>CERR01123566.1_pt1 | contig 10515 bp, 5 predicted proteins | sample 530841 | NCBI WGS metagenome assembly CERR01 (sample SAMEA2621021, study PRJEB7988) | marine metagenome | biome: marine biome (ENVO:00000447); feature: surface water layer (ENVO:00002042); material: "saline water (ENVO:00002010), including plankton (ENVO:xxxxxxxx)" | depth 5 m | reverse complement strand
GGTGTAGATGGAGACGATAATGGAGGTCAAACATGGCTTGATGCAGGTTTCTATAATTATACGGATACATGGGCTTATAAAGTTGATGGATTATGGACTGCTGCACCAGAAAATAGTTCAGACAACACTGAAACTACATGTGCATCTGATCATCCTTATCCATTTACTTTCTGTGATACTAGTGCTGATGTTATAGCATTCTTAGGTTCAGGAAACTGGAGAGTTCAGGCTGAAGCAGAAGGACACATGGGTGTAGGTGGCGGAGGATCCTGGTGGGCTGAATGGTGGAATGCTCCTGTATGGGATAAGTCTTACACAGGTCTTTACGATGATGGTTGGAGTTTCTCTGCAGAAGGTGTTATGACTCATGATACTGGTGATGATGGAGCAATCTTTGGTAAGAAAGATGCTATTGATGCTGCATGGCCAGATAACACTCCTTATGATGCAGAAGTTGATCCAGTTACTGGTGAAAACAACGGTGAATACTTCAACTACTTGTTAGAAGATTATACAGACACTTATACTGTAGATACATCGGGAGACTATGACACTGTTACTCTAGGAAGTAATGGTACTATAGGATTCCATACCGCAACTACAGCTCAAGAATATCAAATTCTTGAGACAGGTGATGGTTATGTATACTTCAGAAATGTAGGAGTTGATGGTAATTCGTGGTACAACAAAATGACCACAGCAGATTATTTATCTACTAATGATTCACAAATACTTGATATGAGAATTTATCCAAATCCAGTAGACGGTAACTTTGTTACGATTTTGTCTCCTGTAAATGGAATAAAAGACATTCAAATATTTGATCTTAATGGTAGAGTGGTAATTGATACTGCTATCAATAATAACACGTTAGATGTTAGTTCAATCAATAGTGGATTCTATATGATTAAAGTAACAATTGATGGACAAAGTAAGATTTCTAAACTAGTTGTTAGATAATCTTATGTAGTTATTCAACTAACCATGAAAAAAGGCACTCAATTTTTTGAGTGCCTTTTTTTTATATTTAAATTCGTATTAGATATAGTAATTGTTTTTTTGATATGGTTAATCTAATAAGACTTGTTTTTTTAGTTTTCATTTTTCATAACCACTTATTTTCACAACAACAAGATTCAAAAGTAATTATGGGAAGCTGTCTTAGCAGCTTTGATTTAAATAATAAGAAGGAGAATTTATTTTTAAAAGATTTTAAATATTTAACACTTCCCAATGAATCTAAACAAAATGTTATTCATCCTAGACCTAAAGTTTGGAGATGGGATAGGCCTGATGAGTTGATTAGTTTTGCTGAAAAAAATAATATTTTAGTAAGATTACATGGACCTATTAGTCCTCAATGTTCCAAGTGGGCTAAGGATGATAATAGAACCATTAATGAACTTGAAAATAACTTAACTGAATTTTTAACTGCTTCATGTATTAGATATAATGACAGTCCTAATGTAGTATGGATGGATGTTGTAAATGAAACTATTCTTACTAATGGCGATTGGTTTGGACCTAAACCTGGTAATGATAAATGGGAAAACCCTTGGCTACAACTTGGTTTAGACAATAATGGTTATCCTAATTATATTGTTAAGGCATTTGAAATAGCAACAAATCATGCCACCAACAAAAAACTAATATTTAATCAAAATGGAGGAATGCAGAAGGAAATGTGGGATAAAGTTAAAAGAACAATTTTGTATCTAAAATCTAAAGGACTTAAAGTAGATGGTATAGGATGGCAAGGTCATCTTAAATTAGGCCAATCTACATATGATTTTGTTGATGATTTTAAAAACCAAATAAAAGAGCTTTCTAATCTAATTGATTGGGCTCATAATAATGATTTAGAATTCCATATAACTGAATTAGACTATTTTATTAAGGAGGGTGAAAATCTAGAACTAGAACTAGAAAAACAATATAATATTTATAATGAAATTATAGAGTTGTTAGATGAAAAAGCAAAAAATGGGGTAGTAGCTTTAAACTTTTGGGATCTAGGCGTTAGATATAAGAATGATAAAGGTATGTTTTATTCAATATATGATAAAGATTTAATGCCATCAGCAATATATCAGCTAATAAACTAATTAACTCTACCTGGTTCTCTTGTGTTTTGCCCTATTCTCCCTGTGGCATTATCACCCATATCAGTTCTAGCACTTTCTGCCAACTCTTTTAATTCTTTAGTGATTTTTGGGTATTTTTTTATTACGTTATATCTTTCTCCAGGATCTCGCCTTAAATTATACAACTCATAATCTAATTTCAATTTTGAATAATTTCCTTTATGCCCATCCATTCCAGGCATTACATTTTCATATGATCTAGATTCATGTGGTAAAATAAGCTTCCAATGATCTTTTCTAACAGCCTCCAAACTATTTGTTTTGTAGTAATAAAAGAAATGATCTCTAGCCGTAGTGTTTTTCCCCTTTAATATATCTAAGATACTAACACCATCTATCTTGTGATTTGGTAATTTTCCCTTTACAATCTTTGTAATGGTAGGAAGTATATCTATCGAGGCTGCTAATTTATTAGATATGGTAGATTTTTTTATAGCCTTAGGCCAAGAAATAATTGTTGGAACCCTCTGGCCACCTTCAAAAACAGTCCCTTTTCCTTCTCTTAGTCCTGCTGTATTTCCAGCGTGATTACCAAAGTTTAACCATGGTCCATTATCGCTAGTGAAAATTATCATGGTATTTTCAAGTATATCATTTTTTCTAAGTGCTTTAACAATTTCTCCTAAAGACCAGTCAAGCTCCATTATCACATCTCCATATAAACCTTGCTTACTTTTTCCTTTAAACTTTTTAGATGCAGCAATTGGTACATGAGGCATTGAATGAGGTACATAAAGGAAGAAAGGCTTTTTAGCATTCTTATTTATAAATTCAACAGACTTTTTAGTGTAAGCTGTGGTGAGTTCAGCTTGATCCTCTAAAGTTCTTACCTCAGCTACCTTATTAAAATTCTCAATTATAGGAAGTTGTGGATAATTTTTCTTTCTCCAATCATTATCATTTTCAATCTGGTTTCCATCAAAATCAACAGGCCACATATCATTAGAATAGGGAATTCCATAGTAATAATCAAAACCATGATTTAAGGGTAGAAATTCTTTTTGGTAGCCTAGATGCCATTTCCCTATAACAGCTGTTTTGTAATTCTTCTCTTTTAATATTTCAGCAATAGTTTTTTCTGATGTATTTAATCCAATTTTAGATTGTGGGAAAAGTGCTCCATGTATTCCAATTCTGTTAGGGTAAGTTCCAGTTAAGAGCCCTGCTCTAGAAGCACTACACACTGCTTGTGCTGAATAAAAATTTGTAAATAGCATTCCATTATCAGCTAGATTATTAATGTTAGGGGTATAATAATCAATTGCACCAAAGCTTTCAATATCCCCATAACCCATGTCATCTAATAATATAATTACAATATTTGGATCTTCTTCAGAATAGCTATTCTGATAGTTAAATATTATAAGAAGCAGAAATAGTAAATACTTATTCATTGTATACTCTTTTTATTCTAAGCCTTGTCATTTTTCTCATATCTTCTAAAGGCATATCATCTTTATATTCAGTTTGCAGCTCTTTTAATCTAATTTTTAAGTCCGATACAACCTCCTTATATTCATCTAAATCATATAAGTTATTTAGCTCATCTTTATCATTTTTTAAATCAAATAACTCCCACTGATCCATATTAAAATAATAATGAATTAGTTTATAATTTCCATTACTCACACCATAGTGTGGTTGAACCTTATGCCAAAAAGGATATTCATAATAGTGATAATAAATAGCATCTCTTTTTATATACTTATCTCCATAGAGCTGATTTTTAAAACTAACCCCTTGAATATCTTCTGGAACTTCAATTCCAGCAATATCTAAAAGGGTAGGAGCAAAATCTACATTAACAATAAGATTATCATTTACACTACCTGATTTAATCTTTTCAGGATATTTAACCATAAATGGCATTCTAAATGATGGTTCATACATCCATCGCTTATCAAACCATCCATGCTCACCTAAATAAAATCCTTGATCAGAAGTATAAACTACAACGGTATTTTTTTCAAGATTGTTTTCTTTTAGGTATTCTAGCATTTTTCCTACAGCATCGTCAACTCCAACAACGCATCTTAAATAATCTTTAATGTATCTCTGATATTTCCACTTTTTTAATTCTTCCCCTTGAAGAGTATCATTTGGTGTCCAAAATTCTCCTGAATTTCCAAATCTATTCCATTTTCCTAATTCTTTTTTTGATAATCCTTCTGGAGGAGTTAATTTTAAGTCTTTCCTATTCATGTGGTTTTCTATCTCTAACATATTTTCAGAAGCTGCTTTTCTACCTGCATAATCATCATTAAAACTCTCAGGATAAGGAAGATCATAATCGCTGTAAAGTTCTTTAAATTTAGGGTCAGGACTCCATGGCCTATGAGGAGCTTTAAATTGATACATCAGCATAAAAGGCTTTGATTTATCTCTTTTTTTAGAGATCCAGTTTATTGCATCATGAGCTACCTGAGCAGTTGAGTGTCTTGAATTTTCTAATATAGTATCCTTTCCATTTTCAACAAATACAGTATTAAAGTAAGTTCCTTGTCCGCCTTGGTTAACCATAACCTTTGAATAATCAAATCCGGTTGGCGCTGTTCCTAGGTGCCATTTTCCAATGACAGCAGTTTGATAGCCTGATTTTTGAAATAGCTTTGGAAAAGTTTGCTGAGTACCATCAAAATCTCCACCACCTTCATTTTTAAAAAACCCATTAATATGACTATATTTCCCTGTTAATATTGCTGCTCTGCTAGGTCCACAAATGCTATTGGTATTATAAGTAGCATTCATAATCATTCCTTCATTAGCAATTTTATCAATATTAGGAGTATTTATATGACCTGATAGCCAATCATTGTATGAACTAATTGCACTTACTGCGTGATCATCGGCCATAATAAATACAATATTTGGCCTATTAGATTCTTTACTACCCATATTTAAGCAACTATAGTTTAGTGTAAGAATTAATGTATATAATATACTGGTGAGCTTAATTTTCATCTTTTTAATGGTTATATTATTGATAATTAAGTGGTTAAATATTTTAGATTGTTCTCTATTCAAAAAATCTTTATATTTAGTACAAATTAACTGTAAAATCTATTTTTAAAAAAATAGATTTTTTTTATAAAAGTTAATTTAACAATTAAATTAATAAACTAAAAATTATGAATCTAGCAAAAAAGTTATTACTACTATTATTCTTGTTTCCTGTCATTATTTTTTCTCAATCTAAGACGGTTACAGGTAGTGTATTAGATGATCAAGGAATGCCTTTGCCAGGAGTGTCAATTCAGGTTAAAAACTCTACAAGTCTTGGTGCAGTTACTGATTTTGATGGAGAATTTTCAATTTTTATCCCATCGGATCAAGATAAAACATTGGTTTTTTCTTATGTAGGTTTTTACACGCAGCAAGTAGATGTTTCATTAATTAATAATGTTAATATCTCAATGGAAACTGACACAACTGTATTAGAAGAGGTTGTTGTAGTTGGATATGGTACAGTTTTAAAAAAGGATCTTACAGGTTCTATAGCTTCTGTAAAAGTCGATGAAACTTCAGCTAGACAGGCAAATACTGTAGATAATTTATTGCAGGGTAGAGTAGCAGGAGTTCAGGTTACTGGAAACCTAGCTAATCCTAATGCTGGTGTTTCTGTGAAGATTAGAGGAAGCAATAGTCTAAGAGGAAATAATGACCCATTGTATGTTATCGATGGAATTATTGTATCCTCAGCTTCTGAAGATGCTACTGTTGCATTAGATGGAAACTCTCTTCAAGTCAATCAAAACGGATTAAATGGTATAAACCCAAGAGATATTGAAAGTATTGAGGTGCTAAAAGATGCTTCAGCTACTGCAATATATGGATCAAGAGGAGCAAATGGAGTAATTATTATAACTACAAAGAAAGGTACATCAGGTGAAGCAGAAATAAAAACTTATACCACTACAACAGCATCAACAGTTTCAAAGAGAATGGATATGCTTGATGGTGTTGGTTATGCGCTTTATAGAAATGAACGTAATAATTCAAATCAGCTATTATATCATACAGAAGATGGTCAAGTTTATTCTATGGATGCAGCTGGCAATATAGCTGAGAATCCAATGCAGATTCGTAATTGGCATGATGAAATATACAGGCAAGGTATAAGTCAAAATACAGGAATGACAATAAGTGGAGGAGATGATAAAGGTAATTATTATATGTCTGCAGATTATTTAGATCATCAAGGTACAGTTTTAGGATCAAGTTATAGAAAAGGGGATGTAAGATTTAATTTTAATCGTGATCTAAATGAAAATTTAAGAATTGAAGCTAGAGTAAATGCTTTTAAAGCTAAAGGAGATTTTGCTCAAGATGGGGATAGAGCAGCTGGAAGTAGAAGTTTTACTAGAACAGTTAATGCCTTTAGGCCCTTAACGGCTGCGGTTCCTGAAGATGATTTAAATGATTCTGAAGATGCATATATTTCAAATCCTTTAAAGTGGATATATGATTATGATGATATTTCTAATGAGACAAGATATTTTGGAAATATGAGACTTACATATAAGCTTCCAGTTCAAGGATTAAAATATAGTGTAAGAATTGGAGGTAATAATAGAACTAAAGAGAGAAGAAGATGGTCAGGACCTACTACATGGACAGGAAGCTTTACTAATGGTCAATTAAATATTTCAGAGGTTAATGCTAGTTCATATCAAATAAACAATCTTCTTAGTTATTATAAAGGAAATAGTAGACATAGGGTAAATGCTGTAATAGGTATCACATACGATGTTAGAAAATCAGTTAATGATTTTTATAGTGTTGAAGATTTTTCAACATATCAATTCACATATACCAATCCATTTTATGGTCAATTAGTTGCCCAGCCTCTTAGGACATTAGAATCAAAAACTCAGCTATTGTCTTATTTAGGAAGGGTTAATTATACTTTAATGAATAAATATGTTTTTACTTTTAGTTTTAGAGCTGATGGTTCATCTAAATTCTCAGATGAAAATAGATACAGTTATTTCCCATCTGCTGCATTTGCTTGGAGGGCTGAGCAAGAAGATTTTATTTCTAATTTAAATTTATTTGAAGAGCTTAAGATCAGATTAGGTTGGGGTAGAATTGGAAATCAAGCTATTAGGGCATATCAGACTTTTGCAAATTATGGCCCTGAATTAGTTGCAGTTCCTGGAGACGGAGTTGCAATAGGATTCGTTCCGCTAAATATTGCAAATGAAAATTTAAAATGGGAAACTACAGAGCAATTAAATTTTGGTGCTGATTTTAAATTCGATTTTTTACCTATTAGTGGATCAATAGATGTGTATAATAAGAAAACTAAGGATTTATTGCAATTACCACCACTACCGCCGTCTACAGGATTTTCAAACTTAAATGGAGCAGCTTTTTATACAAATAGGGGTGCTTTAGAAAATAAAGGATTAGAAATTGCCGCAGTTTATCAAATTGTAGATACAGACGATCTTAATTTTTCAATAGGAGGGAATATAGCATTTAACAAAAGTAAAATAGGTGATCTTGGTATTGCACTATCAGAAATATATATGTCTAATGGTGTGCTTGAAGACAGGTCATTTTATTTAGGAACTCCAGTTTCAACAGGCACATATTTTAAATACCCTTCTAATATATTTATTGAAGGTGAGGAGCCAGGTCTTTTCTATGGTTATGCTACTGATGGGATTTATCAGTCTACTGATGTAATATCTGTTGATAATGCTCAGCCTGGAGATATTAGAATAATTGACCAAAATGGTGATGGAGTAATTAATGCATCTGACAGAACAATAATTGGTAACCCAAATCCAGATTATGTGTATGGTATAAACCTAAACTTAAATTATAAAAACTGGTCTTTAAGCGCACTTGTTAATGGTGTTGAAGGAAATGATATAGCAAATGGTATGCAATTAGACTTAGGTGTTGCAGAAGGAACTTATAGTAATGTCTTAAGTGATGCTTATTATAATGCATGGAGACCAGATGCAGAGAATAATTTATTTCCTAGAGTTGGATATACTGGAAACAACAATGCTTTAGCAATGAATGACAGAATAATTGAAAATGGAAGCTATTTTAGACTAAAGAATGTAACTCTAGGTTATGATATTCCAGTCAAAGAGTCAGGAATGTTTTCTAGATGTAATATTTATGTTTCAGGACAGAACTTAATTACTATTACAGATTATAGTGGCTATGATCCTGAAATCACATCATTTTTATGGGATGCAACTAGAATTGGTGTAGATTTTTATCAATCTCCAAATGTTAAGGCATGGACAATTGGACTTAATTTAGAATTTTAAGAAATTTAACTAATAATATTATGAAAAAAATATCAATTTTAATTTTATCAACTTTATTAATATTTAACTATAGTTGTACACTAGAAGAGGAGCCCCCATTTTTAGCTAATGAGAATGTGTTTAGTAATGCAGATAGTGCTGTAAAAGCATTGGATGGTATTTATTCTTCAATGACTCAATATTTTTATTATGCAAGCTCATATCATACACTTTTCACTGTTTCTTCTGGAATGTGTTTTACTAAAAGAGGAGGAAATGATCCTTTATCAGTCTACAACCTTAACGAAGGCTCATTAAATGTTGGTTCTGGTAGCGTAGATTTAGGAAGAGTTTGGAAGGGTGCATACAGTATAATTGGTAGAGCAAATGATGCAATAGCATCAATTGTACCTTCAGAAGATTCAGTAAACTCAGATGAAACAATAATTAATGATGTATTGGGACAAGCATATTTTGTTAGAGCCCATACCTATTTTAATCTGGTTAGAGCTTGGAAAGAAGTACCATTGAGATTAACTCCTACAACTTCTGAAACTATAAATTTAGCTGTTTCTTCAGAACAAGAAATATATGATCAAATAATTGCTGACTGTAATAGCGCATTGACATATATGTCTAACAGTTTACCATCTCATTATCCAAAATCTTATGCAGTAAACATGCTTTTAGCTAAAGTGTACATGCAGCTGGCTGGTAATGATAGTGGAAGTGAATATTGGCAAATGGCATATGATAATGCCTTTCAGGTATATGGAAATTATACTCTAGTTGATGATTATGCTTCATTATTTATTTCTCCTGATAGTGATGGTTCTTCTGAATCAATTTTTGAGATTCAATCAAGTCTTGAAGAATCATTAGACTTTGTAAGAGCTTTTACTCCATCACAATTTTCAGTTGCTAATACTTTTGGATGGCTTAAAGTAAATGTTGATATATATGAATCTCATAATACTACCTATCCAGGAGATTCAAGAATGGCATCAACTTATATATCTGAATTTATTAGAATGCCAGCAAATAATCCAAATAACACATTTAAATGCTATCCTACTCTATGGACTGCTAATAGAAACAATCCTACAGTAGCTTTTCCTTTCTTCTTTAAATGGTCTACTAAAGACAGATTTAACGATGTAAGAGTTGGAAACCAAAATTTTAATGTCTATAGATATGCAGATCTATTATTAATGTTAGCTGAGATATCAAATGAGCTTCAAAATGGACAACAAACAATGTATGTAGAAGAAGTTTTAACTAGATCAGGCTTAACTCCGCATGATGGATATCTTACAGATCAAGTGTCATTTAGAGATGCCATAATGAGAGAGTATCGTTATGAGTTATTATTTGAGGGTGAAGATTGGTTTAATAATAGAAGAAGAGGGCATGACTGGTTCTTAGAAAAAACAGTTATACCTCACAATACTCAGTCTTTAGATGATGCTGGAAATGTTGTCTATACTTTCAAAGCCAATGTAGATAATACTTTAAGAACTGATGAATCAATAATGAGACTTCCAATTCCAATTGAAGAAGTTAATTCAAATGAATTAATTGATTAGTGGATATAAAAAATAAAATATATTTTATAAAAACAATGAGAGTTATTATACTTTCATTGTTTTTTTCTATTGCAAATTTGTATTCACAATCAGATAAGTTTTTTAATTTTTATATAGATAATTTAGAAAGCTTAAGTAAGGTATATAATAAAGATTTTATAATAGGAACAGCAGTTTCATATAACGATTTAAAAAATCCAAAACTAAGTAAACTGATTACAAAACATTATTCTTCAATTACTGCAGAGAATGAAATGAAACCTGAGGCTTTATTAAATAATGATGGTTCATTTTCTTGGGAAAAAGCTGATGCAATAATGGATTTTGCAAAAACTAATAATTTAATGGTTAGAGGTCATACATTAATATGGCATAAGCAAACACCAGACTGGTTTTTTAGAGATTCAAATGGAGACCTTCTTGATAAAGAAAGTTTATATGAAAGACTATATGAATATATGGAGGCAGTAATGACTAGATATAAAGATGTTTCTGTATGGGATGTGGTAAATG
>CERR01073022.1_pt1 | contig 10539 bp, 4 predicted proteins | sample 530841 | NCBI WGS metagenome assembly CERR01 (sample SAMEA2621021, study PRJEB7988) | marine metagenome | biome: marine biome (ENVO:00000447); feature: surface water layer (ENVO:00002042); material: "saline water (ENVO:00002010), including plankton (ENVO:xxxxxxxx)" | depth 5 m | reverse complement strand
GCCAATCCCCAATAAGCCTCACCGCTATTTGGATCTGCTATCAATTTACGAGCAGCCTTCATTCTTGGATTCATATACCATTTCCCATGATTAGGAGGACTTCCACCTGGGGTATGATGCATAAACCCGTCATTATCATCCTCATACATCCTGAATGCTAAATCAATTTGCTTTAGGCTATTGGTACAATAAGCCTGCCTACCTTTTTCTTTGGCCCCAGCCAATGCAGGCAGCAGCATTCCTGCCAAAATAGCTATTATAGCAATTACGACCAGAAGCTCTATTAATGTGAAACCTTCATTTACATTAATTTTTTTTATTGTTTTCATTTTACTTTTTAAGAATTTTTTCAATATTTAAAACACTATTCTTTGATATCACATTACCCATTGAATCACTTAAAGACTTCTGATTAAGCATAGACTCGACGACATTTATTGCCGAGTTACCCTGAAAATCTAAAATATTTTTCTCTGCCCCATTCTTCAAAAGTAATTTAGTAATAACTTCATCCGCATTTCTCACTGCATAATGCAGGGCAGTAGCACCAACCTTATTTGTTGAATTCACTTCAACCCCCATTTTAATAAGATCTTTAGCAAATCTCTCACGGGAAAAAGTTGCCGCCTTATGTAATGCAGTATTCCCTTGAATATCCTTTAACTGAGTACTGGCACCACGCTCCATGAGCAAATCGAAACCCTTTTGAGAACCAGAACCTATGATATGAAAAAGCGCAGTCTCACCAGCTGGATCTGCATGATCAATTTTAGTGCCGGCATCTAAACTTTTAACTAAACTTTTTAAATCACCAAATTTTGCAGCTTTAATAACATCATTTGGGTCATGGCATCCTGCCACTCCTAAGCACAGTGAAAGGAGCAAAACATAATGAAATGTTATTTTTGAATACTTATTTGCCAAAACTCTGCATTTTAAGGTACTGACCAGCCTGCGCATCACCATTCTCTGCTGCCTTACTTAAATTCTCTGCAACCGCCATTAAACCACCTGCAATGAGATCCCGCTGTTCGGTATCAAGATCCTTCAGAACCATTAGCCGCTTCAAAACACCATGCGCAGCTTTATAATTTTTTGATTTTAAAAGATTGGTAGCCTGATCAGCCATTGCTTTTATATTTTCATCTTTTTCATCCTTGAATGCCGCTGAAATCGTTTCTGGAGCATCTTCCAAACTGATCTCTTTTGGATATTTATCGCCAGAACATCCTACGATTGATAAAGAAACTACAACTGTTAAAAAAATTACAACTGAATTTTTAATTAGATTATTCATTTAAAAAATGAAAGAGCAGCCTCGAATATTTTCATAAACGAGGCTGCTAAGCTGTTAAAGCCTTTTTACCACGTGTTTAATTAGAAAGTCGATAGAAAGCAGCAGCCTGATCTGCAGCTCCACTATGGGACTCTTTGCCAACAGTTCCATCAACATCAGTCCAAGGTCCATTAACAGATGATGCGCTTTGCAATTTAACCCCGTCCTGAGCAGCCCAATTCAATGTCAAAACACCTCCATCAACAATAATGGAATTAATGACTAAGTCACTACCACCACCAGCTTCACCAGCAATAACGATTATATTATCAATTGCCCACCACCAGTTATTGTAACCTTGGTGATCCCAAGTAATCACTGCTTTCTGTGCTCCATCTGGATTATTCAACGAGAGCGTAACTGTTTCGTTATAACCTGTAGGAGTATCTGGAGTAAGCTCTAACAAGGTTACCGGTTCAGCTCCATCATATGAAACCAATACCTTCCCTTGCTGAGGTTCTTGCCTCCAACTAGAATCATAAGTCAAAACCAAAGAACCAGCAGCAGCACTCGAAACATCTATTTCAGGTGTAACAAGGGAAGCATTAAATTTAGCATCTGCCTTGTCATCATACTCGTCAGAGTCTCCCACAGCTATCACGCCCGTCCCCTTGGTAAACTGAGCACGGTCCTGTCCGGCCGTTGCGTTCCACGAAACTGGGTCAAGGAAAGTCCAGCCATCGAACTCTACAACATCATCCCCTCCGGCAGTTGGGCCATGGTCATCTCCAAATGCAACTACCCAGCCAGTTGGAGCCTCAGCTGTCCAATCAGTACCATCACCACCTGATTCACTATCAGATAAAAATGGTTCTAATTCCAAAGAATCAAAATTCTCTTCAAAGTAGATATCATCTGCACCTAGAACATTAAAAACAGTTGTTGCTAGTTGAGTATATCCATCATTTTCAAAGAATATGGCATAGTATTTTCCAGGCTCGAGGCCCTCAAGAGTTACTGATCCATCAGTAAATCCATCCCCTGAAGTCTGAGTCCCATTTACATACAACCACTTAAGACTACCAACCTCACCAGGAGTCATATCCGGACGATACAACCCAACCCAATCCTTGGCATTACCTGGGCCATTACTGAATTCAACCGTTATTGGCGAACCAGATGTGTAGACAGATCTAGTAGTCGTCACACTCGGTGGATCAACCAGAGTAAACTCAACCGTTGCCATCTGTTCATAGGTGTCATTGACAAAGAATATGGCAACATAATCACCTGCTGAAAGTGGGCCACCCAATTTGTCATGTGCAAACTCAATGGTCCCTTCCGTCAAACCTTCACCAGCCGTTTGTGTTCCTCCAACATATGACCACTTCAGGCTTCCATCAGTACCCGGAGTCATATCTGGACGATATATCCCAACCCAATCCTTCGCGTTACCTTGGCCATTATTGAATGTGGCGTTTACAGTTTCACCCGTCAAATAAACAGTCTTGTCTGTTACAAGCTTAGGATCATTCGGACCTGGTCCAGATGGTTTTGCTTTGACTGTGATATTATCTATTGCCCACCACCAGTTATTATAACCTTGATGATCCCATGTAATCACTGCTGAGCTCGCTCCGGCAGGATTATTTAATTCCAATTCCACAGTCTCATTGTAGGCAGTTGGAGTATCTGGATTCAGCTCAAGCAATGTGATCTGTTCGCCACCGTCAAATGAAACCAAAACCTTTCCACTTTGAGGCTCTTGTCTCCAACTTGAATCATATACGAGAAGTAATTGATTTTCTCCTGCACCAGAAATATCAATCGAAGGAGTCGACAGTGAGGCATTGAACTTGGCATCTGCCTTATCATCATACTCGTCCGAATCACCTACAGCTATTACTCCTGTACCCTTAGTAAATTGTGATCGATCTTGGCCAGCTGTTGCATTCCATGAGACTGGATCAAGGAAGGTCCAGCCATCAAACTCAACAACATCATCTCCTCCAGCCGTTGGACCATGATCAGCAGCTTGAGTAACAACCCAACCTGTTGGTCCAGCCGCAGTCCAATCCGTGCCATCACCCCCTGATTCACTATCAGATACAAATGGCTCAAGATCCAAGCTATCAAAGTTTTCAGCGAAGTATACCCCCTCTGGTAAGGTCTGAGAAACAGGGGCCTTAGAATAAACAACTATATTATCAATGGCCCACCACCAGTTATTGTGACCTTGATGATCCCAACTAATCACAGCCGAGCTAGCTCCTTCAGGGTTTTCAACGTTTATTACAACGGTCTCATTATAAGCCGTAGGAGTGTCAGGGGTCAGCTCTAACAATGTTACAGGATCAGCTCCATCGAAGGATATTGTTACTTTGCCAGCTTGAGGTTCCTGCCTCCAGCTGGAGTCGTATCTAACTACTAGTGAATTCGGCTGAACTCCTGCAAGGCTTATTGAAGGAGTTGACAAAGATGCATTAAACTTTGCATCTGCCTTGTCATCATATTCATCAGAGTCACCCACTGCTATCACTCCCGTACCCTTGGTGAATTGAGCACGATCCTGCCCTGCTGTTGCGTTCCATGAAACTGGATCAAGAAAGGTCCAACCATCAAACTCTACTACATCATCCCCACCGGCTGTTGGTCCATGGCCATCTCCAAATTTAACCACCCAACCTATTGGAGCTTCAGCTGTCCAGTCTGTACCATCGCCACCTGACTCACTATCAGATACAAATGGACCCAATTCTAGACTATCAAAATTCTCTGAGTATAGCGGCTGAAGTTCTCCAGTAATTTCAATATTATCAATCGCCCACCACCAATTATTGTGGCCTTGATGATCCCAAGAAACAGTAACGCTCTGAGCCCCCTCAGGATTATTAAGCCTCAAGGTAACAGTATCATTATAACCTGTTGGGGTATCTGGTGTGAGCTCTAGCAGTGTTGTAGGTTCAGCTCCGTCATAAGAAACCAAAACTTTTCCTTGCTGCGGCTCTTGTCTCCAACTTGAATCATATTTTAAAATCAAGCTTCCTGGATCATAACCAACAATGCTAATTGCTGGAGTGGAAAGAGATGCATTAAATTTAGCATCTGCCTTGTCATCATACTCATCAGAATCGCCCACTGCGACAACACCTGTACCCTTGGTAAACTGACCTCTATCTTGGCCAGCAGTTGCATTCCATGAAACTGGATCAAGGAAGGTCCATCCATCAAACTCCACTACATCATCTCCTTCTGCTGTTGGACCATGATCTTCAGCCTGAATCATACTCCATCCTTCAGGTCCTGCGGCTGTCCAATCTGTGCCGTCTCCACCTGACTCACTATCAGACACAAATGGCCCTAACTCCAAACTATCAAAGTTTTCGGAAAAAACCGAAGTAGAACCAGGATTAAGAAGAACACTAACCGTGGCAGGGTTACTGTTTGCATCTCCTGCTGAATTACCAACAGACAGACTGTAAGCACCAGAATTATCTTCTGTTAATTGATTTAGTTCTAAAACTGGACCTTCTTGGCCAGCTATAGCTTCACCATCTTTATACCAGGTATAAAACAATGGTTCATCCCCATCTACATTCACTGACAGACTAACAGATTCACCCTCAAACGCTTCAACACTGGCTGGCTGTGAAGTAATAACTGGAGGTGCCTTGCCAACTGTTACTTTAATATTATCAATCGCCCACCACCAGTTGTTGTACCCTTGGTGGTCCCATGTGATCACTGCTTCTTTTGCCCCCTCAGGATTACCTAATGGCAAAGTTACAGTCTCATTGTAGGCAGTTGGAGTATCTGGACTCAGTTCAAGCAGTGTGATCTGTTCACCCCCGTCAAATGAAACAGTAACTTTTCCGCTTTGCGGCTCTTGCCTCCAACTAGAATCATAAACCAATATAGCCGTGCCCGGCTTTACTCCATCCAAACTAAACGCAGGGGTAGAAAGAGATGCATTAAACTTTGCATCTGCAGCATCGTCGTACTCATCAGAATCTCCGACAGCTATAACGCCTGTTCCCTTTGTAAATTCAGCACGATCCTGCCCTGCAGTTGCATTCCATGAAACTGGATCAAGGAAGGTCCAGCCATCGAATTCCTTAACAGCTTCTCCGTCCGCAGTCGGGCCATGATCATCTGCCTTGGCCGTAACCCATCCAGTTGGAGCAGTAGCAGTCCAATCTGTTCCGTCTCCTCCAGATTCGGTTGATGATTCAAACCCACCTAATTCAAGGCCATCAAAGTTTTCAGCAAAAATTGGTTTTGGTTCACCGGCAAGAATCAGATTATCAACTGCCCACCACCAATTGTTTCCAGCATCCAAATATCCAAAAGTGAATTTAACTGTACCGGCGCCATCAGGATTGTTAATGGAAATATTGACTGTCTCATTCGGATTATGATCGTGGTAATAAGCAGCATCTCCGCCTTCTGATTCCCACCTCATTATCTCAATAGGATCTCCGTCATCAAATGTGGCTTCAATAACAGCCTTTTGTAAAACTTCAGGCCGCCAACTGGAATGAAAACGCAAAACTAAAGAATTTTCCATAATACCATCTAGTGAAATTGGTTCAGTAGTAATGAATGCATTCATATTACCACCCTCACGAGCAGAATCGTCCCACTCATCACCATCGGCAATTGCTGCAGCGCCAATTGCTTTTTTAAATTCTGAACGACGCTGATTCCCAGCTGTTTGACTCCACCATTTTACGTCGGCAATACTCCAACCTGCCCATTCGGTTACACCGTCCAACTCTGGATAACCTTCTTCGTCCTCTAAACCTTGCCATGCCCAAGTCCCTGGAACCTCTTCATCATTAATGAACCAGCCAGCTGGAGGTGTCTTTGTCCAAACCTGTTCCCCTGCCAAACCTTCATCCACATTAGGACCTAGTTCTAATCCTTCAAAATCCTCACTCCAGACAGTAACCCCCAAACTAGCTTGAACGCTAACAATACCTGCTGAGCTTAAAATCTCACCTGCCTCATTGGTTACTTTAACTGTATAATTGCCAGCATCGGAAACACCTGCCTGAGCAATTGAAAACTCGGCGCTTGTAGCCCCTTCAATCAAAACTCCATTCCTAAACCATTGGTACGATAAAGGAGCTCCTCCGTCGGCTAATGCGCTAACACTAAAGCCCTCACCCTCGCCGATCTCAACATTGTTTGGTTGGGAAACCATCGTTGGAGGAACTACTCCTGCGTTCACAACCAAATTATCGATAGCCCACCACCAGTCATTTCCTGCTTCTCTCATTCCAAATGACAAAGACATTTTTTTGGAACCCTCAGGATTATCCAACGGAACGATTACAGTCTCATTTTGTGAGTCTGGATGGAAATTTGGACTGTTAGGATCTGAAACCCAGTTAAAAATCTCTAAAGGCTCTGCTCCATCATAGCTAACAGTAATATATGCTTCCTGATGATAATTACTGTCAAATTCTGGTCTCCAACTGGATGCAAAAGTTGCAAAAAGAGTTCCAGCTGTCATTCCTTGTACATCAATTTCAGGAGTAGTCATTAATGTTTTAAACCAACCATTCTGAGCACTATCGGCATGGGATTGATCGTCCCACTCATCAGGATCTGCCACCGCCACTGTATTACTTGCTAAATTGAACGAGGATCGACTTTGATCTCCTGCCGCTTGTACCCACCAATCAAAATTTGCAAAACTCCATCCCGCCCATTCAGAAACTCCATCGGCATCGGGGAATCCATCACCATCATCATCGGGCAAATAGCCTACATGTTCTTCGTCATTACCAGGCACACCAGAACGATCAACTATCCAACCCTCAGGACCTTCCGGAGACCAAGCTTCCTCACTTGCAACCGCCTCATCAATATTTGGCCCCAGCACAACACTATCAAAATTTTCAAAGTAAACAGGAATTTCAAACTTAGTAGCAAACGACTTTTCGCCAGCTAAACTATCTGTATAAGTTACCTTTAATTCGTATTTACTGGCTTTAGCCAAAGCTAGATTGCCTGAAGCGGTAACTGTAAAAACTCCCTCATCTTCGGTTACTTCACTTGCAATAACATTTCCATTTAAAGAAAGAGAAAAAGAGCCTCCTCCAATAACAGTATCTCCTGAATCTATTACAACACCCAAACCTGTATCTGCATTAGCATAGGCAGCAGAAGGTATCCATTCTGTCACAAAAGAAGGAACATCGGGTAATTCTTTTGGCACACCAGCCGCTTGAGGTCCTCCCAAAGCGCCGATTTGGCCGGCATTCAGAGAGGCAAAACGTAATTGAACACTACTGACGATAACCTCTTCAGATTCATTGTTATCATCTTGGAAAAGCGCAACTGACAACTCAAACGCTGTGTCTAGCGACCAACGGCCATCAAGCGCATCAGCAGGAACAGCGGTGCCTCCAACATAATCACCATCAATATAAAGCTTTCCTGTCCCCAAACCTTCCGAAGCTCCCTCCACGTTCATTACCATCACAACTCGATGCCACTCACCTGGAGTCAAGGTTCCAACCTCAAAACCTGCAGTCCCAATGCCATTATTGGCACTAACGTAAAACTCAGCATCACCTGCGCCAGCAACCCATTCGTCGCTTACAATTTCAATTAGCGCACGCTTCTTACCTGATGAAGTAAGCGGATAGTATATATCCATGATTGCAGTCCAATTATTAACAAGATCTCCCTCACCATTACTTGCTTCAGGTAAAATAATTTTCAGCCCTTGTTCAGGCGTCAACTTGGGTAGCTTTAAGACATTTGCAATTTCACCATTGATTCCAGGTATAGCTAAGGACTCAGTTGTTCCAAATTCTGCTATATCCCCAGTATCATCGAGATACTCCATATCCTCTCCAGCGGAGGCAGAAAGATCGGCCTCATCAAAATTCCATAGCCCAACATAAGAATCCTGAGCATGGACTTCAGCCGCACTTTGAAAACAAAACAGTAAGGCAACAAAAGATAGTAATAATCTTTTTTTAACTTTCATATATAGTTGTGATTGATTGGTTTGAGTCATTTTTGAAAAAAAGGGATTCGATTATTGTTAAAATATTAGAAGCCTGTGGCGAGAGAATTTTTCCGTGCATTTTGAGTACAAAACCTTGCATTTTCAGTAATTCAAAATGGAACACAAAAAACACTCACTCAACAAACTTGATAAAAATGAAAATATATAAGAAATACAACTAACCAATCACGGTTAAGTAACAAGAATGTAAAAACTATTTGGTGAAAGAGGAAAACTTAATAAAAAGAAGAAATTAAAGATTCTTTATAGAAGATTCAATTTGATCAAAAGACTCACATACTGAATCAGCCGTTGTATTATCTTTGTCTATATCTCTTGAAGCAGTGAACAGTATCGCTTTCATTCCAAGTCGCTGCGGGCCTTTCACATCATTATGATCCCTATCTCCAACATGCACCATTTCTTCAATCTTAACTCCAAGCTGCTCAGCAGCAGACTCAAACATAACACGATGCGGCTTACTTCGGCCAACTTCGTCGGAAAAGGCATATCCACTAAATGGCTTTGCTAAACCATGGTTTTCCAAAATTTTTCGTAAACATTTTCCGGGTGAAACGATTGCATCAGAAACAATACAAAGCTTGTATTGATTTGCCAAACGCTCAAGAACCGAGCTTGCCCCAGGCATGGCATCTGGGGGGATATCAACCTCCATTTCTTCATGCGCACGAACAACCTTGTTAAATGAAGCTTCTTCAAGTTCACGGCCCAATCCATTTAAAATAACCTTTAGCCTATGATCTATAGTCCAAGTTATGTGATGCTCCTTCCAAACCTTATTGAACGCTGCGTCACCAACATTATATGCAAGCTGCACCGTCTCTAAACTTATTTGATCTTCATTGTTCAATGCATCCCATAACAAATGACGGCGTTCATCAAATTTGGTACGCAACCCAAGTTCTGCGCGCTTATTTTCGTCAGAATCATCAACAACCAGCGTGTCCCAAAGATCAAATGTTATGGCCTTAATATTACTCATTTTTTATTCATTAACTATTCGCCGACATAAATATTTTTAACCTCGGTACATGCTTCCATTGCAGACATTCCAAGGTCGCGACCAAGCCCGCTACTTTTGAACCCTCCAAAAGGCGCCTCAGTATGAACACTAGAATGACTATTAATGCTAATAACTCCACTCTCAACCCTTTTAGCAACGCGCATTGCACGACTGAGATCTTTTGACCAAACAGACCCACTCAAACCAAAGTTTGTATTATTCACCTCAGATATCATTTCAGCTTCATCGGAGAAGGGGCGCAAACAAACAACTGGCCCAAATATTTCCTCGCGCCAAACCCTATCGTTAAGTTTCGCGCCTGTTATCACCGCAGGCTTTAAATAGAAACCGCTTCCGCTCAACCTCTCCCCACCGGTTAAAATATTACGACCATCACCTTTAGCTTCAGCTATAAAAGACTCAGAAAGCTCCCTTTGAGCTGAACTAACCATAGGGCCAATCTGAGTTTCATCCAGCAACGGATTACCAATATTAAGCTTCTCTGTAGCGGCGACAAACTGACTAACAAAATCATCAAATATCGATTGTTCAATGAACATCCTGCTCCGAGCACAACAATCTTGCCCTGTGTTGGCAAAGACACTCATAGGAGACTCCAAAGCGGCACGTTGCCAATCAGCATCAGCAAAAACAATATTTGGCGATTTACCACCAAGCTCAAGTGAAACACGCTTAATATCATCTGCAGCAAGCTTCATTATTTTTGTACCGACCTCAGTTGATCCAGTGAATCCAATTTTACGAATTAACGGGTGAGTTGCTAGAGCATTGCCAGCCTCATAACCGCTACCTGGTAAAACCTGGAGAACACCATCAGGGAGTCCAGCTTCTTGAGCCAATTGGCCAAGAGATAATGCAGTTAGCGGAGTGAGTGAAGCAGGTTTTAGCACAACGGAATTTCCTGCTGCTAATGCCGGAGCAACCTTCCAACAGGCTATCAGAAATGGAAAATTCCATGGGGTAATTGCGGCTATGACACCCATCGGTTGCCGTAAAGTGAAGTCAAATCCACCTCTTGCCACAGGTATTGTTTGTCCACACAAGTGACCAATTGCTCCCGCATAATACTCAAAGACCTTTGCCCCTGCATCAATCTCCCAACGAGCATCGCTAATTGGCTTGCCCACGTTGCAAGTTTCAAGCTGCGCTATAGATTCGGTATTTTCGCGAATAAGCTTGGCAATACCGTGA
>CERR01022151.1_pt1 | contig 10656 bp, 6 predicted proteins | sample 530841 | NCBI WGS metagenome assembly CERR01 (sample SAMEA2621021, study PRJEB7988) | marine metagenome | biome: marine biome (ENVO:00000447); feature: surface water layer (ENVO:00002042); material: "saline water (ENVO:00002010), including plankton (ENVO:xxxxxxxx)" | depth 5 m | reverse complement strand
TCAATGAAACTACTGGATTCAGGTGATGTCAGCGACCACCCTTATAAGACTCAATTTGAGGCATTCTTTAATGCATTAGCAAAAGGAAAAGAAATGCCTTTAACCGATTTCAAAACTGCAGCCAGATCTCATGAAGTAATCTTTGCCGCTGATCTATCGGCTAAGAAAAACACCCCAATTAAACTCTCCAAGTTACGTGCCTGATACTGATGGAAATTTAAGAAAGGTAGCAATCGCGATAGCTGCACACCCAGATGACATTGAATTCATGATGGCAGGAACTCTGTTGTTGCTCAATGAAGTCGGATGGGAAACGCATTACCTTAATATCTCCAGTGGCAACTGCGGCAGTATAAACCTAAACTCTAAACAAACCGAAACCAAGCGACTGGAAGAAGCCCAAAAGTCTGCAACGATACTTGGAGCGACATTTCATCCTCCATTCTCAAGAGATCTTGAAATATTTTATGATTCCATTCATCTACGCAAGTTGGCATCAGTGATTCGTCGGGTTAAACCTACTATTGTATTAACTCATTCACCCCAAGATTACATGGAAGATCATACCAACACTTCGCGCCTTGCTGTCACTGCAGCGTTTTCACGAGGCATGCCTAATTTCGATGTAGACCCACCCTTAAAACCAATAAGAAATGAGATTGCTTTATATCATGCCATGCCACATGGATTAATGGACGGAATGGGCCAAACCGTGAAGCCTGACCTATTTATTAATACTACAAGTGTTTTTAAAACCAAACAACAGGCACTCGCGGCACATCAAAGCCAAAAGGAATGGCTCGATATTAGCCAGGGTATGAATTCTTATTTAGAATCAATGGAACTAATATCACGAAAGCTTGGAGAAGCTGCTGGAAGCACTCATGCCGAAGGATGGAGACTTCATTCACATCTCGGTTTTAGTACTTGCAAAATTGATCCTCTAAGCAAAGTCCTTAAAGACTCTACAGAGTAAGGAATATATTATTACTCGATTTAAACATATTAAAGAATTGAATGACTCTCTCCAGTCTTGGCCCCAAGCCTCAGAACGTTAGACTGTCGATGTGCTCAATACAGAATTAATACCCGCCAAGGAAGAAAACTCAAAATGGCTGATGGTCGTGCTACATGGCCTAGGTGACAGCATGGAAGGTTACCGTTGGCTTCCAGATATCATGGAAAATCCAAAACTAAATTATCTACTAGTTAACGCACCCGATATCTATCATGACGGGTTTTCTTGGTATGATATTTATAACAACCCGACGCCAGGAATTGAAAGAAGCAGGAAATTAATTTTCAGCTTGATGGACCAACAACGTAAAGCTGGATATAATACTGAAAAAACTTTTTTATTCGGCTTCTCACAAGGCTGCCTAATGACTCTAGAAACAGGTCTACGCTATCCTTATCAATTTGCTGGTTTAGTAGGTATAAGCGGATACGTAAACGAACCCAAAAATCTAATTAACGAACTGTCTCCACTTGCAAAGGAACAGAAATTTCTGATAACTCACGGAACAACAGATCCGCTTTTACCCTTGAAAGAAACAAAGTCGAATATCGACCAATTGAGCACTGCGGGAGTAAATATTCAATGGGAGGTATTTGAAAAAGAACACACAATTCAGGGAGAAACAGAAATGAATGTAGTCCGTCATTTCGTCAAAAAAAATATGGATATTAAAATGGGAGAATAATTATGAAAATAATCCAATGTAGACTTTGGATTTACTTTGCCATTGCATTGGCTCCGTTAAGCCAAGCTGATTCAGGGTCTTCAATCAAAGTGCAAGAAGGATTCACTGCCATTCAATATGCCGGCCCTGAATTGGCGGATGATATTTACTCAATGACTCTAGACTCCAAGGGCAGAGTAGTGGTATCAGGCCGAGGCTACATTCGAACACTGCATGACACAAACCAAGACGGCATAGCAGATAAATCAGTTCAATTCACCACACTCGATCGAGGCACTATGGGCATGCTATTTGAAGGCCAATATTTGTGGGCAGTCGCCAATCGAGCACTTTTAAGATATGTCGACTCTGATAACGATGGGAAAGCAGATGGTCCACCACGCCAATTCCTTCGATTGGCAAACGGGGAACATGGAGCACATGCTATACGTAAAGGACCAGACGGCTGGCTTTATCTAATTGGCGGTAATGACACAGGATTTACATCTAAACAGTTTAATTCTTTAAATTCCCCTCTTAAAAAAACTGAAGGGGGAGCTATCATTCGTTTTTCAACTGATGGAAAAATCTTTGAAGCATTATCTTGCGGATTTCGTAATCCCTATGATTTCGATTTCAACTGGCGCGGCGATATTTTCACCTATGATAGTGATACCGAACGAACATTTTTCCTTCCTTGGTATACACCAACTAGACTTTATCATGTAGCCATTGGCGGACATCACGGATGGAGAATGCCAGGTTTCAAACGAAGTTGGGCAAGACCCAGCTACTACTCAGACACCGTGCCAGATATACATAAAATTGGCCGCGGATCCCCTACTGGCGTTGTAGTTTACAGCCACTCTTTGTTTCCAAAAAAAATGCAAGATGGCATTTTCATTCTTGATTGGACGTTTGGGAATATTTGGTTTTATCCATTGAAAGACAAGGATGCCTCTTATCAAGCACCCCCTCAGTTATTCATCTCGCCAATAGGCACAGACGGCTTTGCCCCGAGCGATATCGAAGTTGGGCGGAATGGAGAACTTTTCATTTCAACTGGAGGCCGAGGCACTAAAGGCTCAGTCCTTCGAGTGATACCAACCAAGGATAATAGCAACAAAACAAACAAACGAAAAATAGCTAAAAAAAAATCGATTAAGACTTTATTAAATGCACCTCAACCGATGACCGAATGGTCACGTTCACAATGGGAACCAATAGCCAAACAAGTTGGAGCAGCCCATCTCACTGAAGCAGCACTCAATACAAACCTAAAGCCAAGACAGAGAGTAAGAGCAATTGAAATCCTGACAGACATATTTGGGGGACTTGATTCAAATTCTTCAGAACAACTTTCAAAATCATCTTCCCCGAACATACGTGCTAGAACCGCATGGACAATCGGACGTTATCCAAGTGAGAATACTACTCAATTGCTTAATCGTTTGGCACTCGATAAAAAAGAATATGTCCGTGTGAAAGCACTTGAGTCTATGCTTCGCCTTTTACCAGAAGACCCATCTCAATCAGGGGAATGGATTGATGCTCTTTACGAGAATTTCAACCAATCAAGTATCCGGGTAAGACTAATCAGCGCTCGTTTATCAAGCCGATTACCAAAATCAATTTTGCAAAAATCAGACTATAATAAACTTACAACACAAGGTAAAGTTACAGCAATAACTGGAGATATTTGGCGTAATTCGGAAAAAGAAATTCATATTCAAGCCATTCAACGCTTACTTCCACTAATAAATAGTAATCAAGCTGCAAACCTCAACCTAGACATTGTCAGAACTATTATTCTCGCATTAGGCGACTATAATCTCGAGCGACCAAGTCGTGAATCATTCACCGGCTACGAAACACCATATTCACTAACCCCGCTTACCTCATTAACCAAAACTATAGCCATACAGGTCATGCCTTTAATGGACACTTTACATCAAGACCTTAAAAGAGAAGCTAGCAGGTTACTTGCCATGGTCAGTGCTGAGCAACCAAAACTTATTAAAGATCTACTCTACGAAATAACTCCAGAAACAAATCCGGTAGAAGACTTTCACAAGCTTATTGTTATGGCCAAACTGCCGTCGACTCTACTCGCTGGGCATCTTCCAAAACTAGCTAATGCTTTAATGCAGCTAGACATTAAACTTAAAAGCCAAGGGACAAGACCAAAGCTTAACTGGACAATGAGATTTGCAGATATCGCTCAGGCTCATGCGAGCAAGCAACCTGGCTTGATAAAAAAAATAATCGATCATGAAAACTTCCCAAGTGCCAGTCACCTTGAATTCGCTCGAATGCTTAAAGGTGAGAACAGACTGACTGCAGCAAAACGCTATCTCGAAGCAATAAGGATTAATCAAAAATTCCCATGGTCTAACGAATTGATAGATTTGATAGAGATAAACCCTGAAGAGGAATTGTTGTCGGTTTTGCGCCAACAGTGGTCAAATCACGGGCTTCGCTTGTCAATTCTAAAGAGGTTAGCAAAACAACCAAAAGAACAAGACAGAAAGCTTTTTTTAGAAGCAATCCTCTCGCGTGATAATAGTATTTCCAAAACTGCATTGGCAGCACTTCAAAAATTACCTCCAAGTAACAAACCCAGTGAATTAGCTTTTCTAATCAGAAAATTTAGACGCGAATGCGGCCCCAAAGGAAAAGCCGATACTCGAAAAAAAACCCTAGCACTACTAACTAATTGGAGCGGCACTCAATTTGATAGAACTGTGGCAAAGAACAATCTAACAGTAAATTTACTAGAGGATTGGCAACCAGTTTTTGATTGGTTCAACACTACTTACCCAGCTCATGAAAAAAAAGCCTCAGACTCGGGATTAGTTAATGCAACAAAGTGGGATTCCATATTAGGCATGGTTAATTGGAACGAAGGCAAATTAAATAAAGGCAAAAAAATCTTTGTTAATCGTGCTTGTCAAAATTGTCATTCAGGTGCAGGTGCACTTGGACCAGACCTAGCTGGGGCAGCCAAACGCTTGTCTCCGGAAGACTTGTTTCGAACAATTATTTTTCCAAATCGAGACATCTCACCCTTATACAAATTTAACGAATATCGAATGCATAATGGTGATGTTCATGTAGGTCGTACTGCGTTTTATGCAGCAGATGGAATTGTCTTAAGAACTGGCTCAGGAATTATTCGACTAGATCAAAAAGATATCGCTTCAAAAAAAACCAGCGAGCTTTCTATTATGCCAGAAGGATTGCTTGAAGGCTTAAAAACCAGCGAACTTGCAGACCTATATCAATTTTTAAAATCTCTATGATCTAAAGATTAATCTAGCAATTGCTGGTATCAACACGATGGCACATACCATATTCATCAAAAACATGAACATTAATAATATTCCCATATCGGCTTGAATCTGCAGAGTCGAAAAAGCCCAAGTACCGACTCCAACAGATAGTGTCAGGCCAGTAAAAACAATCGCACTTCCAGCCTGTTGCATAGCGGCTTCTATTGCATCCGCGAATGCCAAACCTTTACGCCGTTGAGCAATAAAACAACTAAACAAATAAATTCCATAATCGACTCCTTCTCCAACACCTAATGCCACTACCGGCAGAGTAGAAGTTTTTAAACCAATCTCCATCCAGAACATTAATGTATGAGCCAAAACAGACACTAAAGCTAATGGTAAAACTATACATGTAACTATCTTAACAGAACGAAAACTAGCGAAACAAAGCAGAATTACTGCCGAAAAGACATAAATCAAAATTGGAAACTGAGCATTACGAACAACCTCATTAGAAGCCGCCATAATGCCAGCGTTACCACCAGCTAAACTAAAGTGCACATTTTTGTATCCATAATTAGTTTCAAACTCCTTTACTGCTGTTACAACCCTTCGAATTGTCTCAGCTTTGTGATCTTCAAGGAAAATCATTACAGGTAGCACACTGCCGTCGAGGTTGGTCAAACCAGTAGAAGTTTCAACTCTACCAACTGCTTGGGCTAGCATGTCTCTGTTAAATGGCAACACCTGCCATTTCAAAATACCTTCACTGTATCCAGAATTAATTTTACGCGCCATACCAGCCAAACCCAAAACACTCTTCACTCCATCAATATTTTTCAGACGCCACTCAAATCGATCGAGTAATTCCATTACCTTGTAATCAACCGAACCATCTTTAACTGTCTCTACAAAAGCAATAAGCACATCAACACCAAGATTAAAATTATCCGTAATCGCTGCAGTATCTTGATTATACCTGGAATCAGAACGCAGTTCTGGCACCCCTTCATGTAGATCACCAACCTCAACACGAGTTGCTTGATCAAAACCAAAAACAAATAATAATGCCCCAATTACAACAAGCCCCTTGGCCATCCTACGTTCTGAGACTACGGACACTTTATGCCAGAATTTTTTTGTTTTAACTTTTCGTTTGGCCACTCGCTCTCGATATTCATGGCTTGGTTTTTGGTAAGATAACAAAAGTGGCAAAAGAATGAGATTAGTGACAATAATTGCAGCCACTCCAACACTAGCCGCAATTGCTAATTCCCTAATGGTTGGCACTGGAATCAGTAGAATAGTTATAAAACCGATGGTGTCTGTGAGTAATGCAACTCCACCTGGAATTAAAAGTTCACTAAATGCCTTACGCGCTGCAACCGAGGCTTCCTCGCCATGAAACAATTGATCTCGAAACACACGAACCATTTGCACGCCATGACTAACACCAATGGCAAATACAAGGAACGGCACGAGAATTGACATAGGGTCAATGCCAAAACCCATTAAATGAATTATCCCAAGTTGCCATGCAACTGCAGCCAGAGAACATCCCATCGGGAGTATCGAAAAAAGAAAAGACTGAGAATAAAACCATACTAGTAACGCGGTTACTACGATCGTGACACAGAAGAAAAATATAACATTGAGGGCACCATCACGAATATCACCCATAACCTTTGCAAATCCTATAACATGAACTTTGATATCTTCCGTTTCGTACTTTTCACGTAGTGATTCTAATTCACGTGCAACAGCAAAAGTATCAAGAGGTTCTTTAGTATCAGGATCTACGTCGAGCAAGTTAGCCATAACCATAGCTCCGTTAAAAGAGTCAGTTACAAGCCTGCCCATATAATTAGATTTAAGGACATTCTCTTTAACCTTAGCCAGGTCTTGAAGCGTATTTGCGAAATCTGCCGGAACTACATTCCCTCCTGTAAAACCATCTTCTACAACCTCTGTAAAACGTACGTTTGGTGTAAATAAAGATGTCACACTAGCTTGATCAACACCTGGCATGGCATAAACATCCTTAGTCAGAGAATCGAGCTTGTTAAAATAGTCTTCATTAAAAATTTCTCCCTCCTCAACAATCATTGCCAGAACTACTCGATTAGCACCTCCAAATTCAGACTCGAACTCGCGAAATTTCTGAATGTACTCATGCCCGAGTGGTAGTTGTTTTTCGAAACGAGCATCTACTTTTGTTTGAGTAGCAAATCCCAAAAAGAGAGCAGTTAAAACCAAGAAAAAGACAAGAAACCTTACTCTATGGCGAAATAACCATTGCTCTACCCAAAAAGAAAATGAACTCTTAATCATCCAACCTGCTTTTGTTCAACTCATCCAGAGTCATACGAAACACACCACGATCGGTAGTTACTAGTAAACTACCATCCTCCGCTTGCCACAAATCAGTTGGCACAGCAGCCTTATCAAATAATGCTAAAACTTGAAACAAACGGCCATCTCTAGCACTTAATAACAACTCTCCTGCCCCGGCTGCGAGAACTAATCGGCCGTCTTTTAATTGAACTCCTCTTTGCAAGATAGCATTCGTAGGCGACTCAATCTTTTTTAATATTGAACCCTTCTTAAATCTAAAAATATTACCTTGTAAACCATGTAAAATAATTGAACTACTCTTGTTTAATGGCACCACACCAAAGAAGGTTCCGTCATACTGGGAATCTAGCAGTTCCCATGATTCCCCTTGATTATTGCTTTTCCAAACAGTTCCAAACTCACCAACCATCCAAAGAACCCCATTTGGTTGAGATGCAATTTGATAGAAGTGAGGATCATCCTCCTGTTCATTTTCTACCCATGTTTCTCCCCCATCTATAGTTGAAAAGTATTTACCATAAGAACCTACTATAAAGCCTCGGCTTGAATCAACAAACAGCACATCCAAAAATGACGTTTCAGGATCGTTCAAAACCTGAATCTTAGTCCATTTCTCACCTCCATCTTGCGAACGAAGAACCGTCGATTGATGCCCTACTATCCATATAGTTTTTTGGTCTACAAGACATACAGAATTAAGCGTACGACGAGTAGGAGATTTTTTTTGAATCCAATTTTTCCCATTGTTTTCAGTTAGGAGAATATGACCCCGTTCTCCAACAGCAATAGATCGCCTAGCATCCCCATCAATACCAAGTAACAAGGAATGTTTAGCCAAGCTTGCAATTACAGACGGCCCATCGATTTTTTCAGCAACTGGCTTCATCAGGCTGCTTACTAAAATGACTAAAGCGATAGTACAACGGGCCGAGGAAAACCTCGGCCCGTCTATAAACTGTTTACAATGTTTAGTAAAAAAGCACACCTAATAAGTATAGGCTATACTTAGCGACGACCGCGGCGGCGCAATGATGACGGGGTATAATTCCCAGGTTTACTAACAAATGAAAAGTCATACATCTCATTTTCATTGTCCAATCCGTGCGCAAGATAACGCCCTGAAAGTATATCCATATGAACTTCAAGCGTAGACCAGAATGCTTGCACATCGTAGTAATTAATACTGTGGGCTTCAGAAACTCTCCAGAGTCGATCCTGACCGTCGTACTGGTCAACTACAAGTGCACCCCAACTATCTTCATCAATATAAAGTCGTCGCTTTGCATAGATATGACGCTTTCCTTTTTTAAGTGTCGCTTCTACCACCCAGACTCTGTGCAGCTCATAGCGTGAATGTTCCTGATTGATGTGAAGCGGTGTAACAATATCTTTCACCTTTAAACCATCACTATGCAATTTATATGAGTTATAAGGAACATATAGTTCTTTTTTACCAACAAGCTTCCAGTCGTAACGATCTATTGCTCCATTAAACATGTCTAATTGATCGCTCGTACGCATCCCATCTGATGCAGTTCCAGGATTATCATAAGCTACATTTGGCGCACGACGCACGCGACGTTGCCCTGTATTATAAACCCAAGCACGCCTAGGATCTGCAACTTGATTTAAGGTTTCGTGCACCATTAAAATCGTACCTGCTAAACGTGCCGGCGATGTCACTTTCTGCTCCATATACGCCATGACATTTCCAATATTCTCAGACGTCGCTCCCTTCTTGTGATAATTCCAAAACAGCTGTTCCTCAAGCTGCACTAGTGTGTAATTACCAGAACGCGTTGGAGCCACCTGCCCGACTTTGCGAATGCCACTTAATCCACGATACCTTAATAAATGATTCCAAATCACCTCTTGTCCATTTTGGGGGACAGGAAAAGGGATTCCTCGAGATGCGCCAACAACTCCATTTCCATCATCAGCCAGCTTGGCTTTACCAACATTTGCCTTAGTTGCATCATAAATGTCTTGTGGTGCAGAGGCACTGCGCCTTGTAGAATAAATTGGCATTTTATAAGTCGAACCATACTTAGCTAAAAGTGCCTTGTGCCCTTCACTTAAATTGTCAGCATACTTTTCGGCATTTTTTCCAGTGATAGTAAAAAGTGGCTTATCGTTCGAGAAAGGATCGGGATGATGATCACCCACCTTGTATCCCGCAGGCGGCGAAGTAATGCCACCTTCCCAATTCGGAATGGTCGAACCATTACCTGCTTTCTGTGCTCCTAAAGGAGTTAACTTTCCCCCTAAATCATCTGCGCTTTGAGAGGATGCAGAAACAATTCCCAATACAAAGGTAATGGTAATTATCGAATAACATTTCACGTTAAGTTTCATTTTTTAAAATTAGATTATATTAAAAGGAGTACTGTACCATAGCTGAGAGAAAGTCTCTATCATGCATAAAGTTGTGCGATTCGTTACCTAGGTACTCAGTGTATTTAATAGATCCTTGCCAAGAATTTTGGTACGTCGCTGTAACTCCCAGAGTTACAGTTTTACGATCCTCCATGAAATTACCTAACGGCAGCGGTGTATTTCCATCAACATCATGTGCAAACGCGATGGCTGGAGAAATATTAACGCCACCATAAACATCCATATAATCAATCCTAGCTGCCAAACGATAGCCCCAAGAGAAATCATCCGCAAAAGCATCAGGGGACTCAAAATGACCAGGATGTCCATTTGATGCTAAAGCCAATGGCGCGAAGGCATTTCCACTTAAAACGGTACCCGGACCATCAAAGCGCATTTCATCTTTATCCGGTAGATCCGGTACAGCAGTGGCACCAACCTCTCCTACGAGGACCCATTGAGAAGCTCCCAGCGTTGGGCCAAAAAGCTTTGTAACTGTAAGTTGTGGCTGGATCACATCAAAATTTCTATAGCCTTGAACATAACTGTTAAATCCTTGGGCTCCCAGCTGAGTCATACTGACGCCATTCCAAGCTGGGTTAATTAAACCAAGGTTTCCCAATGCAGGGTTTGAAGGGGTCAATCCAGCAACAAGTAATTCAATATCATCAATCTGCAACGGGACATCATTTCTATAAGAGACTTCACCCTGAACAGAAATACCGGTAGCGCCTATCTCTGTATTGAAGCTGATTCCATACAACTGAATATCCTCTGGGTATTCAAAGAAGTATCTAGCTGTGCCAGGATAAAGAGCTGCCAAACTTGGCAGTCCAGCAATTAGACCATTTAATTGCGCCTCAGTCCCAGTTAGTTGCGCCTCAGTTCCTGTTAGCTGTGCTGTCAGTCCCGCCCTTTGTGCCGTCAAAGTTGACTGCTGGGTTTTCAAAGCGACTAATCCTTCATTA
>CERR01064847.1_pt1 | contig 10688 bp, 7 predicted proteins | sample 530841 | NCBI WGS metagenome assembly CERR01 (sample SAMEA2621021, study PRJEB7988) | marine metagenome | biome: marine biome (ENVO:00000447); feature: surface water layer (ENVO:00002042); material: "saline water (ENVO:00002010), including plankton (ENVO:xxxxxxxx)" | depth 5 m | reverse complement strand
GGAGGCATAGGCGGCATATCCTCGACCATTGAAAATTCTTCAACCGGTTTGCTTACTGCCTTCTCTGGAATCTTCAATGGCACTCTTATTTTGAGTATTCTAGACTCATCAATTCGGACATATGATACACCCAAAGGGGATGAATCATCGGGACTTTCGTCTTCTTCGATTACAATTAGTCCATGATTTGGATTATCCAGTAAAGCACCTAGATCTTCTCCATCTTCTAACTCAGTCCACATTCTGACTTTTGCAGCCTTTCTCTCTGCTAACGCCATTCGCCGGCGTCTCTCAATTTTCCCTCGAATAACCGCTCTCTTCTCACGCTGCTCTTCAACATAAGTCTCTATTTCAGTCTCCATCTCTGATTGGGCATCATTGGTTACTACGAATCTCTTTGCAACCGTGCCGCCGTCAACTGCCATTGGAGGTATTTCAGGAGGAAGAGGAGGAGGTATTGACATCCCAGGAGCTGGCATTGGTGGGGGATTAGGGGCCGGCATGGGAGAAGGCATTTGTGGAGTTAGAGGAGCTGCAACTCTCCCACGACTACGTGTAACCTGTTCATCTGCTTGCACCTCAACTTCTGTTGCAATAGGTTGCTCTTCCTCCAGCTCCTCTTGATTCTCCTCAACTACAACCTGTGTTTTGGGGACTGGGGGTAATGGCTTTCGTCCTGAAAAAATAAATAGAGCAAAGAAGGCTATGAGAACGGTTGAGGCAGCAATCTTTTGACCAAGATTCATAGAACCTACGAATAATAAAAACAGGGGTGTGCCTACAAGAAGTAGCACCACAAGTAACAACCTAGTGTACGAAACCACGTTACTTCCTCGCCCCTCACAGCAGCCTGTCTCTATTCACCTTGACGGGGATTTGAGAAGATTTGAGAGACCTTGCATGGCTTTTTTACGGTGAGAGATTTGATTTTTCACCTCTGCCCCCAACTCTCCAAAAGTTCGACCATCACCTTCTGATGGAATGAATATGGGATCATAACCGAATCCCTTTTGACCTTTTATTTCATCAGAAATACTCCCCCGGCAAACGCCCTTTGATTTCCAAAATTTTGAACCGTCGGAAAGAATAGCCACCGCTCGAAATTCCGCACCTCTAATTTCGGATTTGTTTACTCTTTCAATTACCCCTAATAACCCAATTTCTTTTTCTACATCAGAAGATTTTGCTCCTGGCCAATTTGGAAATGCATCAAGAAAAATACCCGAATCTTCCACTAGGATAGCACTACCTTGGAGTTCAGTACCCTCTATCAATGTCAATGCCTGTAAGATTTTTGCTTCAGCAACAGCCTCTAATCCAAGTTCTTTGGGTTCATTGAAATCTGGTCTCTTCCCGTCAATCAACAATCCTTCAACTGTGTGACCGAGTGGAGCTAAAGTCTCCTGAGCCTCTATGATTTTATTTTCATTTCCTGTAGCAAATAAAATCCTCATTTACTCAACTCATGCATGATATCTAACTCGTCCGCGAATGGCATTGAATCGATCAATTACTTCCTCTGCTGAAATATTTACCAATGCCTTTGTTTGACCTGAATCTCCGGACTGATACCCTTCAATCATCACCTCTACTGCCGAGTCAATTTCGTAATGACTTGCTGTAAGGCACTCGTTAAGAACCTGTAAATCCAAACCAAGTTGTTCAATCTCAGGAGAAATTTTTGCAAGGCCGAAGTCTATCAAACTTAGATTTCCAGCTTTATCATATAGCACATTATGTGTGGTCAAATCACCATGAGAAACATCAGCCTCATGCAATTTACGAATTAATTCCCCAAATTTCTTTATTTCATTCAAACCAGCATTTCCGTTTTGTAACGCTTCGTACAAAGGAACTCCATCTATTCGAGATATCAATAACCAGCCCCCTTCGGAGTCAACATCGAATAAACATGGAGATGGGAAATCAAGTCTCTGTAAACGAGAAAGAATTCTTGCTTCTGCAGCCAATCTTTGGCGAGTCAATTTTTTGTCTAATGAGGGGTGACGGTAGGCGCGTGGTTCACGCTTTTTTAGCACTGCATCCAAACCCATCCACGAACCAGAAATAGCAGTCGCTTCCGCTCCGATATGTAGCAATGAATCTTCAAACCAAAAGGGAATCGCAGACTCATCCATGTACTTCCGATAGGAGATGACTTGAAAGCGGTTGCACACGACGAAGTAGCGAAAATCTATGACAATGCAGATGACTTCGGCCCCTCTTCTACGTGGTTCTTTGTCTCCAAAGTCCTATTCTGAAGAAGAAATAGAAAAAGAGGCAATAAGGTTACAGAAAGTTATCAATCAAGGAACATTATGGGATATCGAGACCTGTAAAACAATTGCACCTTTAACCTTGGAAATTAATGAATTGAAGGAAAAAAATGATGTTTTCCTCATCGCACATTCTTATCAAACGCCAGACATAGTCTACGGCGTTGCAGATTCGGTTTCTGATAGTTACTCACTTTCAAAAGCTGCTAGAGATGCACCCCAACAAACTATTCTATTTTCAAGTGTTAGATTCATGGCCGAAACCGCGAAAATAGTCAGCCCTCACAAAGTGGTCCTACATCCTTCTCCTGAAGCGGGCTGTACATTATCGGATAGTATCACTGCCCAAGATGTACGTGACTTGAAAGCAAAATACCCCGGTATTCCAATTGCCTGTTACATTAATACCACTGCTGAAGTAAAAGCTGAGGTTGATGTTTGTGTAACCAGTAGTAATTATCTCAAAATTTGTGAAAAGTTACCAGGAGACAAACTTATTTTCGTACCTGATAAATTGATGGGGAAACATCTTACTGAACATCTTGAAGGAAAAAAAGAAGTCATCAATTATGATGGTGAATGCTATGTTCATGCAACATTCACCGGAAATAAAATTCGTTCTTGGAAAGAAAGGACTGCAAAAGACGGGATACAATTGCAGGTCCTAAGTCATCCGGAATGTGATTCCGACGTAATCGCTGAAAGCGATATTGTTGGTAGTAGTGAAGTGCTACGTGAAGAGGCTCTCAGACTGGGAACGGAAGGTAAACCAGATATCATGCTAATTACTGAATGTGGTACAGCCGATAGGATAAGAGCAGAATCTGAAAATGAATTGAATTTGATAGGAACTTGTGTCATGTGCCGTTACATGAAAATGACTCAATTAGAAGATATTCTTCAAGCACTTCGAGAACCACATCCAGACCAAATTATCGAACTTGATGAGGGCATAATTAAGCTAGCACAAAATAGCCTCGAAGAAATGTTTAGGCTTGCTGAATAAATCAGTCTTTTCTAGGAACATTGGCTCTTGAAGATTCATTTGCAGTTTGGAATGCATATAGAACTATCATCGGGATTAGTAGAACGATAGAAGATTGTAAGACTACGGAGGAATAAGGTTCGAAAGTTTCCTCCAAGGCATACATACGAATTTCCAAGCCTTCATCTTCTTGGCTTTCTATCCACGCTACATTGGACTCCAAAACTTGTGGATTATATTGGTCCACTTCTGGGTCATTTGTCAACTGCAAGGTCCTATTTTCTTGAATATCGTGTAGAAATACATCTCTTGCTGTCAATAAGTCATCCGGACTAGCAGTTGGATCAAATCTAGGAATTTGTAGAAAGACTACATTATTGCCAGAAATACTGGGAGATGATGAAGGCCATAGAGGGTCGGAAAGCAACATTTGAGATCCAGTAGCGGTATCGATTAGGATAGTACGATTAACTGGTCCGAGATCTATAACAGCGACTATGTAATTTCCATCCATCGCTAATTCCACAATTCTAGAGCTTGAGTAATTTACAGCCTCCCCGAAAAATTCCTCAATTTGGGCGTCGATGAGTGGATCAGTGTTATTGCCGATATCAATTCTTAGAGTAAACTGAGTTGCAAGAGATACAATGTCAAGCACTGGTCCATCAATCGTGGAATTAGCTGCAGCGATGAGAGGCCCGGATGAGGCAACCATACTGAACGGACCTGTCATAGATGGATATTCAGTTATCTGACCATCGGTGCTGCGGTAAACCAATTCTTCTGAATAGACAATTACAATAACGACTTCGTTAATATCATTTTCAGCCAACAAAACATCAATCATTGGTTCTGAATCTTTATCCATTTCTTCGATTAACCAATCTAATTGGAAATTCTTATCGGAATCGGTGTAAGCCCAAAATTCTAATTTGAAACTATCAAAGAGAACCACGCCTTTTTCCGAAACAGAAACCTTCGGTACTGAAGTCCATCCTTCTTCTCCAATTACTATCGTTGAGATAGTCTTTAATTCCCTAAGTTGAGAATTCCAAGAAATCAAATCAATTGTTCCATTTTCATTTTCTTGTACAGTAACCAACCATTCGCCAGAGCCTACGGCGTATGTGGGAGTGACACCCTCAACTGGAAAATCTTGGTGGGTTGCGTCCCAAAGTAGAACTACTCCTGTTCCGAGCATAATTGCAATAATTACTGCTCCAGTCTGTGTTTTTGATGGTTCTCGATATGGATCAATTTGCCGATTTACTGATTTCTTTACCCTTTGAGACCAAGCTCTTGGATCTTTCATAAAACGTGCTAAGCGACGTGTAAATAGGCGTTCATCTGCAAAACGCCAAATTGGCTCTTGAGTTCTTTCCGTCAGTCTAACGGCAAGTATTGCTACAAGAATACCTCCAATGATGTCAACTACCCAATGAATTCCTAGATAGAGGATAGTGAATCCTGTGAGAAGGATAAACAGTATCAAAGCAGTCCTGAATTTGGCCCAACGCCCATCTTCGTCCCACTTTAGATAGGTTAACCATACGGCAAATGGAAGCCCAATGTGAAGACTTGGCATTCCGTTTGTAAATGGGTCAATTCTTGTAAACCAATTATGAATTTCAGGAGTCAGATCATAGGCGATTGTCTCCATTGCGGGGATATGATTTCCGGTTACTCTAACATTGAAAAATAGATAGAAAGGAATGGCCAATACATATACCCAAAACATAGACAATGATACTCTGTCGGCCATATGTCTATCGTCAAAATAGATTGGATAAACAAACGACGCGAAGGTTGCAGTCATGAAACCCATTACGTAAAAGTGGGTTAGAACAATGGATAGTAGTTCATTCTGGAAGGCATCCTGAATCCAAAGTACAATATCTCCCTCAATTGCATAGACATAGGGAGTCATGTCGAGCTGAGTATTAGCCATAAGAGTGCGATCTAATTGGTCTAGAATATCTTTCCAGAGATAAACAGAGAATACTACGAACATGTGTGCCCAATATCGACGGAACATATCTACGAAACCTTGGATACGAATCTTTGCCCAAGGGGGTTTCATTAGAGGCATTAAAGCAACAGAAAGCAGAATAGCCCCCATAAGCCAAGAGATGTAAATTCCAGAGCCCCCAGCCATAACGGTATTCACTCCCCTAAGTCAACGGGACACACATTGAGTCAAGAATGCACCCCTAAGGAAAATATTCGAAAAAAAGGAATTTCAGTCCAACCTAAGATATTCGAACTGTTGGGCCGCTACTTCCATCCAACTCCTTCAGAACATTCTCAACCACTACATCAAAGGCTGCAGCAGTGGAGCCTTCGGGTTCAGCGATAATCCTGTGAACACCATCATCGCCTCCTCTAACGATACCTGGATCGAATGGTAAAGCACCAAGGAATGGAACCTCCAATTCTATAGCCGCTTCTTTACCACCACCTGACTTGAAAACATCTAGAGTTAACGACCACTCTCCATTTTCATCGACTGTGGTTTCAATTGCAGTGCCTGTAGGTCCTGTAACACTGATTTTTGAGTTTGATTCGGCTTTGCCTATAATCGTGTAACCACTCATGTTTTCGACAACACCAAGGCATGGCAAAGAGATAGTCTTAGCGAAATTGATTGACTTTCGAGAATCCAAAAGAGCAACGTCTTGAGGAGTGGTTACGATAACAACTCCATCAATTCCAGGAAGACTTTGGGAAACTGTTAGCGGTTCATCGCTAGTTCCTGGTGGGAAGTCAATAATCAGAGCATCTAATTCACCCCATGCGACGTCTCCAATGAATTGTTGAATTGCACCCAGTTTAATCGGTCCTCGCCATATTACCGGCTTATCTGGGTCTTCAATAAGAAATGCCATTGAAATTACTTTGACGCCATGAGGGCCAATAGCCGGGAATATTTGTCCATCTTCTACGTGCAATTCCGCTTCATCAATTCCAAGCATCTTTGGTACGTTAGGACCTGTAATATCTATATCCATCAAACCAACTTTCTTGCCTTGACGAGCAAGTGATAATGCTAATCCAACTGACACAGTTGATTTCCCAACTCCTCCTTTCCCTGAAAGTACCATGATTTTGTGTTTAATCTGTTCATCTAACTGAGTCATTCTCATCTTTCGGCGCATTTGAGCATAGGCCTGCTCCATCTGTGCCTTTTGTTCTGGAGAGGCCGGGGTATCCTCAGATGGACTCTGGGAATCAGCAATTGGGAGACTTCCGCCGGGATGATGAGAGATTGGCGAATCAGACATTGAACAGCATGGCGAGGTGAGGCCTACTTCAAGCCTGCGTGAAGAAAATAATACAATTTTATTCCAACAACCTAGGTCTCTGAAAGTAATCTATTGGTGTTTCATTCAAGTAGGTCAACCATCCTTCAGCCAATATGAGGCTCCTGTTCGTCTGCGTTGGCAATACCTGCAGGAGTCAAATGGCAGAGGCATTGGCTCGGCATTATGGCCATGAGGCAGAATCGGCAGGAACTCATCCAGGTTCTGTTGTTGCCTCGAATTCGCTATCTGTGCTAAAGGAATTAGGTGTTAGTACCGAGGGATTAAGGCCGAAATCAATAGACGAAATAGATACAATAGGATGGGATATGATCATCAGTATGGGATGTGGAGTTGAATGTCCAGCGTTACCAATTGCAGAAGATTGGGGGCTTGAGGACCCAGTTGGATTACCCATAGATGTCTATCGAAGTACACGGGATACAATCATCGAAAACCTGCACAGACTCTCTGCTTAGAACACCGACGCTTAGAAAAGTGAGTCTTGATTCCCCATTTCGCACGAGTGTAGTGTAGTGGTTATCACCGGGCGTTGCCAACGCCTGAACCCGGGTTCAAATCCCGGCACTCGTACCAAGAAATGTGTCTCGAATTCCCCCCTTCTTTAGTCGAAATCGGCATTTCGCATTGTCAAAACTATTGCAGTGGCTGCTAAAGAAAGAAGCAGCAATAATACAATTATGACAAGAGTGGTTGAATTTTCCATAATCCAATTTGTTCCACCTAATCCTGATGATTTCTCTTCGACAAGTGTAACTGAATATATCTGCTCATCAATCGGTGTTAGTGATTGGAAAATATCTGAAGATCGAACAAAGAATTCTATCTCCCCTTCAGTCAATGTAGAACGAACTTCGAATTCCATCGAGAAAATACCATCACCTGCTAGGATATCGCCATCTTCTCCATCGTCTTGCAATAATAACCATGTTTCAGATTTCCCAATTGGAGCAAGACGCCCAATCTTCGCTTGGGCGGAGGAGACTCCATCTGGGTCGGTAATTGAGACTTCAATGGTATACGTTTTCGGATCCGATTTGGGAATCTCAATGACAGGAACCCACTCTCCATTTTCGTAGAAAGACACATTTGTTATTATTGGGGCTTCGTTTAGTACCTGAATTACAGTACCGCCATCGATTAGTGCACTAGCCCCTTGAGTATCTTCAACCTGTAGTGGTATGGTCCTCAGCCCAGGAGAAAGTGAATCAGGTAGGATGAACTGACCAGTCCATCTACCAATTTCCGAATCATAAACTAGTGGAATTAATTCCCCTCCTGCACTCAGCAAATCAATTTTTACTGATGATACACCGTGCCCATCTTGGACATCAAGACTGGCAGTTATTTCTTCTCCTCGATATGCAAATTCAGGAGTGAATTGACGGGATATTATTCGCGGAGCAGAATTGGTTATCTCAAGATAGGTAGCTGTTTGAACTTCAGTCCATATATCATCAATTTTTACCGAGACAGATAGATTTCCAAATTCTAATCCATCATGATTGATTTTGGCAGTCCAAACCGAGTCTTGAATTACCTCGTCACCGTTTAGGCCGGAATCGGATAAGGTAATTATTCCTAGGCTAAAATCACTCAAATCTACTACTACTCCAATCACGTCGGTGTCAACATCTTCAATCACTGCTTCGATGTGAGCAATACCGCCTTCGGTGAATAGAATACCTTCTCTAAAACTTAGACTGATTAAGGTAGGAGGGGTATTTTCGGCTTCGGTAATCACAGAGGGATATAGGACTCTTTCCAAAGTCTGATGTTCAACAACTCTAACCAATTGTGACTGATTGTCGTTATCATCATTTATTGGCAAATCAATTTCTATAATTCGATTAACTTCGTGAAGCAAACCTGCAAGTAATCCCTCATTTATCACTGTACCATAGGCAGTAAATCCGTCTTCTGATTCTGTGTCTCTCCATTCCGCTAATTCAACTTCATGCCCGTCGGCAATACCTATCGAAATACCTGTGATTTCAATTCTCTGATCACTTCCATCACCAGATGTGGGGAATATATCTCCAGTTAGATATTCATCGGGGACTACTCCTGATTCTCTGAAGGCTGTTATGTTCATGTCACCTTCATATTGAGGTCGCTCAGGTTCCATTATGATTGGAGACCTATCAGGATATTCGTTCGTAACGGTGCCATTGTCTTCTACATACATATACCGAATTGTTCGATTTGCCCAATCTGTTTGAGGCACTGTATACTCGTAAGTCAGATTGTGTTCTGCTTCAATTTCTTGGCCTAATGGTCCTATTGGAGTCCCTGAAATATTGAACCAAACTTCATTCTGTATCACATCTACCTCGAATCTTTCACCAGTTGAATTCTCCTCAATTAAGGATTTATCGATCTGACGGACAAAACCAAATGAACCACTTGCATCTCCTGTGTATTGTCCGTCGACAATTATACGATCTTCGACTACTTCTCCACCAATAACCTCGTAGTGAATGTCTGGTACTGTTCCATTTACTTGTACCTCAAATGAACTATCTTCAATAGGGAAACCAAATTCTCCAGAGCCTTTGATTTTGAAAGATTGTTCATCACGGACACCATCTAGCCATTTTTCTCTAGAGCGGAATTCATCAAGTTCTATCGAAAACACTTCTTCCTGAGTTTGTAAACGGAGGCTTAGATTGGCATCAATCTGTGTATCAGATAGTCGTCGTACTCCGTCTTCATCCCAGGTTTCTAAATAGAAAACTGATAATTCTCCATATCCGCCTTCGGTACTGTTGTTAGAACCTCCATTATAGGAAATAGACCCTGATGCTTCCAAAGTCAGACGCTCTGTTAAAATACCATTTTCCCAGTCTCGAAGTATGTAGGCTTGGTACACATTAGCTTCTATGTCAATAAGCGAGTCTTGTGAATCACTTTGAAATTCTAGGGCGCCAGTACCCCGCATCTCAAATATTTGGCGCGAAATTTCTGTACCGTCATAAGTCTCGTTCATCCAGACATTGTGTAAATCAAGTGTGAGGTAAATTTGGTCAGATCCAGTATCCAAATCAAGTATCAGAGAGCCATTGCCAAGTTCGCTGGATGACAAACTTTTCCCCGTTCTTTTTTGCCAACCTCGGCCTTCAAAGTATAGGCTTGAACCTCCCTCTGCTTGATTGTCTAATTCCCATGTGGTTTCTCGAGTTATTTCATGGTCAGAAATCGGTTGGTTCCAGATTGTCATATCAACTGAACGTGAACAGGAGGATTCAGCCGAACTGACTTCGACAAATACTTCGTCTAGAAATACCGGCTCATCTGGCAAAACAACATCGATTTCACCACCTGCTACAACATAGCTAGAGTCAGCCTCAGTGGCGATGATTAGACCATCTCTGATGTGCTGAACAAAAACAGTAACCCCGCTTGGAGAGGTTCCATTTTCAAAGATTGGATCAAAGGTTGTCCTGTATCTATGAATTACAATTTCTTGCCAAGTACCATTATCATCCAAAGCCCAATCATATTCCCAATCAACTAGAATTTCGCATGTTGGTGCTGGCTCAACTTCGTCTGCTCCAGCGATACCAACTAAAGGTATCAGGAGTAGTAATGTTAGAAGCAGAGCGCTCTGAAAACGGTTGTCCACATCTTTTCCCTTCGGTAGTATTGTTTGTACATTTGCCCGTCGTGACTCTACATTAGGCTCAGAAAAGTGGTTCTTCCCAGTCATCGTCTTCGTTTTCATCTGTCATTCTCTCTTTCCAAAGAGATGTAGGGACGTCTTCGTAAATGCCTGCGTATGGGTCTTCTTCTTCCTTATTGTCAGCCTCTGACATTGCTCTTCTAGCAAACTCTCTGGCGTCGGCTTTAAATTTCCAATAGTGAATTCTCCATTCTCTACCATCCCAAAGTGTTGTTTCTTCGGATTCTGTAGTGAGCAACTCATAATCTTGTAATTGATAGAAGAGGTTACGATCTGTGGGTTCTAGTGCGTTGTCGATGATACGATTTGAGAAACCGAAGAACCCTAAGGCATGTTCGGCAATAGATTCGGCGACAATTACTTCCATTTCCGAGTCGACCTTACGGCGGATTGCCTGAGTTAACTCTGCTAGCGTCATACCCATC
>CERR01126333.1_pt1 | contig 10731 bp, 11 predicted proteins | sample 530841 | NCBI WGS metagenome assembly CERR01 (sample SAMEA2621021, study PRJEB7988) | marine metagenome | biome: marine biome (ENVO:00000447); feature: surface water layer (ENVO:00002042); material: "saline water (ENVO:00002010), including plankton (ENVO:xxxxxxxx)" | depth 5 m | reverse complement strand
CTGCTCGAATACCGACATAAAGAAAATGCTGAGTCTTGCCGCTAAAATTGTGAGCCGCCAGTTTACAATAGCCGCCATGTCCTATCGACCCAGAGCCACCGCCAAAAGCTGCTAGGTCAGAATCGAGCAAAACTGTCGTTGGCGAACTCATGTCAGATGGTTGGTTTGCGCTTGATGCTAAAGTAACTCTTTTTACTGAACCGACCATGCCCCAATAAATATGGATATCACCATTTGAGTCTTTACATTGCGCGGTGCCGTAGGTCGAGCCTATGCTATTTGCATCAACATAGTTGACAACGGATTTATCAGTCCCAGAAAAGACGTAGTTTCTCATTCCATTACTTGCGTTCATTTGAGCTAACGAATAACTGCCGTCATCTCTTGCACACACCGACAAACTGCCTCGCGCATTTGCATTGGACATTGTTATCCCGATATTACTGAGTGCGCTGATAGCCGTACCAGTAGAGTTATAAAGGCCATGCCAGACGTTTAAAGCGTTATTTGCAACATAAGCAATTACAAAATTTCCATTAGTTAATGCCTCAAGAACCATCGTATTTTTGACATTTTGATTTGTTGCGTCTGCTTGTCCAGCGGTGATAATTGCCGCAGTAGTTCCGTTTAAAACCGCCCAACAAGGCCAACCGCCAGTCGCGTTCCCACCACACCAGTTGACGACAATATTGCCGCCAGTTAATTGACAGACATTAATTACTGGAGTTGACGTATAACCGTAATATCTTTGATTAGCGTCACCGCCTTGCGCTCCACCCACATAAGTCTCCGCAACATCAATAGTGCCATCGGTGTTGTAAATCCTTATATAGCAATCATAATTTTCGTTAGCCGACACTTCCCTGCTGTTAGTAACGTGATACCGATAATAAGCAATAGCTATTTTGCCACTTGCGAGCTTACAGGCTGCACTTCCGAACCCCCAGCCGCCGCCGTGAATAGGAACTACAGTTCCGAACGCTTGTTTTGGAGAGGATGATGGGCCAGCAAGTTTCAATTCACCACTTGCTTCAAAAGATGCTTGCGAAACCGTACTACTTGGAACCTTGCCAATGCCGCTACCTGTCTCATAAATTAAGTCTCCCGCACTAAATCCGCTTGTCGAGGAAACTTGCTTTAATCCTAAATCATCATTGCTTGTTGTGTTTACTCTACCCATGACTAAGCCTCATAACCGTAAATGTTGACAGCTACATCAGCGACATTACTTCTCGCCACCAAGTTTTTATCCGCTGTTAAAACTATGCCTGTTCGCTCAAGAACATCACCAACACCAAGAACTGTGTCGTATTCCAAAAATTCACTAGTTGATGGTGTGCCACTTGCTGCAACGGCCAAACGAACCGCAGCGGGTGATGCACCTTTGTTCATTACTGAAACATTGACCGTCGATGATGTGACTGTATTTGCTGATGTATTCGCGGTGCCGCCCATTGCGCTATGGCTTGAACAATAGTAATAAAGTGTCGGGGCGCCTGTAGCAACAACAATGCGAGTGTATGCGTTGCTGCTTCCTGGGCTGGCGTTAGTTGAGACCCCTTGGGTGTACTCACTACCACCACCATGTGTACCGTCTGCGGTTGCAGATAACCGTAAAGGATGCGTTGCGTTAGTCGCGTCAGATTGGTCAAAGGTATACGTTGAACCTTCTCGTAAAGTAAGTGTGTCCTGAGATACTCCGTTTATTACGAATTTTCCCCCAGCGACCGTGACGGTATAGGTAACGGTTTCAGTTCCAGACGTATACACAGTGGTGTCGGTATTTGCCGCTAAAGCTGATTGACCTAATGTGCCATTTGCCATTTTTGAATTCCTCTAAAAACTTGCGAAAAAATATGCTTTCGATTCTTGGAAACCCGCTTGAACTTCGGCCCAAGATAGAGTGCTGCCGTTTGTTGACAGATATTTACCTGTTTGGCCCGACTGAGATGGAATTTCGTCTGCAACAACTTCCCAAACTAAGGCGCCACCACTGGACTTGAGATATTTACCGCTTTCACTCGCGTAAGCTGGCGCGTCGCTTACCTGGCTCCAGGTAACTGATGTGGCCGTGGGAGCGACCGCAGCAAAAGCGGCGCCTGTGTAAACTTTCATCTCATTTGAAGTGGTGTTGAAATAGAGATTTCCCGCTACTTGAGCGTCACCGTCTGGGTCTGTCGCAGGGTCACTTGACTGTGCGCCCTGATATTGGTCGGTGAAACTATCAAGCGAATTTGACGCAGATGTCGCGCTTGCGGCCGATGCGTTTGCTGAATTTGCGCTATTTGTTTCGCTGGTCGAACTATTTGAGGCGCTTGTCGCCGCTGCATTTTGACTGACGAGGGCCGCTGCCGCAGAAGTCGCCGCAGATGTGGCGCTTCCAAGTATTCCGTCAACATAAGTTTTTGTAGCGGCATCTTGAGCAGCCGTTGGATCACCCATTCCGGTAATCTTGTTTGTTGACATGGCAATAGCGCCCGTCATGGTGCCGCCAGTTGTCGGCAAACCACCACCAACTTGTGTATCTACATACGTTTTTGTTGCTGCATCCTGGGCAGAAGTTGGATCGCCAAGACCTGTAATCTTAGCCGTACCCATCGCAATAGCGCCTGTCATCGTTCCTCCCGCGAGGGGAAGTTTAGTCGCTATGCTGTTGGTAATTGTTGTATGAAATGACGCATCATCAGCCATTGCCGCCGCTAACTCATTAAGCGTGTCTAAGGCCGCCGGAGCGCCATCAATTAAATTCGTGATTAGGTCATCAGCATATTGCTTAGTTACAGCATCAGTCGCCGCTGTGGGTGTGCCAATGTCGGTCAGTCGGGCAGCATTAAAATCTACAGTACCCGTTAGCGAGAGATTATGGAGCGATGTCGTTCCGCTTGATGCAGTAACATTTCCTTGAAGGTCGCCCGTCACATTTCCCGTAACCGCGCCTGTCACATTTCCTTGTAAATTTCCGACGACATTTCCGGTTAATCCACCGACAAAACCAGTAGAAGCGGTGACAGTTGTACCTGTAATAGCTGCCGCTGTTGTGTTACCGATTATGATGCCGTCGATGGCGCCGCCAGTAAGAGCCGCATTTGCATTGATTAATTGACCGTTGAAAGTGGCAGTGCCGGACGCCGTTATAGCGTTAGTGGTTATTGAAGTCGGATTGGTGCCAAGCTCGATTATCGTTGCGGCATTATCTTCGGTAAAGAGTCTTTTGTCGGCAACATTGACCGCGAGTTCGCCCTGGACTAAATCCGAGCTAGTGGGTACGGCTGACGCCGTAGAGCTATTTTTAGTGACTATAACTGGCATATATCCCCCGTGATTAAAAAAGGGGACAACTTAATGCCCCCTATAACTCAGTTAGGAGAGTTTTATGCGTTGACTATGATATTGAACGCAGTATCAGGACGATATGCAAGGCTGCCAAAAATTACATCGCCTGTCATAAGGTCAGCTAACCACTCTTGCTTATATTGAGTCTGCACTCTTACGTCTTGCTGCATCGCAAGGACAAGAGACGATTCGTGCATAAGCATACCTGCTTTCAGTTCACCACCTGCGCTGTTATCAGCAGCGGTTTCGGTGACAGGGCAGTTAGTAGATACCATAATATCAATACCGTAAACATTACCGATCTTGCCATTGTCAACGGTGCGGCTGTTAACAAAGTCAGAACTAACATAACGATCAATACCCATCATCGTAGACCTGGCGCTAGGAGGAATCACGAAATACCTCTTATCGAAGGGCGTATCGACATTATCCTGTAGGACTATTGCGGCGCGAAATCCGGCGTCGGTTAGCAAATCGCTTGTCGTTACCGTATCTGTAGCGTAAGCGGTTAGTCCTGTAGACGCATCAACGTAGAAAGACGCTGAATTGACGAAAGAGGAACCATCGCCGTCACCAAGGTTTTTAGCCAAATTATGTAAATTGGTATCTACGGTTTTAGCTAATTGAAAGCCACAGTCGTCAGTGTAAAATTCTTGAGCACTGTTCAGCTCTTGAATCGCTGCAATATCTTCTAACAGACGAGAATACTCGAAATGTTGGTCGATATTTATTGCTACATTGGCCGCTGTATCATTCTGAATCGTGACCGCAGCGCCGGAGGCCTTGGCCGAGCTTACGCCTCTAGAGGGGGCAGGTATATTTATTTTATCACCTTTCTTACCTGTCATTGGGAGCGATTTGCAGATATTCGCCATTACAATGCGAGTCTTAAATGCAGCTCTAACCTGGTCGGAAAATATTTCCGGTATGAAATTCGCCTGAGTAGTGACGTTACTTACGCCACCCTGGGCGGGATATACTGATGTTGCCATGTCAATCACCTCATTAAAGGAAAATTAATTAAGTGATCCTGAGGCTATTTTTTGATTTTAGTCCTATAGGCGTCTTTTATCTTACCTTGGGCGTACAATCTCCAATAGCGATCTGGATCAGTCACTTGTAGATTGACCATATCCTCACGGGTGAGTGTTTTGCCTGGCGCCTTTTCTCCCGACCCTTGCGTTGAACCTGTTGCAGCTTGTCTTACCTGCTGCTTTCTGTCTTGCGTTTTTAACTGTTCAACTTCTGGGTCTTTATGCGCTGCCTTATACTTCGAAACCAGCTCATCGAGAATCGGAACATTCAAATTTTTCATTCCGTGAGCATAACCTTCGGTATAACTCGGAGACTGTGAAACCCATTGCTTGAATTCAGCCGAACTTAGTATCTGGTCAGCATCGGGATGTTTGGCTTGCAGATTCATGGCCGCATTTTCAGCCTTTAACCTAACCAATTCCTCTTGCGTCTGTCTAAGCGCCGGATGATTGTCTACAACTTGATTCACGGCCCCTTTCGGGTCGCCGAAATAGTCAATCTCTTTAGACTCGGCTTGTTCCGGCTGCTTCATTTGTCCGTCTACGAAACTCTGTGCGCTTACCTGGCTTTTCAAAGAATCAATCTCACGCCTTACGTCGCTAACTTCGTTAGACTGCCTTCCAATCATTGACTTCTGATCGTCTAGCATTTTCTCTAACTCATCACGCGACTTTTCAGCATAAGCACTCTTTGGCGCCGCTGGCACTTCTTCCGCTATCTGTTTTTCCGGGTCGATAGCGTCCACTGGATCGTAAACGGGTTGATCCGCCGTCTCTTGCTCTGCCATAACTACCCCTTAACAAGTTGTCCAATAAGATTGGGCTTGGGTTACGCCGGGCCGTGGGATTCAGCTTGTCGGCGTTCTGCCTTTATTTTCTCTTGCCGCCCTCTTGCCCATTTTAACGTCGCACCTGGGAAGTCGCCGCTTATAACGTCAAGCACTGGCCTTGCAAAAGAAACTAATCGAGTCGCTGGCTGCCGACAGATTGGGCAATCAATTTGTTTAACAGAAGTCTCTATGAATTTTTCAGTTATGTGTCCATCTGGACACTTAAAATCATAAATTCTTTTTGTCATACAAATCTTCGACTCGATCCCGCAGTTTGAGAACGGAGGTGATGACATCTATTTGTCCCTTACGGAACCTTAAATCATCGTTGTCTCGCGTTCTTTCCACTGAATTTATATTGGCTTTATTATCTTCAAATTCTTGTATCAGATATTGCCAACCATCTGTCCTGAACATATCAAACATCGCTTCGCAATATTTCTCATCTTCCTTGGACAGACTCATGTAATTTTCACCGTAACAGCAATATTAGTATTTGTAAAACATCTTAATTTCACTAATTTATGTAGACGCAGATAATTTTTCTTCCTGTATAGTAGCGCCTCGTTCTTTAATCGCGGTTTCAGCTATTTTTAGCTTCATTTTATCGTCTCGCGTTAGCTCTCCGTCTGCCCTGGTAATGTCAGCAATAGCCTCAATTCGATCAGTTTCTTCCTTAATCGGAATCGCCACAGTTTCAGCTTGTATCTTTTTAGCTCTGGCTTGCGATTCTGAGGCTTGTCCAATCAACGCTTGAGTCTGAGATTGCGTAAATTCTAACTGAGTCTGAGCTGTTGCTTGAGCTAATTGCTGTTGCTGTGGATCAGGCTGCATAGAGTTATCAATCATGCGATCCAATTCTTCTCTATTGCTTAGAGACATATTCTCGATGACTGCCTTAACAAGCAAAGGATAGACCGGGTTATCTTGCGGCATCGTTTGTAATAGCTGTACTAGCTGCGTAATCTCATACTCTCGTTGCAAAATGCCAAGACTAGAGGACACTGTAAAAATAAAATCCTCAACCGGGTAATTCTCTGGGTCAAATTGCATATAACGGCAAGCGGCCATTTTGACAAAAGGCACCAGGAAAGATTCCTGAAAGTTAACTAACGTGCGTTTCTGTCGTTTAATAATTGCCGAAAGGCCCATTGAAAGCGTCGATGAAGATGTCCGATTTATTGCGTTAGGCATCCCTGTACTGTCAAAAGCCCCTGTTGCTGCTTGTATTTGGTTCTGTAACGCCTCGGCTTGAGCAAAAGTGATGTTCTGTACTTGCCCGAAATTAAAGGGCTGTAGCACTTCTCGCGGATCACCGTTAGTCAGAATCATTTTGCCGGGTCTAATTTCACCCTTTTCACCCCTGGGCTTGCGAGTCGCGTCCATTGCCATCATGGGGACGTTTGTTAGAGCCAGCGCATCTATCCGGCCCCTCAGTTCAGCGTCGAGGGCTTTTTGTGAATGAAAGGCTTTTTCAGTGACGCCTCTACCCCAAAACCGCGAAGGCACAACGTCCCAAGGAAACGCTAAGACGGGACGATCTTTCATCATGTACGGATTTTCAATCGCCTTTAGGATGGTGCCGCCGTTAGCAATGACGACACACGCCTCAACGTAATAGCTATCGCCCGATTTAACTTCTACCTCGACATCTTCAACCTCGTAGGCAAGCGGGTTTGGTTCTTCTTCCTCAACCTCGACGATTTCATCAACAAGCTCATCTTCGGTTTTTTCGGCCAATTCAGCATCTAATAAGTGGCGCGGTACTAAACCATAGTATTTCGTTAAGCGCACAACGCCGTCCGGCTGAACCGCTAAGGTTGAATCAACCTCTAAATCGTCACTTGTCTCGGTGCTTGATGAACCGACGACTACATCTCTGTAAATGCCCTGCTCTTGCAGCAATTTAATAGAGTGCGGCGAGACTTCCTCATCAATAGCCACTCCTAAACTGGATTGAATATCCGTCGCTTCTGGCTGAATAAGGAAATTTTGCGGTAACACTGGCTTGAGCCTAACGACCGCCCTCTCCGTTTCAGTAATTCCCTGGGCCATGACATCACCCATTGTTTGCGTAGCGGGCTTTACCTCGTTTTCTAAATCGAGAATAACCTCGGCGATTCCGGTGCCAAAAATTGCCGCATTAAGCAAAACCTCACCAATATCTTTGCGTACTTTCTGTTTTTGGAAATCTTCACCGAGTTTTTGCTTTAAATACTCGATTTTTTGCTTATCCATCGCTTTTTGACGCATTTCTGCTTGTAATTGCGCCTGTTCCTGTTCGCTCATACCCTCCTTCATGTCAGGAATGACAATATCATCCCTAATATCAAAGAATTCTCCCCGGCCAAACGTCGCTTCTTCAATTTCAGCTACGCTAGACTCGATTGCCTGGGCTGTCGCCGGAGAAATAAGCTGCGATCTTTCGCTTTCGCGGATTTTATCGTTAGGATCATACTTCCCTCGCCAAATCCGGTAGTATTCTCGGAAGGTTTCTTTGTAATTATCGACGTAATGCTGTTGCCATTGATCGCATTTAGTCATTACCCAAGAGCTTAACCCGTTATCTTCGTATAATCTTTGCTCTAAATCTTCGGTTTCCATGTTAATACCCCGCAACTACATCGTAAGGTTCGTAGTTATCTTCAATTACCTCATCCACATAAACGATATTAGCCATTTGGTCGCAGTAACTTAGCGCATCGACGCAATCATCATGTGTTAATTGATCTGGAAATTGATAGAGTTCGTCTAAAAATTTGTCGTTCCAGGCGCCGCGATTCAGTCTTATCATTCCGTTCTCAAATCGGCCTTGCAGCGCCCACATAATCCGATCTGTTTTGTTCTTGTTGCCGTGTGTTAATTCTTCGATCCTGAAATAAACGGCGTGTTGTCGCATTAAGTCACTTAAAGGTGACATGACCGCCTGTTTAGCAATCCCTCTCTCAATACCGACCGCGAGAGGTTGATAATCTCGTACAGCCTGAAAAATCTTCATAGCAGTTTCGTTTAAGTCCCATCGGCCCGAAATAATATCTTTCACCCACCAACCGTCGGCGTTGACTTTGACTATTGCAATAGCCGAGGAGTCTAGGTTTGTTTTTTTTCTTCTTCGGCTCTGGCCGACCTCTGCGAATCCCGCCAAGTCAATGCTGATATAGTAATCGCCAGTGGCGGGTTCTTCGGTTTCGAACCTAACCCAATCTTCCTTAAACATTTCTGAACCCCGCGCTTCAAACGAGGCCATATATTCTTGTCGGAATCCGAAACTGGACATTGATTTTTTGGCGGCATTGATTTCCTTTTTATCTAATAGATTGTTGTCGTAAGAAGTGAAATGGAAGGCTTGATAATCTTCATAATCCATCGCTTTCTTATACAACTCGTAAAAATGGTTGCGCCCGGTTGGTGTCCCAATAAACAAAGCCGATGAGTGCGGCGCCAAGTCAGTCAAGGCAGGTCTTAGAACCAACTCCCAAACACTCTCGCGCATATCTGCGTACTCGTCGATTGCGACAAATGCAACCTTGTTGCCTCGAAGCGTCTCAGGCCGATCGCTTCCTTTCAGCGATATTTGTGTCCCATTGACGAGTTTAATCTGCATATTGTTGATGTGGTGCGATTCAATAACGCTACTACCCAACTCCATAAGCAAATTCCAAAGAATGTCTCTAGCCTGTCCTTGCGTGGGCGCCACATAAAAGATTTCACCTTCTGTTGTTTGTAATCCCTTGACGAGCAACATATACGCCGCCAACCGAGACTTTCCGGTTCGTCTCCCGGCAGCCACAACTTTAAACCTGGCTTTACTGTTCCAGACTTTTTTTTGCCAGGGAAGAAGATCAATATCAAAATCCATTACCAAGCCTTACAAGACCAGTACCTTGCGCTAAATTTATCTTTCGCGGTGTCGCAGTTATGTCTTGATTTGAAGTTCTTTTGTCTCGCTGGCTGATCTTTTTTAATGGTCATGCTGGCATCGCCAAAACGCACCAGTTTTACCTCAGAGCCTTTTTTTGCTAAAACCGCCGACCGCTTACCGCCTTTGACGCTGCGTTTAGGTTTGTTGTACCCGGCAAAAGTTTCACCACGATATTTAAGCCTTCCGCTTGGCAATCTTTCTACGCTCGATGTTCTCGCCATGATTAACGCCTCACTGGTGGACGTTTAGGTGGCTTTTTAACTTTCTTAGGTCGTCCGGGTTTATTGTATGTACCTGGGCCGTATGGCATATGAACCTCCTATAACACTTTTCGATTGAGTAAATGTAACCTTTGTGTCTCTTTTTTAGACTGCCCGTGATAAGGAACCCCTAGACGGGCTTTTAACAATTCAGCGACGAGCCATCTGTTTTTTACTTTAAAGTCACCCAGGTAACGTCCGTATTTGCCTTTTTCCTTGGTGTGTAAAATGACTGACTCGGCACCTTCAAAAAAATCAATTACAAATTCTTTCGCCAGTAGCCCGTATTTTTTTTCAATAAGATCGCGTGTTCTAGACTCAGGAGTGTCAATACCGCTAAGACGCACCCGTAACCCACGATTATTATTACCATGAAGATGAACGCCGAAACCAAGAGAAGGAATACAGTCAACCGTATCTCCGTCCACACATTTAACGATCTCGCACTTGTAATGGTATAATGGCATTAGTCAGGGTATTCACCCGTTTTAATAATTTCCGCGAGGACAATAGCTCTATGACCAACCTGGTCGGCCCATTTGCTGTCCAAGAACTCAGCCGCACTTTCTTCAAATCGGCTATGCTCTAAATGATCCAATGCTTTTACAAATTTCCTCAGTCGGGTCAGTCCTAGGTTAAAACAAATCATTATCAACGCTTCTTGCCTAACCTCATCTAAAGTACCAAACCAAGGGAACGCATTAGCCAGTTCTCTCATAAACCGAACAATGTCATTCTCTAGCAGTAAATCGACTTCATCTTCACTCAAACCAAGACCCCCATTAGCATCAATATTCCTACCGATACCGATATGGGTTATTCCATCAAGCACATAAGCAAATCGTTTCCTTCCCTCATGCTCAGTGAGTAGATTCCTCAACTTCTGCAATGGCCTCTCCTTCAATCACGTTTGACTCATTCGCTACATCAAGCGTATTTATATTAATCTGTATAGCACTCTTACCACCCATCTTCTCAAAGCCACTAACAGGTAACATCCTATCCATCAGTATCTTCATAAAGGCTGCCTGGTTCTTGTGGTCATTATCCAGCGCCCCATCAAACAATCTCTTAACCACCTCTACCTTCTTCGGGTGCTTGTACATGAATTCTTGCAATTCTAACTGTGCTGCACGTTGACCAGGGGGACGCCCTACTCGCTTCACAGGACGCTTCTCACGCATTTTAGGATGACCTGGGCCTTTACCCTTTGGGATTGGTTTCTCCCAGGAGTCGATTTGTGCTTGCGTGTCAGGGTCTATCTTACGTTTAGGCATTAATACACCGTAACATCGTTAATGTGAAAAAGCTAAATTGGCTTTTTTGTGTGGGAGTGGGTACTTTTATTTTCA
>CERR01062255.1_pt1 | contig 10755 bp, 8 predicted proteins | sample 530841 | NCBI WGS metagenome assembly CERR01 (sample SAMEA2621021, study PRJEB7988) | marine metagenome | biome: marine biome (ENVO:00000447); feature: surface water layer (ENVO:00002042); material: "saline water (ENVO:00002010), including plankton (ENVO:xxxxxxxx)" | depth 5 m | reverse complement strand
CCAGCACGTGCAGATTGTAGCATTTGGTTTAGGCCGTGAAGTTTACTTATGGGCTCGTAAAAAAGAGCAAGATAAAAAAGAAATGCTACTAATTCTCCAACTGACATTTGGTTGTTCATTATTTGTTCTCCTCCAATCCATAGAACTAAGCCTGTACCTGTAGCTGCGACAAAGCTCATGGTTGGATTGTAAAACGCCCAAGCACGCATGATAGTCAGTGTGCCTTGTCGCATTGCTTCAGCTCGATCTGTAAATCTATTGTCCTCATGTTTTTCTTTTCCAAATGCCTTTATTTCTCGGACTCCTTGAAGGTTGTCCATTAGTAATGCATTCATTGCGCTAGAGGCTTGGCGCTGTTTTCTATATCTATTATGAGCGGTAAGTGTATACCACATTGCACCAATAATAAGAAGTGGGATTGGAATCATAGCTACCCCTGCTAATAGTGGGTTTGTTATAAACAGAATCGTTAGAACACCTAAAATGCTAATAATCGATACTGTTCCTTGTTCAGTTCCGTCAATTAGAAGCCGTTCGACAGCGTTGACATCCTCTATAACTCGAGTCATCAGATCTCCTGATGCTCTTTTGTCATAGTATTGTAAGGGTAATCTTTGGAGTCTTGCGTAGACCTCTCGACGCATGTCAAATACTACGTTTTGTTCAAAATGGTTGTTTACTTGAATCCGTATACTATTAAAAAAATCACGGAGAAAAAATGCGGCGATCAATAGCAGTATGGCATTATTAAGCTGGCTGGTATCTCCAGCATATATTACGTCATCAATAATATACTGTGTAAGCCTTGGAAATGCGAAAGCGCATAGTAATGAAACAACTGCACAAGCTATTGTTGCTAGGGCTAGTCCTTTGTATGGCCAAAGATACGAGCTCACGCGTCGTATAATTTCAATTGTAGACCGCTTTTTTGCGGAAAACATTGGGTCGTTTTCTGTTAAATGATCGTGGCTCGACATGATTTTTCGCTTAAACGAGCCTAAAAGCATGTAAAAGCGGCAAGTGTTTTGCGATGAGGCAGGGTAATTTTCAAGTATGAGTTTCAATTAAAGCTATTTTTTTTGTTTTCATAGAGGGCTTTATTTAATCCAATTGAGAAATGCGACGTAGAGAATTTATATGTGCTTCGACCGGAACACTGTTGGCCATGCCAAATTTATTGCGTGGTGCACAAAAGAAGATTCGAATTGGACAGATTGGCGCTAGTCATTCACATGCCTCCGGAAAGCTTGGGGCAATAAGGAATCTCTCCAATGATTTTGACTTAGTAGGAATTGCACAGCCAAAAGAGGCTGCAACAAAGCCTATTCCTAATAGCGGAGTTTATCGAGGTGTTAAGAGAATGTCAGAGGAGGACCTACTATCAACTCCAGGATTAGAAGCTGTGGCAATTGAAACCGAGGTTCCTGTATTAGTTGCTGCAGCGAAAAGAGCAGTCGGTGCGGGTTTGCATATTCATCATGATAAACCAGGGGGTTTAAATTTTAGTGGTTTTCAAGAATTGCTAAATTTAGCTAAACAAAAAAAACGAATTGTTCAAATGGGGTATATGCTTCGTTATAACCCTGCATTTCAATTCATGTACAGAGCAGTTAAAGAAGGATGGCTAGGGGAAATAATGGAAGTTGATGCGATGATGGGAAAGATGGCCTCATCTTCACTGCGAAAAGAATTAGCACGTTATGAAGGTGGTGGTATGTTTGAGCTTGCGTGTCACTTAATTGATTCGGTGGTTTTTGTACTTGGCGAACCAAAATCTGTTCATTGTTTTAATGTGAACTCTCAGGGAGATGAAGTGCGTGATAATCAATTAGCCGTACTGCAATATGAAAAGGCAACTGCTACAGTACGTTGTAATCATCGAGATTATTTTGGGTTTTCAAGACGGCGGTTTCAGATAGCAGGGGATAAGGGTGTTATTGAAATTCGCCCGATGGAACCAGGTAAGACTCTGCAATTAAGTCTTTATGATTCTCATGGTGGTTATAAGCGCGGAACGCAAACAGTAGATCTACCTGGTAGGCAAGGAGGGAGATATGATGGGGAATTTTTAGATCTGGCGAAAGTGATTAGAGGTGAGAAAACTTTTGACTGGTCTTACGAGCATGATTTAGAAGTTCAAAAAACATTACTTCTAGCGTCTGGAATGCCAATTAAATGAGATTTTATTTGTATCTATTAACTTTTGTTTCTCTTTTATTGCTAATTGGTTGTCGTGTGCGACCTGATGGAGTTGACTATGATCAATGGAAAGAGGCGCTTAAAACTCGTCGTGCTACATCTGCACGTCATGTCATAGCTCCTCCAGGCTTTGAGGTTGATTTAATTAGAACTGCCACGAAGGCAGAAGGATCATGGGTAAGTTTAGAGTTTGACGGAAAAGGTAGACTTCTAATAGGACGAGAAGGCCCTGGAATTCTTAGGCTGACTTTGCCTGAAGGACGTTTTGACCGTTCAGCTATAGAGCTGATAAATAACGAGCTTAATGAATGCCGCGGTTTGCTTTGGGCATATGATAGTCTTTATGTTAACGCAAATAACTCGAAGGGCTTTTATAGGTTGAGAGATACAACTGGTGATGACCGGTTGAATGAAGTTAGATTGCTGAAAGAAACGGGTGGCGGCGTTGGGCACGGCAGAAACTCGATAGCTCTTGGGCCGGACGGATACATTTACCTTGCGCACGGTAATGATGTTAAATTACCGAAAGATTTTTCACCTAGTTCAATGTCAACTTACAGGTATTACGATCATGATCGACTGTTGCCTTGTGACTGGAATCGTGTGTTGTTCAATGAAGGGATCGAGCCTCCGGCTGGGCATATTATTCGTACTGATCGACACGGCAATCGCTGGGAGATGATTGCTGGAGGTTTTCGCAATCCATATGGTTTGGCTTTTAATGCTGACGAAGAGTTGTTTGTTTTTGATGCAGACATGGAATGGGATAAAGGAACTCCTTGGTATCGGCCAACCCGAATTAATCATGTTGTTTCAGGAGGTGATTATGGATGGAGGCAGGGCACGGACAAATGGCCGGCCTATTTTCCGGATAGCTTGCCAAGCAATCTCGATATTGGTTTAGGGTCCCCGACAGCAATTGTTTTTGGAACGGATAGCAACTTCCCTCAATCTTACAAGAATGCGCTTTTCATTCTTGACTGGGCATATGGCAAAATATTCACGGTAAATTTAACTCCAAGCGGAGCTAGTTACCGGGCTGTTTTTAGTGAATTTGTCACAGGTCGTCCTCTTAATGTTACTGGTGCTGATTTTGGACCTGATGGTGCCCTTTACTTTGTTACGGGTGGCCGTCGGACTAAATCAGGGCTTTATCGAGTTCGTTATACTAGAGATCCTTCTTCTCTTCCTAATAATCAACTATTAAGCCAAGGTGAAATTAAAGAAGCCGAAAGTAGCAGGGAATTGAGAATTGAATTGGAAAAATATCACAGTGAGCAATCAATCGAAGGCTTGGGCTTAGCTTGGGATTATTTAGATGATGATGATTTATGGATTCGACATGCAGCCCGTGTTGCATTGGAGAATCAGGTTTTGTTGAATTGGTCTTTAGCTGCTTTAACAGAGTCAAATACTAAAAAAGCACTTAATGCTTTATTGGCTCTTGCTCGGGTTGGGGATTCAAATATAAAAACTCAGATTCTTGCCAGGCTCAATTATCTTCCCTGGGATTCGTGTAGTCCTGAATGGCAATTGATTGCTTTGCGTGCTTATCAATTAGTGTTTACGAGAATGGGCGGTGTGGATTTGCCGGAAAGAAAAATGGTGATTAATAAAATCACCAAAACTTCAGATATTAATTTAGAGCTTAGAATGGAGGTTTCGAGGTTGATGGTGTTTTTAAATGCTGATGGAATGATTCCTCAGTTGTTAAATTATGTAGTCGACGCAAAAACACAAGAGGAGCGACTCTTTTACCTCTTTCATATGCGGCATATAAGTGAAGGTTGGACTATTGCGCATCGAAAAGCATATTTCGCTTGGTTGCAAAGAATGAATAAAGCCCAAAGTGATATTCATTTTTTAGGCTTTATGAAGCATATTATTTCTGATGCTCTCGCTAAAGTTCCTCTAGTTGAGAGAGATGAATACGAACGTATTTTTGGCGATAAAAAGATTTCAATCAATATGCCAAATATAGATCGTCCTGACCATAAGGTTTGGACATTGGCTGACTTTACTAATTCCTTTGGTGATTTGTCTAAGCGTGATCGTGGCAATGGTTTCAGGGTTCTCAAGGAGGCGGCTTGCTTAACTTGTCATGCTTTTGGTGGTGAAGGGCAAGGCCTTGGTCCAGATTTAACAACGATTGGATTAAGATTCGACGTAGTGTCTATTCTCGAGTCAATAATAGAACCTTCTAAAGTTATTGCTGATAAATATAAAAATATTTCAGTCACTACCCATAGAGGAGAATTAATTGAGGGGAGACTTGTTGGGGAGAGTGACGAATCTCTTATAATTTCTACCAACGCATTGAATTTTTCTCAATTACGTTCGGTTAAACTAAATTTGTTGGCTGCTCGAAATGATTCAAAATTCTCACCCATGCCAGCTAATCTTCTTAATATATTTACACAAGATGAGATTCTTGATTTGTTGGCGTTACTTCAATTAGGTTCTAAAAAATGAAAACTGGCTTTTTGATTATAGGGGATTCGTGTTACAATTTTTTCCGTGAGATACAGGAAAATTCGTAAAACAAACCTAGAGGTATCTGAAGTTGGTTTTGGTCTTTGGACAGTGTCGACGGGTTGGTGGGGCAAATTCACTGATGAGGATGCTGTAGGTTTGATTCGTAAGGGGTTTGATCGTGGTATTAATCTTTATGATGCTGCGGATACTTACGGAAACGGTCGAAGCGAGGAACTGTTGTCAAAAGCTCTTGGAGATCAAAGGGATGAAGTGGTGATTGCTACCAAAGTTGGATATGACTTTTATAATCATGATGGTGACCGGAAAGGGCAAAGAGAAATCGCTCAGGATTTTTCAAAAGAATATATAAAGTTCGCGACTGAAAAATGTCTTGAGCGGCTTAAAACTGATCGTATTGACATTATGCAACTTCATAATGTTCGAGCTGATCAAGTTGACACTGATGAGGTGTGGGAGGCTTTAGAAGAGCTGGAGCAGGAGGGCAAGTTGGTTTGTTCTGGAGTTGCACTTGGTCCAGCTATTGGATGGATGTATGAGGGGGTTGACTGTGTGCAAAGGCGAAAACCCAAAATAATTCAACACATCTATAATATGTTAGAGCAATTCCCTGGAAATCAAATCAATGCCTCTACATACGGGAAGGTAGAGAAAAGCAATGTCACTGTAGATGATCTAGGTGATTTTCGTCATGGTCGAATGACTGAAGAACCCGAACTCGACACTAGTTTTTTAATTCGTGTTACTCATAGTTCTGGAATGCTCGAGGGGCAGTATACTGAAGACACTGTTTTTGCACCTGAAGACCATCGTTCTCATCGTCCAAAATCTTGGCTGATTAATGGTTTAAAAAAGATTAAAACTCTCGATTTCTTAACTTCTCCAGAGTCAGGTCGAACTCTTGGGCAAGCCGCATTGTTATGGTTGTTAGCTGAAAAGACTGTAGCTTCGACTCTGCCAAATATTTATAATGAGGATCAGCTAATAGAATTTACAGAAGACAAACCTTGTTTGACGTCTGATGAATTGCAAAGGGTTGACGAGTTGTTCGCGGAAAATTTTGGGGTTGAAGAAGACTCTTCTAATTATAAGGGGACTATGGAGAGAGAAAGCGCAGCTTAAATTGATAGCAAAAAGCCATTTTTTATTTTTAAAATTAGCTGCCTTCTTGGCAGCTTTTTCTATGATAACATCTGGTTGTAAGGTTGTTGCAAAAAAATCAATAAGAGGAGTTAGTGGAATAACTGCAAAAACTGTAAAGGCGACTGGTAAAATGACGGGGAAATTAACAGTTGCAACTGTAAAGACTAGTGGGAAAATTATACTAGCAGCAAGTAAAACGAGTGCGTCAGCACTAATTAAATTAGCGAAAAATGGAGAGGTAACATTTGTGAATGCTGCGACTGGATTAGTTTCGTCAATACCCTTTGTTGATGGGATGAGCCTTCGATTAGCTTTAAGCGCAGCTAAGCTTGACCCTCGATATAAGATTTTCGAGATTATTAGGCCAAGTGGTGTAATTAGAGTTGGTTGGTCGCAATTTACTAGTTTAGGAGGTTCTAAATTAAAATCCTCAGATGTGATTCGAGTGATGTCACTGGCTATTAATAGAAAATGAAAGGTTTAGTTGACACTGTTAATCAAGATACCGAAAGAGTGTTTATGGTTGGAGTTCAATTAAAGGCTGATAATGCTTGGTGTGTTGAAGAATCAATGGATGAGTTGTCAGAATTAGTCACAACAGCTGGGGCTATAGTTGTTGGGAGAGGATCACAACGCCTTGATAAATTTAACGCTGCGACTTTTATTGGCCCTGGAAAAGCCAAGGAGTTTTCAGTTGAGTGTAAAGAATCAAATGTTGATACAGTTGTTTTTGACGAAGAGCTAAACCCAGCGCAGGGACGAAATTTAGAGAAAATTTTTGAGTGTAAGATTTTAGATCGTACTGCATTAATTTTAGATATTTTTTCACAACGTGCGCAAACCCGTGAGGGTAAGTTGCAGGTGGAGCTGGCTCAGTTGAATCATTTGCTTCCAAGATTAACTAGGTTCTGGACTCATTTATCCCGTCAGAAAGGTGGTATTGGTATGCGTGGTGGAGATGGGGAAAGCCAGCTAGAGGTGGACCGTAGAAAAGTTCGAGAGCGCATAGGTAAAATCCAGCGTGATCTTGATTTGGTAATGAGGAATCGAGATGTTCAGCGAACTGGTCGCAAGAGAAATCAATGGCCGCTCGGGTCAATGGTTGGTTACACTAATGCAGGTAAATCTACTTTATTCAACGCAATTACTGGGGCATCAACTCTTTCTGAGGATAAGTTATTTGCGACTCTTGATCCGACAACGCGTAGGTTGAAATTGCCGACCAATCAGAATGTTCTTCTTTCTGATACTGTTGGTTTTATAAGGAAATTGCCTCATGACCTAATTGATGCTTTTAAAGCTACTCTTGAGGAGGTTATAGAGGCGGATTTGCTTTTACACATTGTTGATGTGAGTTCTCCGTATGCGGAGGAACAGATTGAAGCGGTTAATTTAGTTCTCAAGGATTTGGGTGTAGAGGAAAAGCGAACTTTAATGATCTTCAACAAGGTTGATCGAATAAGTTCATCTGGTTTGTCTAAGCGTTTTACCGATCAGTATTCTAATTCAATCGCTGTATCAGCAAAAACTGGTGAAGGTTTCGATGAATTAATGGCAGAACTAGGTAAGCAGTTGCGGCCTATTCGGAAAATGGTTGGGATATCTATACCTCATTCAAAATCAGACATCATTGCGCGCCTCCATGAGGTTGGACAAGTTTTAGAGAGAAATTATGATGGAGATGAGGCTATGTTTAAGGCCCTTATACCTCCTAATTATCTAGATTATTTTGAGCAGTATCTTACTAATGAGGATGATTTTGTTAATACATAGATTTTTTAAGGTCGTCTTGACCGTTTTTTTGTTCATGATAAGTTTTTTTATATGATTTCAGGTATCGCTAAAAAAGAAACTCTTTCTGAGATTAAATTTCGAGTCGGTGACGAGCGGTTACTTAAGGTGAGTGAAAGTGCGAGTGTTAAAGTTAAGTCATTGCTTCAGCGTCAAGGTCGCTCTGAAGGAGTTCTTCGTGTAGCTGTTATAGGAGGAGGATGTTCAGGGTTGCAGTATAAACTTGATTTGCAAGATGCTCCTGCAAATAGAGACATTCTTGTGGAGAGTGGTGGGATTAAAGTTGTAGTTGATCCCAAGACGGCAATTTATGTGACGGGTAGTCAGTTGGAATATGCTGATAAACTGGAGGATGGAGGGTTTAAGGTGAATAACCCGAATGCTGCCAGCACCTGTTCCTGTGGTGAAAGTTTTAGCGCATAAAAGAGTCTAATAGATATGGTTGATCACTTTGAGAAGTTGGGTGTTCATCGTCGACCATGGTTAGATATCGATTTGATTAAACAGCGTTTTCATGATTTATCAATTGAGATTCATCCAGATCATTCTTCAGATGGTTCTGTTAATATAAAAAAGGAGAATCAAAAGGAATTTGTTAATATCAATTTAGCCTTTCAGTGTCTTAGTGATACAAAATTAAGGGTGCGACATTTATTAGAACTTGAGAGCGGTCGTGCATCTGAAAATGTCCAATCTGTTCCATCTGAGATGACAGATTGGTTTACTGCAGTCGGCTTAGTATGTAAGAAAGTTGATTTATTTTTGGTAAAGAAAGATGAGCAAGACTCGCCAATGTTACAGGCCGCTTTAATGGAGGAGGGGATGTTATTGAATGATGAAGTTTCTGAAATGCATCAAAAATTGCAGTTCGAATTGAATGGTATTAACGAAGAGTTAAAAATATTAAATAAGCAATGGGATAGTGTTGAAGATGATTCTGTTGAAAGAATAGATAAATTGCCATTAATAGAACTGGCTTCAATTGGGCAAAGGCTTAGCTTTTGGGTTAAGTGGAGTTCGCAGCTTGGCGAGAGATCTAGCCGATTAATGTTCTGATTTTTCTTTGAATTTGCTTAGCTTGACCCTTTGGACGCTCTTAGACAGAATGACCTCTATTATTTTAAAATTTTTAGTTTAATGAAACTTACGACATATATATTTTCAACTTTAGTCCTAATGGGCTGTGTAGGTTCTGCAGCACTTGCAGAGAAAAAGAAGTCAAATAAAGAAAAGAGATTTGTTTATCTTTTTGATGGCACTTCAACTAGTCATTGGATGAATGCTAAGACAGGAAAATTTCCAGATAAGGGTTGGGTTATTGAGGGTAACTGCCTTAAACATAATGCCAAAGCTGGTGGTGGAGATATTATAACCAAAAACAAATACGAGGAATTTGATTTTCGTTTTGAATGGAAAGTTTCCAAGGGAGCCAACAGTGGTGTGAAGTATTTCATAATTCGTGACCGCGGATCTTTAGGGCACGAATATCAGGTCCTTGATGATGAAAATCACCCTGACGGGGCTAAGGGAGCCAACCGCCAGACTGCTGCATTTTACGATGTGCTTGAACCTGCCAAGGATAAACCAATTAAACAGCCAGGTAAGTTTAATTCATCTCGAATTCTTGTGAAAGGGAACACTGTGAAGCATTTTTTAAATGGTAAGAATGTGCTGACCTATAAGCTTGGAAGTGATGAGGTTAAAGCAGCAATAGCCAAGAGTAAGTTTAAGAACCTTAAAGTTTTCGGTCAGCGCTTGGCTGGTCATATTTTATTGCAAGATCATGGGGATGCTGTTTGGTACAGGAATATACGAATCCGTGATCTTAGTAAGAATTAATTATTGCTGAAGTACTTGTAAAACACAATTTAGGACCTGTGTGTTTTAGATAATTACTTTGGTTGGTCCCAGAGTCGATACGGATCATCTAGGCGTTTCATTTCTTTAAATAATAGGACCTCCATTTCCTTGAGCTTATTGGTAAATTTTGGATTGTTTGCGAGATTTATTTGGTGTGAGTTATCACCTTTGTGTTCACTCAGGAGTTCGTAAGGGTTTTTATTAAGGTTAAACAGTTGTGTCCTGCGAACAGTTCCTTTCATTACGTCGTACTTGATTAGTTTCCATTCACCTTTTCTCACGCTGCGCATACCAGGTTTTGTCCCTCCACTGTAAACGCCGTACAACGTGTCTCGAATTGTTTCTTTGTGGCCTTTTAGAACGGGCTCGAGGCTTATACCTTCGTTTGTTATCGGAGGATTAATTTTTGCAAGACTGCAGAGTGTTGCCAGTGTGTCCAGCAGGTAAACATTTCCCTGAGCCCGGCTTCCGGGAACAATTCCAGGGCCTTTTACTATGAAAGGGACTCGCCATGTGTGTTCGTACAAGTTCTGCTTTCCCTGCAATCCATGACGACCTATGGCCATGCCGTGATCGGATGTGTAGACAATGTAAGTGTTATTCAATTCACCCATTGCTTTTAGTTTATCAAGTACACGGCCGATTTGTTGGTCGATGTATTCGCTGCAGGCAAATTGTCGCCCGATTTCGTTTCGAATTGTGCGTTCATCGCGGCGTTCCCATACACCAGGTACCTTTACTTCATCGCGTAACCCAGGATGTCCATCAGGAAATGGATGCTTTGGAAGGTAATTAATCGGTAAATTTGGATGTTTGGTATTTGCTGGTGGTAGCGAATTCTTATCTCGATGATTTACTGCACCGTATTTTTTTAAAAGTTCCGGTGTTCCATCACGAACGTCGTGTGGATGTGAAAAACCGAAGTAGATAAGAAACGGATCAACATCCTTTTTCATTTCTCGTTCGTTCAGGTAATTTAGTACTCGTTCGGCGTGCCAGGCACTACCCGTCTTGGCTGTGCTACCGCGCTTAGTGGAATCGTGCACCACGTTAAATTGTTTATTCGCCCCATCATAGCTATTACCCCGTTTGCAGGTGCGCATTGTGTCGTATCCCGCTCGATTGAATACTGCTGCTAGGGTGTTTTTGACCAAGTCAGCAGGAACTAAATTCGGATTTAATGCGTTCGGATTGGCTGGCGGTTTACGGAATTTTCGATCTGGAATGTGCCAAACTGTTCGACCACTCATTATCATATGCCGTGATGCT
>CERR01047171.1_pt1 | contig 10787 bp, 9 predicted proteins | sample 530841 | NCBI WGS metagenome assembly CERR01 (sample SAMEA2621021, study PRJEB7988) | marine metagenome | biome: marine biome (ENVO:00000447); feature: surface water layer (ENVO:00002042); material: "saline water (ENVO:00002010), including plankton (ENVO:xxxxxxxx)" | depth 5 m | reverse complement strand
ATTTTTTATTAAGTGATTAAATTGATTGTTGAACTTTTCAAATCTAGGATTGGATACTTTTATTATATAGATATTGTTCTTATTATTCTTTTTAAAATCTTGATGATAATCTTCTGCAATCCAAAATTTTTGGAAAGGATATAGTTCAGCAGCTACTTTCAAGGAGAATTCCTTTTTCAGATATAAAATTTTATTTTTAGCTATTGTCATTTCTTGTTTATTTTGGAAAAATATAATTGATCTATATTGAGATCCATTATCTGGTCCCTGGCCATTAATTTGTTCAATATTTTGAGAACCAAAATAAACATCAACTAATTCACTAAAATTAATAATCTTAGGATTGTAAATTACTTCTATTGTTTCAGCATGTCCAGTTGTTTCAGTATTTACTAGCTTATACGTTGGATCATCTGTAAAACCTCCTGAATATCCGCTATTTACTTCCATTACACCTTTTAAGCTTTCATATATTGCTTCAACACACCAGAAGCAACCACTTGCAAAATAAGCTTTGTGGATTTCATCACTATTCACTTGAACAGGCTCAAGATTTTTAACCTTATTGAGTTGTGAAATATAGTTTTGTCCACTACTAAAATTATAATAGAGAAAAAGAATTAAACATAATTTAATTGATAGTGATTTCATTCTATAAAAAAAGCTCCTAAATATAGAAGCTTTTTTTTTATTTTAATAGTTTAGAAGGTGTTTTTATATTTTAGAAAACAACTTTTCCATTTTAACTTTTTGTTCACCTGCAAGAACTTCATCAACTAAAATTCTTCCACTATGTTCATCAGTTATAATTTTTTTTCTTGAAGCAATTTCCATTTGAATTTGTGGAGGGATAGTAAAGAATGATCCGCCAGCTGCTCCTCTTTCAATTGGTACAATTGCAAGTCCATTTTTCACACTTGCTCTAATTCTAGTATATGCAAATACTAATCTGTCTTCGATACGTTTCTTGTAATCTTCAGATTTTTTAAGTAAAACTGTTTCTTCCTTTTCAGTCTCTTTTAGTATTTTATCTAATTCACTTTTTTTATGTTTTAGATGTTTATTTTTTTCTGAAGTAATTGATTTTATTTCGTCAATTGATTCATTTTTTTGTTCAATTTGAACCTTAAATTCGTTAATGTTTTTTTCAGCCAATTGAATTTCAAGCTGCTGAAATTCAGTTTCCTTTGTAAGTGAATCGAATTCTCTATTATTTCTAACATTCTTCTGTTGCTCAGTATATTTTTTTATCAATACTTTTGCTTCAGCAATTATATTCTTTTTAATGGATATTTGTTCATTAATTTCTTCAAGACCTTGCTCAGATTTTTCAATTCTACTCTTTAGCCCTTCAATCTCATCTTCTAAATCCCTAACTTCTAATGGAAGTTCACCTCTAATATCTCTAATCTTATCTATTCTAGAATCAATTAATTGTACATTATACAGTGATCTTAACTTCTCTTCTACTGTTATTTCTTTCTTTTTAGCCATTTAATTATACGTTATTGGATTAGTATTTGTTTTTGATAAAACGATCGCAAAATTAGGAATTTTTTTCTTAAGTATATCATACATTAATTTTTTTGTGTATTGTTCGCTTTCGTAATGACCAATGTCAACCAAAAGAATCTTGTTTTCTGCTCTAAAATAATCATGATATTTTAGATCTGAAGTTACAAATGCATCAGCACCATTATTAATTGCATCTTCAATAGCAAAACTACCTGATCCACCTAATACAGCTATGGTGTTTATTTTATTTCCTAATTTTTTTGAGTGTTTAATTGATTTAGATTTCATTTTAGTTTTTAAGAAACCTAGAAACTTGTTTTCAGTCATTGATTTGCTTAATTCACCTATCATTCCCATTCCTATATTTTGATTAAGATTATCTAGCGTAGTAATTTCATATGCAATTTCTTCATAAGGATGATTTTCTTTTAATGCACTAATTAATTTTTTCTGAAGATGTTTTAGAAAAGTTATATTAACACATACTTCTTGTGTTTCAATATAATTAAGTTTGCTTCCAATTATTGGATTTGAATTTTCATTTCCTTTAAATGAGCCTAATCCTTCATAAGAAAAACTACAATTATCATATTTTCCTAATGATCCTCCCCCAATCTTAAATATTTCTGATTTTAATTTAGCTACATTTTTAGATGGGATGTATGTTGTTAGCTTTTTTATAGTTTCTCCTTTTGGTATTAAAATTCTACAATTTTTAATTCCTAATTTTTGACATATTGTACTATTGACCCCATTTATTGAATTATCAAGTGAAGTATGCAGGGCTACTATTGATATATTGTTTTTAATTGCTTTGTGTATTACCCTTTCAACATATGTTTTTGTAGTTATACTTTTTATTTCATTGAAAATAATTGGGTGAAAGCTTACAATAAGATTACATTTTAATTTTATTGCCTCTTCAACTACTGATTCAGTGGAGTCAAGAGTAACTAATATCCCTTTCACTTTTTGATTGTATTCACCTATTATCAACCCTACATTATCAAATTCTTCAGCATAGCATAAAGGGGCAAATTCATCTAAATAGTCTATTACATCTTTGACAATCATATATTTTTATTTTTTTCAAAGATAAATAATTACTTTAGTTGCTATGAAATTGATAAAAAAAATATTTTTATCTATTATAAGTATTCCTTTTTCAATAGTTACATTAATAAGGAATTCACTATATGATATAGGATTATATAAATCCTCTGAATTCAATATTCCTATAATCTCTGTCGGGAATCTAGTTTTAGGAGGTTCAGGAAAGACTCCAACAATTGAATATTTAATAAGATTATTATCTAAAAATTATAAAATTGCTGTATTAAGTAGGGGGTATGGCCGAAAATCAAATGGGTTTATTATAGCTGACTCTAACTCAGATGCTAATTTAATAGGGGATGAGCCAATGCAATATTTTAGAAAGTTTAAGGATATAGTTGTATCTGTTGATTCTGATAGAACAAGAGCAATTAATAAATTAATCAATTTGAATTTAAAGCTTGAAATCATTTTATTGGATGATGCTTATCAACACAGAAAAGTTAAACCTAAAACATCCATATTATTAACTGAGTATAGTAAAATTTATTCTGAAGATTATATTTTCCCTTTAGGTAATTTAAGGGAATCAGTTGCTAATGCCAAAAGAGCAGATATTATACTGGTAACAAAATGTGATAAAAATATTAATCAAAATCATAAAATTAAGACTATCCAAAAATTAAACGCTAATAAAAATCAAAAAATTTATTTTAGTTCAATTAAATATTCAAATATGGTATATAGTAAGGAAGATAAAAAGTCTATAGATGATTTAAAAAACAGAAAATTTATTTTAGTTACAGGAATTGCAAATAGCTCTAATATGGTTAATTATTTAAAAGATAAAGGATACGATTTTAATCATTTATCATTTAATGATCATCATAATTATTCAGATTCAGATATAAGTGATATAAATGCCAATGAGTTAGTTATTACTACTGAGAAGGATTATGTTAAACTATATTCAAGGGTTACAACTAAACTATTCTATTTACCTATAGAATTTATTATTGATAATGAGGAAGAATTTAATAATCAGATATTATATTCTATTTAAAAATAATTCTTATTAATTAATATGTTTTTGTGCTCTGTATGATGACCTTACTAAAGCACTACTCTCAACATGCCTAAAGCCCATTTTCAATCCAATTTCTTTATATTCTGCGAACTCTTCAGGAGTAATAAATCGTTGAACCTGAAGATGTTTTTTGCTTGGCTGAAGATATTGTCCTATTGTTATTACATCAACTTTTGCCTCATTTAACTCATTCATCGTCTCAATAACTTCTTCTTTGAATTCTCCAAGTCCAAGCATTATACCAGATTTTGTTCTTCTTTGTCCAGCGTCTTTTAAATATTTTAGTACTTCTAAACTTCTATCATATTTGGCCTGTATTCTAACTTGCTTTGTTAATCTTCTTACGGTTTCAATATTATGTGAAATTACTTCAGGCTCTACATTAACAAGTCTATCAATGTGCTCATGAATTCCTTGAAAGTCAGGAATTAATGCTTCAATTGTAATTCCAGGGTTATATTCTCTAACTTTTTTAATTGTTTCAACCCATAATTTACTACCCATATCATCTTTTAGATCATCTCTATCAACACTAGTTAACACAGCGTGCTTAATTTTCATAATCTGGATTGATTTAGCAACTTTTTCAGGCTCTTCCCAATCTACTGGATCAGGTCTACCCGTTTTAACTCCACAAAATTTACATGAACGAGTACAAATATTTCCCAATATCATAAATGTAGCAGTTCCTTCACCCCAACATTCACCCATATTTGGACAACTTCCTGAAGTACATATTGTATGCAAATTATACTTATCTACTAAATTTCTTAATTGCGTATATTTATCTCCAATAGGAAGCTTAACCCTAAGCCATTTTGGTTTTGGCTGATGCTTAACTTCCTTTTTTTTAAGTTCAACTTTATGCCAAGTTAAATTCTCTCTGATTTCTGTAGAATTTCCAGCCATTTTATTTTCATTTTTCATCAGCAGTACAAAGATATAAACTATATATTAAATTTATAGGCCTTTCGTTAAAAACCATATACTAAAACCTACAAGAAAAATAATTCCAAGAATACTTATGATATGTAATATTGTAGAAGGCCTGTATTGTTTTGGAGTATTTTTACTACTTATTAAAACATAATTTATTATAGCATAAAAGGGAGCCGTTAAGAATGAAAGGATTGTAGCAATTTTAATTAGCAGTCCCATTTTTGAGGAAAAGACAAAAAATATAAAAATGGTGCCAATAGATAATATAGCTAGCCATATTAAGTATCCATGTTTAAAATCATTATTTAGTAATAATTTTGTTGTTTTATCCATAGATCTTGGAGAAGCATCAAGAGTAGTAATTGTAGTACTTAACATAGTTGTAAATGCAGCTATTCCAATAATATAATATGACCAATTGCCAAGGCTTGATGTATACATTTCAATTAGTTGATTAGAGAATGAGCTTGCAGATGTACTAAATGAATTTTCACCTCCAAACATAACTAAATAACCTAAAGACATAAAAGCAATACCTAAAATTATAGTCCCTATATAGCCTACATTAAAATCAAATAGTGATGATTTATAATTGAAATCTTTATTTGATTTCTGTTTTTCGAGGGACCACAATGAATGCCAGACAGAAACATCCATTGGAGCTGGCATCCAGCCCATAAATGCAATAAGAAACGCTATTTCAGTCGAGATTTCTGGTAAAGTTTGAGAGAAAACAATTTGTTCAGTATTATTATTAAAGGCAATTAGAGTAGCTATAATTGTACTGATTGCTAAAAGAATAATTACATATTTAATTAGTTTATCAAGAACTTTGTATTTCCCAAAGAATAATATTACTGAACATATTGCAATAATAATTATTGTCCATATTTCAGTAGTAAAAAGACCATTGGTTAGTGATGAAGCTAATCCTGCTGTAACTATTGTCACAGCAGTTTGAATGGTGAACATAGTAGCAATTGTTATTATTGCATAAGCAATTAGTATACCTCTTCCTAATTTGTTATATCCATCTAGAAGGCTTTCTCCAGTGGCAGTTGCATACCTTGGTCCATATTGAAAAAAAGGATATTTAAATAGATTTACAAGGATTAACGCCCAAAGTAATCCCATTCCAAATTCTGCACCCGCTCTAGTTGATTGGACAAGATGAGATACTCCAATAGCTGCTCCTGCAAATAATAAGCCTGGTCCTAATTTTTTTAGAATATTATTAATTTTTTCCATTACAATCTTCGAATTGATCTGGTGTTTTTCCACAGAATCCACAAGGTTCATTAGATTTGTTTAATAATGGATTTTGGCTTGCACAGGTTCCAGCAAATTCTCCATCTTTTTTTGCCCATAGTTTAATTGAAATTCCTAGAATGCAAAATCCTAAAATAATTATAGTAATAAGGGCTAATTTCATATAGCAAAGATAGATTTTTAAATAATATTCACTTCAGCTTCTAGGTCAATATTAAAAATTAATTTAATAGCTTTTTGAATGCTAATAGATAAATTTAGTATATCACTACCACTAGCAGATTTATAGTTAACTAGAACTAATGCTTGATCTTTATGTACTCCATAATCTCCATAATTTTTAGCCTTAAAGCCAGCTTTTTCTATTAACCATGCTGCAGGTATTTTATAATTATTGTTGCCAATAGTATAGAATGGAATACTTTTAAAATTAGATTTTAGCTCTTCAATTTTATCTTTGGAAACAATAGGATTTTTAAAGAAACTACCACTATTCCCAATTTTTTTAGGGTCTGGTAATTTTTCATTTCTAATGCTAATAACAGCATTTGAAATATCATCTATTGTTGGTTGTTTTATATTTAAGTCATTAAGTTTCTCCTGGATTCCTTTATAGCTCATATTTATATCATGTTCCTTGCTAGTTAATTTTAGTTTAATGCTAATTATTATATAGTCATTATTTTTCTTAAAAAATGAAGTTCTATATCCAAATTTACAGGCTTTTTTATCAAATGTTTTTACCTCTCCAGTTTCTTTATTAACTGCTTCACATGAAATAAATACATCTTTTAATTCAACTCCGTATGCTCCAATATTTTGAATTGGTGCTGCACCAACACTGCCTGGAATTAAGGATAAATTCTCAATACCCCCTAGACCTTTTTTTAAACACCATAATACAAGTGAATGCCAATTTTCACCAGCATATGCCACTACTTCAGTAATGTTATTTGATTTGGTCTCTTGATGTATTCCATTAATATTTATATGAATAACTAATCCTTTAATATCATTAGTAATTAATATATTACTTCCTCCACCAAGAATATATTTTTCTTTATATTCTTTTAAATTTAATGCCTTAGTTAGGTCTTCTATTGTTTTCACAGAAACATAATTTTCTGCAATAGCATCAATATTAAAACTATTGAATTTTTTAAGAGAAAAATTTGTTAAAATTTTCATTAATTACTGTATTGAATTAATGCTTCTTTTAGAATATTTGTGGCAGAAATTAATTCTTTTTCGTTAAGAACATATGCAATTCTTATTTGATTTGTTCCATTATTTTCTGAGGAATAAAAACCTTCAGCTGGTGCAACCATAACTGTTTCATTATTAAGTGAGAAATTTTTAAGAAGCCAGCTTGCAAAATCATTAGCATCATCTACTGGAAGCTCAGCAATACAATAAAAAGCTCCTTTAGGAACAGATACTTTGATTCCTGGAATTTCATTAAGTTTTTCAATTAGCACATCTCTTCTTTTTTTATATTCTTCAATCACATCATTAAAATATTTTTCTGGAGTTTCTAGTGCTGCTAAGCTTGCAATTTGAGCAAAAGTAGGAGGAGACAATCTTGCTTGAGCAAATTTTAAGACTGTTTTAATTAGTTCTTTGTTTTTTGAAACGACGCATCCTATTCTAGCACCACACATACTATATCTTTTTGAAACAGAATCAATCATTATTGCATTTTGATCTATTGACTCTTCTTCCATTATTGAATAATGTTTATAACCATCATATGTGAATTCTCTGTAAACTTCATCTGCAATAAGAAATAAATCATATTCTTTAACAATCTCAACTAATTTTTTAATTTCTTCTTCAGAATACAAATATCCTGTCGGATTATTTGGGTTACAAATAAGTATTGCTTTAGTTTTCGGTGTTATTAATTTTTTGAATTCACTAATTTTTGGTAAAGAGAAATTATCTTCAATTGATGAGGTAATTGGTAAAATCTTAATGCCATTTGCAACTGAAAACCCGTTATAATTAGCATAAAAGGGTTCAGGAATAATTATTTCATCTCCAGGATCCATAATACTACCCAATGTGAAGAATAGTGCTTCACTAGCACCACTAGTTACAATTATATCATTTAGATTTACAGATATGTTCTTTTTCGAATAGTACTGAGCTAATTTGCTTCTGTAATTGTCTGAACCTTCAGATTTGCTATAGGCTAGTATTTTAATATCTGAATTTTTAACAGCATCAATAGCTTGGGTAGGTGTTTCTATATCAGGTTGACCAATATTCAATTTAAATACTTTAATGCCTCTTTTTTTAGCATCTTCTGCATATGGCACCAATTTTCTAATTGGAGATTCAGGCATTGATTTTCCTTTTATAGAAATATTTGGCATTTAAATAATTTTTCCTAGTTATTAATTTGAAAAAACGAAAATATTAATATCCTTCTTCAAGTAGGCTCTTAGATTTTTTTTCTAAACCATTTTCAATAGCCTTGTTGGTTACTTTTCCTGAAATTTTTAAAATTACTGTAGGAGTTTCTGCATTAGAACTAACCATTATAGATTTTCTAATAAATCCAACTCGATTTGTGTCATATTTTACTTGTATTTTTTCAGTTTCACCTGGAAGAATAGGTTTATTAGGCTTCTTTGGGATTGTGCATCCACATGTGGATTTTACATTTGTAATTATTAATGGCGAATTACCATCATTTGTAAATATAAAATCTCTAACTCCATTTGAGCCTTTTTCAATTATTCCATAATCAATTTCTGTTGTTAAAAAATTAATTTTAGCAGTTTTATCTTGAGAAAATAAATTAAAATTAACAGCTAAAACACAAACAATAAATAATATTTTTTTCATTATGTTTAGTTAAAAAATTAGGCAGATAAATATAATTATAATTACTCAGATAAAGAAATATGAGTATTTTTGTATTCAATCATAAATAGATCAAATGAGTATCAGCTCCAACTATAATTTTAATGATATTGAGGATAAATGGTATTCATATTGGATTAAGAATAAATATTTTGATTCCAGACCTGATGATCGTGAACCATACACTATAGTAATTCCCCCTCCTAATATTACAGGGATTCTTCATATGGGACATATGCTAAACAACACAATACAAGATATTTTAATAAGAAGAGCCAGATTGTTAAATAAAAACGCTTGTTGGATTCCTGGGACAGATCATGCATCTATTGCTACTGAAGCAAAAGTTGTAGAGAGTTTAAATGAGAAGGGTATAGAAAAAAATAATATATCTAGAGAAGAGTTTATCAAACATGCATGGGATTGGAAGGAGAAGTATGGAGGGATTATTTTAGAGCAATTAAAAAAAATTGGATGCTCATGTGATTGGGATAGGACAAAGTTTACCCTTGATGAAAACATGAATAAATCAGTAATTTCTGTTTTTATTGATCTTTATAACAAGGGGCTTATTTACCGTGGATATAGAATGGTAAACTGGGATCCTAAAGCGAAAACCACCCTTTCAGATGAAGAAGTAAATTACGTAGAAAAGAAGGATTTTCTTTATTATGTTAAATATAAAATTGAGGGAGAAAATGATTATTTAACTATTGCAACAACTAGACCTGAAACAATTTTGGGAGATTCAGCTATATGTGTAAACCCTAACGATAATAGATATAAAAACTTAAAAGGAAAAAATATAATAGTACCTATAGCTGAAAGAAAAGTCCCAATTATTTTTGATGATTATGTTGATATTGAATATGGAACAGGATGTTTGAAAGTAACTCCAGCTCACGATATTAATGATAAGTCTATTGGAGACAGACATGACCTGCAATTTATAGACATATTTAACGAGGATGCTACATTAAATGATTATGGACTTCACCATAAAGGTAAAGATCGATTTAAAGCAAGAAAAGATATTATAATTGAGCTTGATAAATTAGGTATTTTAGATAAGAAAGAAGAAATTATTCACAATGTTGGGATAAGTGAAAGGACAAATGAAATTATAGAACCAAAATTTAGTCATCAATGGTTTTTGAAAATGGATGATTTAGTCAAACCTGCAATAAATTCCGTTTTAGTCGACAATGAAATTAAACTGTATCCAAATAAATTTGATAAAACTTTTAGAAATTGGATGGAGAATATTAGAGATTGGAATATATCAAGACAGCTTTACTGGGGGCATCAAATTCCTGCCTATTTTTATGGAAATGAAAAGAACGATTTTGTAGTTGCTAAAGATATTAATTCAGCTATTGATTTAGCTAAAGAAAAATCAGGTAATAAAAATTTAACAAAAGATAATTTAAGACAAGAAGAAGATGTATTAGACACTTGGTTTTCTTCATGGTTATGGCCTATTAGTGTTTTCGATGGAATAAATAATCCAGAAAATGAAGATTTTAAATATTATTATCCAACTTCAGATTTAGTTACAGGGCCAGATATACTTTTCTTTTGGGTTTCTCGTATGATAATGGCAGGATATGAATTTAAAAAGGAGAAACCATTTAAGAATGTTTATTTTACTGGAATAGTACGAGATAAGCAGAGAAGAAAAATGAGTAAATCGTTAGGTAATTCACCTGATGCATTGAAGTTGATTTCAGAATATGGAGCAGACTCAGTAAGAGTAGGCTTAATGTTAAGCTCCTCTGCAGGAAATGATTTGTTATTTGATGAATCTTTATGTAGCCAAGGCAGGTCTTTTGCAAATAAAATTTGGAATTCATACAGGCTAATTGATGGTTGGGATATAAAAAATATTGATCAACCAGAATATTGCTCTGTGGCATTAAACTGGTATGAGAACAAATTCCAATTAATATTATCTCAGATTGACGACCATTTTGATAAATTTAGAATTAGTGATGCCTTAATGTGCGTATATAAACTAATATGGGATGATTTTTGTTCTGTTCTACTTGAAATT
>CERR01124928.1_pt1 | contig 10824 bp, 8 predicted proteins | sample 530841 | NCBI WGS metagenome assembly CERR01 (sample SAMEA2621021, study PRJEB7988) | marine metagenome | biome: marine biome (ENVO:00000447); feature: surface water layer (ENVO:00002042); material: "saline water (ENVO:00002010), including plankton (ENVO:xxxxxxxx)" | depth 5 m | reverse complement strand
GTGCTGAAAACAAATGTAATAATTATAGTAGAAAAAGGCTGATTTGCAAAATCAAACAACGCCCATGAAAATACTTTTTTTTTGCTTGCAAAATTTTCTTTCACATTACAGAATTAGTTTATCAATAATACAACATTTATTTAATTAAACTAAAAGATATATTTAATAAAAATGTAAATTTGCAAAATCATGAAATTAGAAGGAATAATAAACATATCTGGTAAATCTGAACTATTTAAAATTATTTCACAAAACAAAAGTTCTATTATTGTTGAATCTATCACTACTAAAAAAAGGATACCTATTTACTCTCATACGCAAGCAAATGCATTAGAAGAAATCAGCATTTACACTAACACAACTAATATTCCTCTAATTGATGTATTTAAAATTATTTTTGAAACTGAAAATGGAGGGAAATGTATTTCGGAAAAATCAGAAGAAGATAAATTAAAATTATATTTTACAAAAATTATACCCAATTATGATCAAAATAGAGTCTATCCTTCTGATATAAAAAAAATTCTTAAATGGTATAACAGTTTACATGAATGTAAAATAATAAATAATCCTATTACTAAAAAAAATGACAAGAATTAATATACCTAAAAAACCAGAAAGAAAATTTGTTGATGAAGATTTAATAATTGATTCTTGGAAAAAAATAGAAAAATTCTATGAAAATTTAATGCATAGAGAAATTTCCACTCTTCAAGAATTGAAAAAATGGATGAATGACAGATCAGAACTAGAGTCTGTTTTAGAAGAAGATATGGCTTGGAGATATATTAAAATGAATATTGATACTACAAACAAGAACCTTGCTGAAAAATTTAATTTCTGGATAAATTCAATTTCACCAAAAGTTTCACCATATAATCAAAAGTTAAATTTAAAACTATTAGAAAACCCCTTAATTAATGAACTAGATCCTGATAAATACAAAATATATATTAGAGGAGTAAAGAAATCCATTGAAATTTATAGAGAAGACAATATCCCTCTATTTACAGAAATGAAGAAAAAAGAACAAGAATATGGTGCAATATGTGCAAAAATGATTATTAGTCATAAAGGAAAAAACCTTACTATGCAACAAGCTTCAGCCTTACTAAAAGAAAATGATAGAAAAGTTCGTGAAAAAATTTATTTAAAAATATCTAATCGAAGAAAGAAAGATGAAAAGGCATTAGACAAACTATTTGATGATTTAATTAATTTAAGAAAAAGAATAGCAAATAATGCTGGTTTCAACAATTATAGAGATTATATGTTTGCAGCTATGGGAAGATTTGATTATACAGCCACAGATTGCTATCAATTTCATGACTCTATTCAACATTACATAGTACCAACCATAAATAATTTTGAACAAGAAAGAAAAGTTAGATTAAAGATTAATAATTATAAACCTTGGGATACTGAAGTTGATATAGCAGGTAAAAAACCTCTAAAACCATTTAATGGCAGCAATGAACTTATCGATAAAACTATTCAATGTTTTAACAAAGTTAGACCTTTTTTTGGCGAATGTATAGAAATAATGAATGAAATGAAACACCTAGATTTAGAATCAAAAGAGGGAAAGGCCCCCGGAGGATTTATGTACCCATTATACGAAATAGGAGTTCCCTTTATTTATATGAATGCTGTAGGGTCTCAAAGAGACTTAGTAACCATGGTTCATGAAGGAGGACACGCTATCCACAGTTTTCTTAGCAGAGATTTAGAAATTGCCGATTTTAAAAGCACTCCTTCCGAAGTAGCGGAACTAGCGTCCATGAGCATGGAATTAATAAGCATGAAACATTGGAATGTCTTCTATAAGAATAAAGAAGAATTGAAGAGAGCTAAATTAGAGCAACTAAAAAGATCACTTGAAACACTTCCTTGGGTAGCCGCCATAGATAAGTTTCAACACTGGATTTATACAAATGATCATAACTCACAAGAAAGAAGAGAAAAATGGAATGAAATTCATAATGAATTTGGAAGCAATGTAATTGATTGGGATGGGCAAGAAAAACTTCGAGAAATTTTATGGCAAAAACAACTACATTTATATGAAGTACCATTTTACTATATTGAATACGGCATGGCACAATTAGGAGCTATCGCTATTTGGAGAGAATTTATACTTCACGGAGATAAGGCAATAGAAAAATATATATCAGCTCTTAAACTTGGATATACTAAAAGTATCTCTGAAATTTATGAAACAGCCGGAATTAGCTTTGACTTCTCCTCAAGCTATGTACAAGAGCTATCTGAATTTATCTCAGCAGAATTGAATAAAATTGAAAATTGATTTTATAGCTTAGCACCACAATCTTTACAATACTCTGAACCTACAGCATGGCCTTCAGAAAAACATTCTTGGCAAGTTCTGGTAGTTACTAACATTTTATTTTTTACCATAGCAGAAGAGACTATTCCAGTTGGAACTGCAATAATTGCATATCCTAATATCATCATAAAAGAAGCTATAAACTTTCCGAAAATTGTTATAGGGACAACATTTCCATATCCTACAGTAGTTAAAGTAACAATTGCCCAATATATAGAATTAGGTATATCTTGAAAATTATCTTCCCGAACAGAACCTTCTATTACATACATAAACGCGCCAACAATCACAACTATGATTGATATTGACAATAAAAATACTGTGATCTTGGGCCCAGAAGAACGAAGAGCTAATAACATAGTTTGTGATCCACGTACGTAAGGTGAAAGGTGAAAAATTCTAAAGATTCTAATTAATCTTATTGATCTAATAATTGTAAGATAGTGAACATCAACTGGAGATATATTGGGATAAAATTCATTAGTAAGATAAAATATATATGTGGGTAATATCCCTAAAAAATCTACAAATCCCATAAAAGAAAAAATATATTTTAAAGGTTTTTTCACTACAAGAATTCTAATAATATATTCCAATGTAAATACGAGTGTAAAGAATAATTCTGCATTCAATAATTGACTCTTAAGTATTGGAGAAATACCTTCTACACTTTCAATAATCACACATAATACTGATATAAGTATAAATAATAATAGCCATACATCAAAAACCTTTCCGCTCCTAGTATCGGCCTCAAAAATAACTTTATATAACCTGTCTTTCACTATACAATTTTAAATATAATATGCGCGTAAAACTAATAATTTTATTCCATAGATCATATCTTATAAAAAATAATTTTATCAGATAAATTATACCATTTTTCATAATAACTTTGATATTTATTCTCAATATTATTTCTTTTAATTTTCATTGTAGGAGTCATTAAATTATTTTTTATACTCCATTCATCATCAATAACTATAAATTTATGAATCTTTTCATGATTATTTAAACTATGATTTAGTTGTTCTAATGCTTTCTGTAATTTTAACTCATATTGATCAAATTCTAGCTCGTCTCGACTTCTATTTATTATCATTAATGCAATAGGTTGAGGAAGCTGAGAACCTACAACACAGACCTGATCAATATATTCGTTTTTTAAAATCATCATTTCTATAGGTGAGGGAGCAATATACTTACCCTTAGAGGTTTTAAACATATCCTTCACTCTTCCAGTAATTTTTAAAAATCCTTCTGAATCAATAAAACCTTCATCACCAGTATGTAACCAACCATTTTTAATAGTCATAGATGTTTGAACTTCATCTTTATAATAACCATCCATTAAGGCTTCGTGTTTTATTAAAATTTCATTTTCATTACTAAGTTTTACTTCACAATGTGGTAATGGTTGACCAACAAAACCCAATTTAATATTATTTCTTAAAGTTACATGTGAATAACATGTATTCTCCGTCATAGCGTAAGCCTCTTGTATATTAATATCTAGTTTTTCAAACCAAGTAATCAATGACTCAGGTGTTGGAGCCGCACCAGTAAATATATTGTTAGCTTTATACAATCCTAAACTTTTCTTAATCTTTGTTTTTATGATAATAGAAATAATAGGAATATTTAATAAAACATTTAACTTCTTTTGAGACAATTTAGCTAATATAGCTTGTTGAAATTTTGTCCAAATCCTTGGAACTCCAAGAAAAACTGTTGGTGAAGTATTGGAAAGATTTTCAGAAAATGTGTCCAGACTTTCTGCAAAAGATACTTTACCTCCAGTATAAATAGCCCCCATCTCAACTAATAATCTCTCTGCTATATGACATAATGGCAGATATGAAAAAAAACTTTCATTTGATAATGGTATAGCATTCATTGCATTTGTCGTAGAAAAACTAAGATTAAAAAACTTATGCATTACACCCTTTGGTTCACCAGTTGTACCAGAAGTGTAAATTATAGTAGCTAAATCTAGTTGATTTCTCAAAATATTTTTAACAATTGGACTTACCCCTGTAATTAAATTATCCCATTGTGGATAATCTTCAGAATAATAAGGATATGATATGCACTTAACATCTTCTGGGATGCCAGATTTCATCTTAGAAAAGTCATCTAACTTTCCAACAAATAAAATTTTTGTTTCACTATGTACTAAAATCTTATTTAAAGTATCACTATTCAGGTTGGGATATAAAGGTACAGAGATATGACCACTCATCATAATAGCTAAATCACTCATAATCCAATGTGCACAGTTTTTTGAAAGAATTCCTATTTTACTTGCATTTGGCAAGTTAAGATTCAGTAAATATGTAGCCATCGATCTAATTTCGCACATAGCCTCCTTGTATGTCCACTTATACCAAACACCATCAATAGGTTGGTTTAAAAAAACTTCATCACTTTTTTGTGATTCCCATTTGTACATCATTTCTAATGGAGAGAGATAGTTCATAATTTTTATTTTTGATAAAATTATAATTTTTAATTAGATTTACATAATTAAAATAAAATTTAAAAAATGGAACCTGAAGATACAATAGATTATAATATTAGAAAAACATGGTATAATATTGCTAAAATATATAACAAAACTGCCAGTGAGTACATGTCAAGTATGTCTATGGGCATGGTTTTATTAAATATTGATGTTGTAGAAGGCACTCAATCTACACTATTAGGACCTATTATGGGAATGGAAAGCACTTCACTTTCAAGAACTCTTAATAAATTAGAAGAATTGGGAGTAATTGAAAGAGTTAGAGATGATATGGACAAAAGAAAAACTATTATTAAACTAACAGAATTAGGTCAAAAAAGAAGAGTTGTAGCAAAAAATGCAGTTTTAGAATTTAATAATACGATATTTGAAAATTTAAGCCAAAATGATATTGACAATTTTTTCTCATCAATAAGAAAAATTAATAAAATTATTAATAAAGAGTTAATCTAATCTCTTTCCAACACTGGAGCATGATATTCTTTTATCCTAGCGTCAATTACAGGAACGCTACAAGAAAAATGCTTTTTAGAAATTTTTGAGTTTATACCGAAAATATCTCGAGCAGGATCTGATCTTGTAAAGGTAACCCATAACCAGTTAGAAAAATCATTTGAAACAAATTTTACATCATCAACAACTACAATCAAAGAAATTCCTAAGAATTCATTTTTTTCTAAATCTTGAATGATACTAATCATATCATTATTAGATCTAATTGCTAATACACCTTCAATAACAAAACTAGATTCAAGTATTATATCTGACATAATATCTTCAGACAATTTGGATGCTAATTTTCTCTTTTCCTCTCCTGCTGCTGCAATCACAACTTTTGATCCTTCATTTAACTTTGTACCACTATAATCAAGTGTATCAATAGTAGTATTTGTATGAAAATGTAAATCTCTCTCCCAATCTACAATCTTTAAAAAGTATAAAAAATAAGATTTAACATCTTTTATACTAGGAACATTATCATCATTATTACAAATAAATAAATATTTTGCTAAAGACATTTGACCGGTTCCCAATATATGATTAGCTATAGTTAAAATCTCCTGAGGTCTATCAATTTTATTATATGGCGTATATCGTTCACTACCAATAGCAAGAAGAAGCGGATGAACCCCCGCTTCATCAACTGCATTAATGGAGATTAAACCTGGAATCTCACTTTCAACAGCTTTATCAGTTATATCATGAATAAATGATCCAAATTGAGAGTCTTCCTGGGGGGGACGGCCTACAACTGTAAAAGGCCATATTCCATTTTTTTTCGCAAAAACCTTTTCTACTTTCATAAATGGAAAGTCATGTTGTAAACTATAGTATCCTAAATGATCACCAAAAGGACCTTCTTTTTTTAACTCGTCATTAACTAATTCACCACATATTACAAAATCAGCATCTGAAGAAATTGTATATCCATCTATAATGCTATATCTAAACCTTCTTCCCGATAAAACACCTGCAAAACAAACTTCTGGCATCCCTTCTGGAAGAGGCATTACTGCAGAAACAGTATGAGCGGGAGGACCGCCTACAAAAATTGAAACCTTTAAATTTTTTCCATTATTTTTAGCTTTTAATTGGTGAATCCCTATTCCTCTATGTATTTGATAGTGCAAACCAATTTCTTCATTTAAAATATAATCATTTCCTGATAATTGAATTCTATACATTCCTAAATTAGAACTAAAAATACCTTTACCATATTCTTGTGAATAAACTTGTGGTAACGTAACAAAAGCTCCACCATCCATCGGCCAACATTTGATTTGAGGTAAATCCTTAATAGATACTTCTTCAAAATCTTTGGGAAATGGAACTTTCATAGGTAAAGCATAATAAGAATTTAAAATAGCCTTTAAAGATCTAAATGGATGTTTCAATAGAGATTTTGGGTTTATTTTCAATGAAATTAAATCTTTAACTATAGAAATTTTATCTCTAAAAATATAATCTATTCTCTTTTTTGTTCCAAAAATGTTGGATACGGCCCTATATTTAGTACCTTTAACATTTTCAAATAATATAGATTTCTGAGAATTTTTAAAATGTTCTAAGTGTATGTCAGCGATTTGTAAATTAGGATCAACCTCTTCTTTTATTCTCAATAAATCATTTAGGGATTCTAAATCAGATAAACAGTCTTCTAATTTTTTATAAGACATAAAATTATACTACCTATTATTAATATCAGTATAGGTTCTTAAAGTTGGCCCTGTATATATCTGCCTAGGTCTACCAATAGGATCATGATTTTCTCTCATTTCCTTCCATTGAGATATCCATCCAGGTAATCTACCCAAAGCAAACATAACAGTAAACATATCCTTTGGTACACCTATTGCTCTATAAATAATACCAGAATAGAAATCGACATTTGGATATAAGCCTCGTGAAATAAAATAATCATCATTAAGCGCAACTTTTTCTAGCTTCATTGCTATTTCTAAAACTGGATCATTAATGCCTAACTGACTTAAAACATCATCTGCAGCCTTTTTTATAATAGTCGCTCTAGGATCAAAACTCTTATATACACGATGACCGAAGCCCATTAATCTAAAAGGATCATTTTTGTCCTTAGCTTTATCTATAAAAATTCCTATATCACCTCCGCTTTCTCTTATATTTTCTAACATCTCTATAACAGCCTGATTTGCTCCACCGTGTAAAGGACCCCAAAGAGCCGCTATTCCTGAAGATACAGAAGTATATAAACTAGCATGAGATGAACCTACCATCCTTACAGTAGAAGTAGAACAATTCTGTTCATGATCAGCATGTAAAATAAGAAGTTTATCTAGTGCTTTTGCAACAACAGGGTTAACTTCATATCCAACAGTAGGTAAAGAAAACATCATTCTAATAAAATTCTCACAATAATTTAGACTATTATCTGGGTACACTACAGGCTGTCTCATTCTGTTCTTATAGCTCCACGCAGCTAAAGTTGGTAACTTAGCTAAAGCTCTGATAATAGTTCCATTAATTTCTTCTTTAGATCTATTAGGATCTAATGATTTTGGATAAAAAGCAGTTAAGGAAGAAACAAGGGATGAAAGAACTCCCATAGGATGGGACTTGGAAGGAAAACCATCTAAAATAGATTTAACGTCTTCATGAACAAGTGTGTGCGAAGATATATCATTTGTAAATTTCGATAATTCAATTTCATTAGGCAAGTTCCCATATATCAACAAATATGAAACCTCTAAAAATGTAGATTTTTCAGCTAAATCTTCAATTGGATAACCTCTATATCTAAGTATGCCCTCTTCTCCATTTAGGAATGTAATATTACTAGTAACAGAGCCGGTATTCTTAAAACCTCTATCAAGAGTAACGAGACCCGTATCCTTTCTTAAAGATGAAATATCTATAGCTTTTTCATCTTCAGAACCTGTAATGATTGGTAAATCATATTCTTTACCTTTATAATTTATAATTACTTTCTCTGCCATTAATTAAATTTTATTTTGCAAAGATACTGAATTCATGTGAAGTTTATTCAAAAATTAAAGACTTTCCATCATATACTGCCCTATCTCCCAACATTTCTTCAATCCTTAATAATTGATTATACTTTGCAACTCTATCTGATCGCGAAAGAGATCCTGTTTTTATTTGTCCACAATTAAAGGCTACAGCAAGATCAGCAATGATGACATCTTCAGTTTCACCGGATCTATGACTCATAATTGAAGTATAAGAAGATCTATGTGCTAAATTAATTGCATTAATTGTTTCAGTGAGTGTTCCAATCTGATTAACTTTAATTAAAATTGAATTAGCAGCACCCATTTCAACACCTTTTTTTAATCTGTCTTCATTAGTAACAAACAAATCATCACCAACCAATTGAACTCTATTCCCAATCTTACTAGTAAGTTTTTTCCAGGAATCCCAATCATCTTCATGAAGTGCGTCTTCTACAGATAAGATAGGGTATTTATCTATCCAATCTTTCCAATAACTAATCATTTCATTAGGATTTAATCGATCACCTGTAGAAGATTTGAAATGATATTGATCATTTTCCTCATCATAAAATTCAGAAGCGGCTGCATCAATAGAAATATAAACATCTAACCCAGGTTTATATCCTGCATTTTCAATTGCTTGTATAACGATTTCTATTGCTTCCTTATTTGATGACAAATTTGGTGCGAAACCACCTTCATCCCCAACATTAGTAGAATATCCTCTAATTTTTAATAATGATTTTAATTTATGAAAAATCTCAGAACCAACTCTTAATGCTTCACTAAAAGAATTAAAACCTACTGGCATTATCATGAATTCTTGAAAATCAATATTATTATCCGCATGAGAACCTCCATTTAATATATTCATCATAGGAACAGGAAGAACAAGCTCATCATCATTACTCAGATAACTAAATAAAGGTTGATTAGACTCTAAAGCAGCAGCTCTTGCACATGCTAAAGAAACAGCTAAAATAGAATTTGCCCCTAAAGCACTTTTATTACTAGTATCATCTAATGTTATCATAGTTTCATCAATCAATTTCTGATTTAAAACATCCATTCCAATTATCTCATTAGAAATTATTGAATTAATATTATCAACAGCCTTCAAAACTCCTTTACCACAATACATAGAATTATCTCCATCTCTTAACTCCATCGCCTCATACTTTCCAGTTGACGCTCCAGAAGGAACATTTGCTCTTGATTGAAAACCATTAGAAGTATAAACTTCTGCCTCAACTGTGGGATTTCCACGTGAATCAATTATTTGCCTAGCATGAACTTTGATGATTTTACTCACTTACTTTCTTTATAATGATTAATATTTGAAATGAATTCATCAAATAGGTATCTTGAATCATGAGGCCCAGGAGATGACTCTGGATGATACTGGACTGAAAAACAGTTTTTATTTTTAATGCGAATACCTTCTATAGTTTCATCATTTAAATTAACATGCGTAATTTCTATATTTTTATTATTTCTCACATCTTCCTCAGAAATACTAAATCCATGATTTTGAGAAGTAACTTCTAATCTGTTAGTATTTATATTCTTAACTGGATGATTAATTCCTCTATGACCATTATGCATTTTGTAAGTAGAAATACCTTGAGACAACGCTAGCAATTGATGACCTAAACAAATTCCAAATACAGGTTTTCCATCACTTGCAATAAGTTTTACTTGATTTATAACACTAGACATAGCTGAAGGATCTCCTGGCCCATTTGAAATAAAAAATCCATCAGGATTCCAATTATTCATTTCTTTGTAAGTTGTATTCATCGGAAAAACTTTTAAATAACAACCTCTATCCGCCAAACATCTCAATATATTCATTTTAACACCAAGATCAAGAACAGCTATTTTAAAAGTACTTTTAGTATCACTTCCAAAAAAATATGACTCTTTAGTTGAAACATAAGAAGAAAGCTCTAAACCTTTCATTTTTGGCACTTTATCAAGTTCTGATTGCAAAAAATCTAAATCTAAATTATCATTCGAAATAATTGCGTTCATAGCTCCCTTATCTCTAATATATTTAACTAACGATCGAGTGTCTATATCACAAACAACAACTTTTTTTTCTTTATTAAAGTAACTATCTAAATCATTATCAGCGTTTGGTCTAGAAAAACCGTTGTTAAAATTTTTACATATTAAAGCTGAAATCTGCATCTTTTCTGACTCTACTTCATCATTATTAACGCCATAATTACCAATATGAGCACTTGTAGTAATCATAATTTGGCCAAAATATGAAGGGTCAGTAAATACCTCTTGATAACCTGTCATACCTGTATTAAAACATAATTCACCTGTTGCTATTCCCTTCATTCCTGCAGATTTTCCATAAAAAATTGTTCCATCTTCTAACAATACAACAGCATCTCTTTTCTTTATATATTTCATAACATTAAATTTAAAAAAAAGGATAAAACAATAAA
>CERR01017871.1_pt1 | contig 10942 bp, 7 predicted proteins | sample 530841 | NCBI WGS metagenome assembly CERR01 (sample SAMEA2621021, study PRJEB7988) | marine metagenome | biome: marine biome (ENVO:00000447); feature: surface water layer (ENVO:00002042); material: "saline water (ENVO:00002010), including plankton (ENVO:xxxxxxxx)" | depth 5 m | reverse complement strand
TTGTGTGCTGTTCAGCAGTTTCAACCATGCTCTCGCCGACACCCTCACGCCTGGCGTCACCGCCCATCAGATCGGGCAGGGAACTTTGGCCAATGATCTAGTGCGGATCGTTGCCGCTGCTCAGTGCCCCCACGCATGGCTCCCAGGGGCCGAGTCGCTCGAGGCGCTGCTTGTCGAGTCCAGTGAGGCCCGATGGTGTGAGCGCTGGAGTGAAATCCTTGCTCAATTGAACGACCTTGATACCCACGGAGCTTTGGGTCTGACATCTGAGTTGGTTTTGCGGTCACCTTCTGCTCGTCGCTTGCGTTGGTCACAGCGTGGGGCTCGCCTGCGCGCCAAGGTGGTCAATCGGTTCTCCGGCTGGCCATGGCGTGTTGGCTAAATGTTGGCCGCGAATTAGGTTTTGATCATATGAATTGTGCCTTGAGGGCTCAAGGTTGATTGCTGGGGGCGTCAATGCCGTTTCAAAGCCAGACCTTGGCAAACCTGCGCAGGTTGCTGGCTCATTTGCCACGCAGGCGCCATCACCAGTTGGTGGCGGTGATGTTTGCTGCCTTCTTTCAGGGGGTGGTTGATGTCTTTTTGGTGGCTCTACTGGCCCGTTTGGTTGGCTTGCTCGTCGGCAACAACCTGCAAGACAAAATCCCTGGCATCAAAGTATTTGGCGGGCCTCTGCTCGATCAGGCGGGCTGGATTATTGGTCTTTTAATTCTTGTTTTCTGGCTGGCCTCTGGTGTCCGCTTCGGAGTTTCGCTGATGCAGAGTTTGCTCAGTGCAGAGATTTGGAATGATCTTGTGAACCGGGCTTATCTCACTCTCATGCGTCAAGAATATGAGTTTTTTGTAGGAAGCAAATCGAAAGGAATTGCTCTTCAGTTTAATCGAATTTTTGATAATGTGTCGACGGGAGTCATTGCTCCGTTGATCACAAGTGTTGGAAGTTTAATTTCAATCCTTGCTCTCCTGGTCGGAATAATCATTGTTCTCGGGGCGAAAGCATTCGTTGTTTTCTCTTTAATGGTGATTTCTTATGCCATTGCATCGAGGATCATCACTCCCTATTTGCGCTTAGCGACTAAGCAGAGAATTCGCTATAAGAAACGAATTTCTATTCTTTTGAACGAATCGATTGGTTCGATGCGTGAAGTACAGCTTTATGGGGCTGAGCCTTATTTTGCTTCTAAATTCTCAAGAGATGGAAGGATTGCTAAGCGATACGACCGCATTGGTCGACTCTTGCCTGATATCCCAAGGCTTGTAATTGAGCCTGCAGGTATCACGATTCTTTTTGCTGTATTTGTTGGGCCAACTCTGTTTCAAGGAAATCTTTCATTATTCCAAGAAATATTGCCTGAGATTTCTGCGCTCTTAATTGCCTTGTTGAGAATCTCCGGACCTTTACAGGCACTGTTTCGCGGCCTCAATCGTCTGCGTGGAGGTTTGCCGCAAATGCAAGAAGCTCTTGATTTGCTTGAGTTGAGTTCTGATCGTCTTCTTCTTGATTCGCCTGGAGTTCCATCCTCTAGTGGATTGATTCCGCAAAGATTTATTCAGCTCAAAGGTGTGAGTTTTGGCTTTAGGCAAGCTGAAGTCGGTGTGATCCACAATATTGATTTGACAATTCCTAGTGGTTCTAGGATTGCTTTTGTGGGCAAAACGGGCAGCGGTAAAACCACACTTGCTCACTTGATTCTTGGCTTGTACGAGCCTTCTGAGGGCTCACTTTGTATTGACGGAATCCCTGTTACGGATCAAGAGCTGCCTGCTTGGCAGGCTAATTGTTCGTTTGTTCCTCAGAACGTGCGGCTTACGAGTGGGAGTGTGAGAGAAAACGTGGCTTTTGGGCAAGATTCTGAAGTTATCGATGATGACAGGGTTTGGTCATCTCTTGAGGCCGCTCAGTTCGACGATGTGGTTGCTGGAATGCCCTACGGGCTTTACACAATAGTGGGGGAAGATGGGGCGAAGCTTTCAGGGGGGCAGCGTCAAAGATTGGCCTTGGCGCGCGCTTTTTATCGTGATGCCAAGGTGCTTGTTCTAGATGAGGCCACGAGCGCTCTTGATAATAAAACTGAGCAAGATGTGATGCAAGCCCTCGATATTGTTGGTCGACGTTGTACGACAATTGTGATTGCGCATAGGTTGTCGACAGTGAAGAAGTGCGATCGTATTTATGAGATTGAAAATGGCACGATTGTGGCAAGCGGTACGTTCGCTGAACTTTGTGATCGTTCTGAGAGCTTTCGCGAGATGACGCTGTTCGAGGCGACCTGAACCTCTGCATGGCTGATTTTGTTGTCCTTGCAACTGCCGACTGGGATCATCCCCTTTGGACAAACAAACAGCATGTGGCCTTTGCTTTGGCTGACCTGGGTCATCGTGTGCTCTATGTCGATTCGCTTGGCGTTCGTGGACCACGTGTGGATCGTTCCGACGTGGGAAGGATTCTGCGAAGGCTCCGACGTGGACTTCGTCTTCCCAGAAAGGTTCACTCAGGGGTTTGGGTGGTCTCACCGCTTGTCCTGCCAGGACAAGTTTGTGGTCTGGCGGGCCTGCTGAATCGCTGCAGCCTTGGTTTCAGTCTCTTTGTTGCCGATCTGGTTCTGGATCTCCGCCGGCCCTTGTTATGGACCTTCAACCCTCAGACCCAGTCTTATCTGAGTCTGAACAGATTTCAGGCTGTTGTTTATCTGTGTGTTGACCGTATTCAAGCCCAGCCGGGCATGCCTGTCGGTTTGTTGGAGGTCTCCGAGCGCAATCTCTGTACTTCTGCCAACGCTTTGTTCACGACCTCTCCCCAGCTGCATGCTGCTCTTGGCCCTCTCAATGCGGGAAGCCACAATTTTGGCAATGTCGCTGATGCACATCACTTTGGGAAAGCGCTTGACGATGATCTGCCACGACCCTCTGACTGGCCTGACAGCAAAGGCCCGGTCTTGATCTTCATCGGTGCCATCGACGCCTACAAATTGGATATGACGATGCTGGAGTTGCTGATGAAGCGCACTCCGAACTGGACTTATCTCTTCATCGGACCTGTCGGAGAAACAGACCCAAGCACGGATGTGAGCAATTGGCGACGCATGGCCAATGTGCATCTGCTCGGCACCAAGAACTACAGCAGCTTGCCGGCCTACTTGGCTTATGCCGATGTGGCTTTGCTGCCACTCCAACTCAATGACTACACCCGGCATATGTACCCGATGAAATTCTTCGAGTATCTGGCAGCTGGTCGCCCGGTGGTTTCGACAGCCATTCCTGCACTTCAGGATCAGTCTGATGTGGCCCTTCTGTGTCCTCCGGATCCCTTGGCGTTTGAAGTTGCCATTCGTTGTGCTTTGGCAGGGGAGGGGCCAGCTCTTGATCAGCGCCTGCATCGTGCGCGGCAGCACACCTACCGGTCGCGAACCGAGACAATGCTCGATTGTCTGGATCATCACGGTCTGATGCCTGATGTTCCCCAAGCACCTCAGGCTCCTCCCTTTCACCGTCTGCGTGCTCAGTTCACTCGAAGACAGCTTTCCGCTCGCTTGTGTTTATTGGGGCTGCGTCTGTTGGATCTCTTGGGCTGCTCTGGGATGAGCCAGCGCATCCTGAGCTTCTGCGTAACGCATCATCCCTCCAACATCATCCTTTTGAGTGATCTCACCAGGAGACGCCTTGCGGCAGGTGATTACAGAGGTGGATCTGCATTGATCGAGAAGATCTGGCATGAGGACGGTGTCGTTGAAGTCCTTCATCAGCTTTTGTTCGATCGTGATGCTCGCCCTGGTAGTCGCAATCAGCAGCTGCACTTGTTTGAGGTTCTGGCCTCGAGCACTGCTCTCCCTCTGCATTACTCCGGCCATTGCATGGTGATCAGCACCGATCTGGCGATCGATGCCAAGGATTCAGCTGCGTTAAGCCGTGGCGTTGCGTGCCTTGGGGAGATCCTGGTCGCATTGGAGGCAGATCCAGATCTGTACAGATGTTTGAAGCCGACTTATGAGAACAGGGCGGAGCTGCTGATGTCGGCTCAACTCGCCCGGCTAAGAGCTTTGATGGCTCTCCAGGACACGCAAGCGCTCAACCTTGCTGCGATCGAAGTGTTGGAAAGGACGTGTCGTTATGACCCTTTCGCGATCGACTGTGCAACTGCGGTACGCGCGATGACCACCATCATGCGCAGTCTCACGATCGCTGCTGTGATGGCATGGCATGGGGGGGATGCCTGCCGTTTTGACGCGGTGATCGGGGAGATGGAGCGTCTGCGCCAGGCTTCCCATGCCGAGCGTTTCGATCAGATTTTTAAGGCAAACCATTCAGGTCATCGTCGCTTTGCTGATCTGGTGGTGACGCGGCTTCAGGAGTGCCGCTGGTCCTCTGCAGACTGCGCGACGCGTCCCGAGTTGGCGTGTTTTGTGGATCCTGTGAATTTCGTTTATTCCCCAGATTGCCGTGCTGTTTCCTCGAAACAAGCCATGAGCTTTCTTCAGTCGCTAGGGCAGCTGTAATGGTGGAGGTCCGGGTTGCCTTCACCATTGATTCCCTCAAGCTCGGAGGAGCTGAACGGGTTCTATTGCAGTGGGCGCGCTGGTGCCGTCAAGAGGGTTGGAAGGTGCTGGTCGTCACTCGACGGGCATCCGACTTCGATGCTTACCCCTTGCCAGAGGGCATTGAACGCGTCGTGGAGCCGTCCCTCTCTGTACATCTTGGCTGGTTGGGATGGTTCGCATTCCCTTGGCGGGTGTTTGCGTTGCGTCAGCTGCTGCGTCGCCATCGCATTGATCTGGCGGTGGGTGTCACCACTCTCCCAGCGGTGAAGCTGTTGCTAGCCACCGTTGGCCTGTCCATTCGAACCGTGGTGTCGGAGCGCAACTACCCAGCGGCCAAGCATCTGTCTTTGCCTTGGCGCTGGTTGCGACGTCTCACCTACCCGTGGGCTGACCTTCATCTGATTCAGACCAGGAAAACCGGGGTTTGGTTACGCCAGCACTGCGCTGTTCATCGACAGCAGCTCTTTCCCAATTCCGTTACCTGGCCGCTGCCCGATCGTGAGCCCGTACTCGAGCCCGATGAATTCATTGCACCCAGTCAGCCTCTGATTCTGGCGGCCGGTACTAAGGCCGATCAGAAGGGTTTTGATCGCCTAATGCCGGTGTTTGCTGACCTGGGTCGTCGCGATCCTGATCTGCATCTAGCGCTGCTTGGTCTGGCGCCGGGGAACTACCACGGACTGGACCAGCAGACTTGGTTGCGACAGTTGCTCGGCCATGACTCCGGTCTGCAGGAGCGATTGCTAATGCCAGGCGTGAGTGGGAGCATGGCGCGTTGGTATGCCAGGGCCACAGTGTTTGTGTTGCCGTCGCGGTATGAAGGCTTCCCGAATGTGTTGCTGGAGGCCATGGCTGCTGGATGTGCCTGCATTGCTAGCGACTGTCTGACTGGTCCGTCAGATTTAATCCTTCATGGTGAGAATGGCCTGTTAATGGCTCCACAGGCGACATCGAATGACTGGGCAGTGGCCATCGCTGGCTTACTGGCGGATCCCGATCAATGCCTTCGTTTGGGTGAGCAGGCTTCGCGGGTGAGGGAGCGTTATGACGCCGCATGTTTGCGAGCTGAGTTTCTAGAAGCTCTGCTCCAGTTGTGCCATGGATGATCTTTGGGTCGTGCTCCCTCATCTCGGTGCAGGAGGTGCTCAGAAGGTGGGTCTCCTTGCCGCAGAACACTTTTCGGCGCAGGGGTATCGCGTGAAAGTGGTAACCCTGATTCACGGCCATCCCGTGCGGCATGCCATTCCTCATGGTGTGATTCATCAGGAACTTGGCCCTGAATCCAACTCGCATCCTTGGTTGCGTGATGGTTGGAACCGCTCCTGGATGGCCCGTGCACGACGTTTTGGGGTTGCCCAGTTCGTTAAAGCCCACCGCTTGCTGATCAGAGCTCAACTGCTGTTGCTAAGTCCCTGGCTTGAGTCGTGCATCCGACCTGGCAGCGACGGTTTGGCCTGCACGTTGTTTATTCGCAGAGCTAACAGTTTTGGAGCCGAGCGATTACGCAGTTTGAAAGTGCTGATCGAAGAGGAGCGCCCTCAACGTGTTCTGTCGATGCTCACTCGGACCAATATTTTGTGCTGTTTGGCTGCATGGGATCTCCCGATTCATGTGGTTGTGTCAGAGCGCAATGACCCTGCACGGCAACGCTTGAATCGAGTTTGGTCTCTACTCAGGCGTCTCTGCTATCGCCGGGCTGATGTGGTCACCGCCAACACCGAAGGTGTCATTCGTGCTCTGAAGGCGATGGGGCAGTGGCAGCGCCTGGAGCTGCTGCCTAACCCTGTGCCCTCAAGCCTTGAAGCATCAGGACAGCAGTTCGCATCAGATCAGCGCCAGCCAGAGGTTCTTGCTTTGGCGCGATTGCAGCCTCAGAAAGGTCTTGATTTGTTGTTGCGTGCTTTTGCCTTGCTGCTTCCCTCCAGTCGCAAAGGCTGGAGGCTGACGCTGGTTGGTGAGGGGCCTGAAGGCACTGCTCTGAAACAGCTCTGCGCTGAACTTGGGATCGATGACGTGGTGTCTTTTGAAGGATTTCGTTCCGACACCAAAACCTTTCTCCGCAGGGCCAGCATTTTTGCTTTGCCATCAAGGTTTGAGGGGATGCCGAATGCCTTGCTTGAAGCCATGGCCTCTGGCTTGCCCTCGGTGGTGAGCGATGCATCCCCTGGCCCTCTCGAGATGGTGCATGACGGTGTGGAGGGATTTGTCGTGCCTTCTGAGAATGTCGAGGCCCTAGCCCGCGCACTGGAACGGCTGATTCAGGACCCGGCTTTGCGTGAACGCTGTGGTGCCTCAGCTCGTACCAAGTTGGCGTCTATGGACTGGAGCGTGCTTGAGCCGTGCTGGCGCTCTGTTTTGGCATTGCCCAAAGAGGAATGAGCAGATCTCAACAGCCCACCTTGCTTGTGTTTGCGCCAACCCGTCGGGCGACGAGTGAGACCTTCATTCGAGCCAATCTTGCAGGATTGCCCATGCGCTGTATCGCCTATTTCGGCGATGAGTGGCCCCTCAACAGGCCTCTGCAGTCCCTCTATGCCACTGCGATTGTGTTCAGCAAGTTGTTGACGCAACTCAGGTTGCTTCGTGCTGCTTCTTTGCCTGCAGCATGCGTTGCCTGGTTGCTGATTCATCGATACCGACCGGATGCAGTCCAGGCTGAATTCGGTTTTGAGGCGGTGCGTGTGATGGAAGCTTGTGCCTGGAGCGGCGTACCGATGGTGGTGCATTTTCGAGGATCGGATGCATCCGCTCGTCGTCGTTTGAATCTTCTGAGGCAGAGATATTCCCGCTTGATGTCCATTGCTGCCGGCGTAATCGTGAAATCGCGAACGATGGCTGACACCTTGATGGCACTGGGGGCTCCAGCGGAGAACATTTTAGTCAGTCCTTCGGGAGCCAATACGGATCTTTTTTATGGAAGTGCTCCGGTGGCTGCGCCTCCAGTGCTGCTGGCTGTTGGGAGGTTCGTTGCCAAAAAAGGGCCTCTGCAAACCATCCGCTCTTTCTCCCAGGTTTGTCGGGAACTGGGCCCTCGGGAGCCCAAGTTGGCCCTATGGATGGTGGGTGACGGTCCGCTGCTGAAGCCGGCGCAAGCTTTGGTGATTGCCCTGGGTCTGCAGGACCGCGTGCATTTTTTCGGAGTTCAACCTCAGACGAGAGTGGCTGAATTGATGCGAGAGGTGCGAGGTTTCGTGCAGCACTCGATGGTGGCTCCCGATGGAGATAGTGAGGGAAACCCTGTGGCCGTGATGGAGGCCCAGCTCAGTGGGTTGCCCGTGGTCGCTACCCGTCATGCGGGGATTCCCGATGTGGTTCTGGAGGGAGAGAGTGGCTTTCTGGTGGATGAGGGGGATGAAGCAACCATGGCTGATGCCATGGCCAGCCTTGTTTTGAGTCCAGAACTAGCTGCAAGGTTTGGCGCCTGTGGGCGCCGTCGAATTCAAGAAAGCTTCACGATTGCTCATCATCTCAACCAGATTGCCGGGCTTATTGACCAAGTTATTGCTGCCAATCGCTAACAGTAATGATTGCTGATTTTGCAGATTGGTTGGTGTGAATGTTTCTGAGTATTTGGATCAGGGTCGCAGTCGGTAGATAGCTCCACTGTCGTCATTTTGACTATGCCTGTAGAGCTGTTCGAACGAACCGAGGGTGAGAATTGGCTCTAAACTACGAAGTGGTGTATCGATATTGATTACCAAATCGCCGCTTGAAGGGGTGTAAGAGGACCCCGAGTTAATTCCGTCTTCGATTAAAAATGTATTATTATTTGGGTTGTACTCGATTAATCGGTCGTATTTGATTCTGCCTAAATGACGCCCCCGTGAAAACCAGGAATTTCGATTATAAATGATATTAACTTGGTCCCCGCTTTGTTTGATTTCTCTGGCCAGGTCACTGGCCTTGGTGTAAGCCCCTAGCCACGAGGCCTGTCGGTTTTGAATCCAATCAACGGTCCCTCTAAACGATGGATGGCTGCTATTTGATTCAGCGATGAGAATGGCAGCGGCAGCGGTTGTGCCAAGGGCCGCTGTGACGCGCCAAGGAAGTTTTTGATTGAGTTGAGGTGCGAGCCCTGAGCTCCATAGCCAGACAATGTTCAGCGTCGTGATCAGATGGACGGGAAGACTGAGATAGGAATAGCTTTTAAAGCCAACTAAAATGAAAAGAGCGCCTGCATAGCTCAGAGAGGCAACATTGAGTGAATCGATGAGCTGCAGTCGAATGTGTCCCAGTCCGGCCATGATCAGACGGCTGGAGGTTAGAAGCATTAAGAAACAGAACCTCCAGTCAAAGTAAAAACTGCTTTCTGAGCTGTCGGAATAGGCTCCCTGGCTCATGTAGGTGCTTGGCAATAGTGATAGAAAGATGTAGATGCAGATGACAATTGGAATCAGCGTGGAAAGCCATAATTCAAGGCGATGATTGTTGATCCAGTTCTTCGTATCTCTTGAGTGCCATGGCTCATCTTTCCCCTCCCATCCGAAAAGGCTAAAGGCCATCGTTGCGACAGGGGGAATAATGAATAATATTGCGGCAATATCTTTGAGGAAGATTCCGATTAATCCGTACAGAAAGGCGCTGTAGAACGAAGCAGTGCTGTTTGTTTTTTGATAATGCAGGTATGATGAGGCATACAGAATAAAGATGAGTGTAAGAAGTCTTTCGCAGTAAATTAGTTGGAAAAACCCCTCCGCAGTGGAAGGATAAATCATAAAAAGTAGAGCTGTAATGATTAATATTCCGGAGCCTTTTTTGCTGTCTATAGAGCTCATTCGCCTGATGAAGCGAGCGCAAAGCACTACGATCGCAATGAGCTCTGCTGCACTCACAAGCATCCAGACTTTGACGTAGGCGGTGAACCAGCTCAGGACATGTAGATCTTGATGGGCGAGAGGGAAGAAGCGAAAATCATTTCGCCTCATGGTTTCGCCGATAAAGCCAGAATGGAATGAAAAGTTGTTGAGTAGGTTGTCACTCACAACATCGCTGTACCAACCCACCAGTTCCGGGTAGAGCCAGGTTGTGCCCTGGACCATGGCCACGGTGTAAGCCGCAAACAGGGCAACAGCGATGGGTTGTTCTTTGACAAAATGAACAAATGCTTGCAGAGGGCTTTGTTGGTTTGTCTCGATTGAGGTGGCTTCGTTTCGTTGGGATTTCAATATCAACCTGACCAGGGCAAATGTGGTAATTGCCAGAAGGATCAGAAAGATGTCATGGGCCGTCGCCTGGTACTGACGCAGTAATCGCTGGCTGGCATCTGTGCCAACGGCGGGAAGGCTGTTCCGGTTCTTGAGCATCCAGCCCCATAGAGCCATGCCAATCAGGCTCAATGGGATGGTGATTCCAGTAATCCAGCTCAGAGGCCTCAGGCTCGGTCCTGCAGCTGTCGTCAGAGGTGTCTTGTTCATCGAATGCTCAGTATTGGCATGGATTTCACCAGGTCGTCGATTGCCTTGACCTGGATCAGAAACGGCTCAAGTTGCGACAGTGGCAGAGCACTCGGTCCATCGCATCGAGCCTGTTCTGGGTGGGGATGAGCTTCAAGGAATAATCCTGCAAGGCCTATGGCCATGCCTGATCGAGCTAACTCCATGACTTGGCTGCGTCGACCGCCGCAAGTGGCTTCGAGCGGATCTCGAAACTGCAGAGCATGGCTGACATCGAAAATAAGCGGCAGCTGATCGCAGCTCCGTTTCATCACTCCGAAGCTCAACATGTCGACCACGAGATTGTCGTAACCGAACGTGCTGCCCCGCTCGCAGATCAGCAGCTGCTCATTGCCGCACTCACGGAATTTCTCCACCACATGGCTCATCTGGGATGGGCTCATGAACTGGGACTTTTTGATGTTGATTATTGAGCCTGTGTGAGCCATTGCCTCGACCAGATCCGTCTGGCGTGCCAGGAAAGCCGGAAGCTGGATGATGTCGCAGACTGCCGCCGCCGGCGCTGCTTGTTCAGGGTGATGGACGTCGGTGATGACAGGGATTCCATGGGTTTCTTTGACGGCCTTGAGGATCTTCAGGCCCTCTTCAAGACCAGGTCCTCTATAGGAATGGATGGACGATCGGTTGGCTTTGTCGAAGGAGGCCTTGAACACAAGGGGGATCTCCAGTCGACGGCAGATTTCGGCGAACTCGCCCGCGACTGCCAACGTGAAGTCTTTTGACTCCAATACGTTGATCCCACCCATCAACACAAATGGAGAGTCGTTCGCAAAGGTGATCGAGTTGAGAGTCACCTGCTTGGCAGGCATGGAGTCTGTGCTGGAGGCGAAAGCTTAGGTCTCATGACTAACTCGGCCTTGCCCTGTGGCCACCAGATGAGAATCAGTGGTCACCTGCAGCCCGTTCTCGGAGTGCATCCGCAACGAAGTGCGAAAGCAGGCTTTTCGCCACGTT
>CERR01126512.1_pt1 | contig 11006 bp, 9 predicted proteins | sample 530841 | NCBI WGS metagenome assembly CERR01 (sample SAMEA2621021, study PRJEB7988) | marine metagenome | biome: marine biome (ENVO:00000447); feature: surface water layer (ENVO:00002042); material: "saline water (ENVO:00002010), including plankton (ENVO:xxxxxxxx)" | depth 5 m | reverse complement strand
GGTAATTTTTGTGTACAAGAGCCTTATGAAAGAGGGGGAGCTCCTGGAGATGAAGATGTTAGTGGGTCAGAAGACTGCCTATATCTTGATATACAAGCGCCACTTTCAAATTCAGAGTCCAAACTGCCTGTTATGTTTTGGATTCATGGAGGAGGCAATACGTCAGGATTAAAGGATAGCTATAATTTTTCAAAATTAGTACAAAAAGAAAGGGTAATTGTTATCTCCATTAATTACAGATTAGGTGCTTTTGGTTGGTTTACTCACCCATCAATTCAGAGCTTACAATCAGGTCTTGATAAGTCATCAAACTTTGGAACTTTGGATATTATTGCTGCATTAAGATGGACCCAAGAAAATATTGAAAAATTTGGCGGAGATCCAAATAATGTGACTATCTTTGGTGAATCTGCGGGCGGTCATAATGTTTTAAGCCTACTGGTTTCAAAAGAAGCAAAAGGCTTATTTCATAAAGCTATTTCTCAATCAGGATACACAACTACTTACTCTATTGAAGAGGCGTATAAACCAAAAGAATCTTCTAATACCTCAGATGCATCAAGTTCAGAAATATTTTCAAGACTCTTAAAATCTATTGATTACCCAAAGCTTGAAACTGAGATAGACATAGCAGAGCAAAGAAAAATATTAAAAGAAATAAATGCATATGAATTATTTTTACTATATCAATATGATGCTGTTAATAGCATTCCATTAATAACAGAAGATGGAATTACAATGCCTTTTGAAGGAATGAAATCTGCTCTAGGTAATCCTAAACATATTAATGTTGTGCCAACTATTGCTGGCTCTAATAGAGATGAAGTTAAGTTATGGTTAGCTTCCGCAGAATATTTTGTTAAATTAGAAGAAAGTTTCCTTGGCAATATAATAAATATTCCAAAGCCGGTTCTTAAAGATAAGAAAGCTTACGCTGCGTTTAATTATTTTAGAGCAACTGCTTGGCAGCTTAGAGGTGTAGATCAGCCTTTATCAAGCCTATATCAAGCAGGTAATAAGGATGTTTTTGCATATAGATTTGATTGGGATGATCATAGAAGACATCTTTTTGCAGATTTTGCTGAATTAATTGGAGCCTTTCATGCCTCAGAGATCCCTTTAGTATCTGGAAATGATGACATAGTTGGCGATTTTGATTTTATTTTATACCCTAAAGGACCTTCAAAAAGGTTCACTGAAAAAAATATGATGAGCTTTTGGGCACATTTTGCCAAAAAAGGTTATCCAGGTACTTCAAGCAATAACAAAGAATGGACTCCGTACATTGATGAGAATGGCAATAAATCTATGATGATTCTAGATAAAAGAAGCAATTTAGGTATAACCAGTTTTAATAAAAATCTTGATAGTCTAATTACAGAGCTGGAGCTTAGCTCAGTTATAAATTCAAGAGAACAATGCGCCTTATTATTCCAAGTTACTACTTTTGTAGGAGAAGATGTTTTTGATGAATATCAAGATAGATTAAATGGTAAGTGTACAAAAAATCTAGCAAAAACATTTTTAGACGAAAATAGTGGAGTAATAGATTTTTAAATCTTAATTTGTTCTAACTTCTTCTTTAAGCTTAAGTACTAAAGACGATTTAATTCTTATCAGGTCAGCTACTCTTCTAATTAATCTTTCCTCATTAACTTCAAGTAAATTATCTGCATAGGCTGTTTCCCATAGTAATTTAATTAAGGCAAGCTTTTGCTCTTTATTAAAATTAGAATTTATATCTTCCACAAATTCGTAAAAAGAAACACTATTTTGAGTATGCTCCTCAATTACTTTAAATAAATCATCTACTGACTCATTTAAATTTTTTGCTATATTTTTAAGACCTGACCTTATTCTTGATAATTCACTATTGTCTATCCCGCCATCTGCAATTGCAATTTCATAGGCTAAAGCGTAAGCAATAAGTTCAATATTAAAGGTATTTTTAATCTCAACATCTTTAATATCTTTTTTAAAAAAATTAAACATCATGTAATTCTTGCTGAATTTGGATTTCTTGTATGACCATTTTATCCAATTTTTTCCGGAGTGGCTTAAAAAATGTTGCGAAAAATATAATAATATCAAGTTTCATTGAAGTATTTTTTATGTAAATACTGTCAACAATGCTTAAAAGCTCAGGATCACTCATATTAAAACCTAGAACTTGACTTAATCCAGTAATTCCAGGCTTGACACTAAAAACACCCCTGCTGTCTCTATTTTTTGCTAGCTCTGCTTGATTTATAAGTCCTGGTCTTGGACCAACTAAGTTAATAGAACCCTCTAAATAGTTTAGAAGCTGTGGGAATTCATCCAATTTAAATTTTCTAATCAATTTTCCTATCTTTAATATGTTAGCCTCATCATTTTCATGAGTTCCAAGATTCGGAGTTTCTTTTTTCATTGTCCTTAATTTTTTTATCTTAAAAATTTTCATATTTTTACCAAACCTTTTTTGATGAAAAATTATAGGGAATCCATCTTCACAAAGCACTAAAATGCTGCAGACAACCAGCAAGGGAGATATTAAAATAAAACCCACAAGAGCCAAGGCTTTAAGAAAGAAGTTTATTATTACTGACATGTGCGATAATTATACTCAATAAAGTTAAAGTAAATTTTTTTAAATAATTATGAATGAATTAAGGTTATATTTAAATATTTTTTCTAGAAGACAAAAAGTTTTTGTCCTCCTTTTAGCAGACACATTAACTGCTTTTTTTTGTTGGTTTGTATTCGGGCCACCCATTGCTACAGTCTTAACTTATAACTTCAATGTAGATATTTTAAATGTTATCTATGAAAATATCCTGTCATTTTTAATTCCTTTTTTACTTGCATCAATTTATTTCATTTATACCGGTTTTTACAGAAGTCTTGTAAGGTTTTTTGATTCGACAGATAAAACATTCAACCAATTTGTTGGTTGCAGCATCTTTGGTTTTGGATGGGCAACAATATTTCTTTTAGATAGAGAGGTATTAAACTACTTATTTACTATAAAAATTTTACTACAAGGCGTTTTGTTATCATCTGTTTATTATGCATTTCTTAGCCTTTCAAGAGATATAGCAAAAAGAATACTTCATCCATATACAAAAAATAACAATGCTATACCTATAATGATCTATGGCGCAGGAGCTGCTGGTAATGAATTATATCAAGCACTATTGGCAGACAAATCAAAAAAGGTAATTGCTTTTTATGATAATTCTATTAAATTAAAAGGAGGCTTAATTAATAATATTCCTATTCTAGGAAAAGAAAAACAAATAAAGAAACTTAAGAATGATTATCCTAATTTAGAAATCTTACTTGCCATTCCAAGCCTTGATTTAAAACAGCGTAGAAAAATTATTTCTAGCTTAGAAAAATTTATGGTTTCAGTTAGAAGTGTCCCCTCGATTCATGAAATGGTAACAGACCAAAAAAGAATGTCTGAGTTTCAAGATTTATCGATTGATGACTTATTATCAAGAGAGAGAATTGAAGAGAAAATTATTCAATTTGATTCTAAGTCTGTCTTGATTACAGGAGCAGGTGGCTCGATTGGTTCTGAGTTGGTTAGACAGGTTTCTCAAGGAAATCCTAGAAAAATAGTACTATTTGAACTCTCTGAATTTAATTTATTTACAATTCAAGAAGAGCTAATCAGTTTAATTAAATCTTTAAAACTAGATACTGAAGTTATAGCTATTTTGGGAGATATAAAAGACCAATTAAGGCTAGAAAATATTTTAGATACTTATGATATTGATATAATTTATCATGCAGCTGCTTACAAGCATGTTCCTATTGTTGAATTCAAAGAAAATATAGCTATAGGGATTCAGAATAATATTTTTGGAACATTATCAGTCTGCAGAGCTGCTGAGAAAGTGCAGTTAGAAAGTGTGGTTTTAATTTCTACAGATAAAGCTGTAAGACCAACTAATATAATGGGAGCATCAAAACGTTTTGCAGAAATGATAGCTCAATCAGCAAACGAGCATTCTTACAAAACAAAATTTTGCATGGTAAGATTTGGAAATGTTTTGAATTCGTCTGGATCAGTTATCCCAACTTTTAGAAAACAAATTTCAGAAGGAGGCCCTTTAACAATTACAGATAAAAGAATTACTAGGTATTTTATGACAATTGCAGAAGCCTCAAATCTTGTTATCCAAGCAGGAAATATGTCATTAGGAGGAGAGGTATTTTTATTGGATATGGGTGAACAGGTTAAGATAATTAATCTAGCTCAGAAGCTCATCTATCTCTCAGGAAGAAATATAGCCGAAAATAAAAATAGCGGAGGTATTGAAATTCGTGAAATTGGTTTAAGACCTGGGGAGAAGTTATACGAAGAGTTATTAATTTCAGGAAAAGAGAAAACAACTTCAAATAGTAAAATTTTTATGTCAAAAGAAAGCTATCCTTCAAAAGATAACCTTAATAATTTAATTATAGATATAAAAAAATATATTGACTCCAATGATTCAATTCAAATTATTAAACTACTAGAAAGCAATATAGAAGGATACAAAAATGATAATTAAAAATATTAGATTAAACGCATCTCTGTTTATATTTTTTTTCTTAACCTTGGAATTGTCATCCAATTCAATGATTTCAAATCTGAAAATACCAAATGGTTTTAAGATAGATATTTTTGCTGAAGGCATTAAATCACCCAGACAGATTGCAGAGGGATCGTTATACATCTTTACCGCATCTGGAGCTAAAGGTGAAATCTATGCGTTACTTGATACAAATCAAAATAATTCAATAGATACCTATAGAACGATAGCAACAGGATTATTTGATTCAAGAGGCGTTACTTTTAAAGATGGTGATTTATATTTTGCGGAGGTAGATAAAATATGGGTTATTAGAGATATTGAGCCCTGGTTAAATTCTAATAATGAAGGATTGCCAGAAAAGGAGTTAATTACAGACAACTTACCTTCAAATCCATGGCATGGATGGAAATGGATTAAATTTGGCCCTGATAATAAACTATATGTTCCTGTAGGCGCTCCATGTAATGTATGTCTTCAAGAGTTAGAAGATGACTCAAGATTTGCATCAATAATGCGCCTAAATAATGATAATTGGGAGTATGTGGCTCGAGGTGTGAGAAATAGTATTGGTTTTGATTGGCATCCTGTTACCCAAGAACTTTATTTTGCTGACAATGGTAGAGATTGGTTAGGTGATGATTCTCCTTCATGCGAATTAAATGTAGTAAAGAAAGATGATAGTTTTTATGGATTCCCTTTTATTCATGCAACAGATGTTATCGATCCTCAATACGGAGACGCAAGTAAAGAATTTATTCCTCCAATACTAGAACTTGGAGCTCATGTTGCTCCAACAGGTGTAGCATTCTACTCAAATGATCATTTCCCAGATGAGTATCAAAATACTCTTTTTATAACGCTACATGGGTCTTGGAATAGAATGTCTCATCCTTCGGGATATACAGTGGTTGCTGTTACTACTGATAAAAAAGGCAATGTAACTGGATACAAAGATTTTATAACTGGATTCCTGCAAGGAAAAAAAGCATGGGGAAGACCCTCAGCCCCATTCGTTATGTCAGATGGATCGCTTTTAGTTTCTGATGATAAATATGATGTAATTTATCGAGTTACATATAATCCAGATTTTAAAATCTGATAAAATTAATACATTAAAAAACTTAAAACTGACAAAATTATAATGAATACAGACAATGAGCTTAATCTTGCGATAGATATTGCATATAAGGCTGGACAGTTTTTATCTCTTTATAGGACAGGCCTTAATAAAACAATTTTTTCTGAAAAGAAGGACATTAAGCTTGAAGCAGATATTAAGACAGAAGAATTAATTAAATCTCTTATTCTTAAAAATTCAGATTTTCCAATTCTAGGTGAGGAATCGGGATCATCAGCTAATAATTTAGGAAACACTTATTGGGTAGTTGATCCCCTAGATGGAACAGCTAATTTTGCAAGAAATATACCAATATGTTGTGTTTCTATTGCCCTTATTAAAAATAATGAGCCTTTTTTAGGAGTAATTTATGATTTCAATCATGATGATATGTATTCCGGATCAAAAAATCATCAAGCATCCCTGAACGGTTTAGAAATTAAAGTCTCACAAATTAAAGATAAAAGTCTTGCTACTATAGTTACTGGGCTTCCTGCAAAGACTGACTTTTCTGATAAAGCGATGAACAAAATGATTACTGATTTTCAATCTTGGAAAAAAGTAAGAATGATTGGTTCAGCAGCAATGGCTTCTGTTTACGTGGCTTCAGGAAAAGCAGATTTATACAAAGAACTTGGTATTTATTTGTGGGACATTGCAGCAGGAGCTGCAATTGTTGAAGCAGCAGGTGGAAAAGTTTCTCTATTAAATCAAAATGATGCCTATCAAGTCGATGCATTTTTTTCAAATAAATATCTAGAAAATGAACACTCTTGATAAGGTAGCTATAACCTCAAGATCATTCTGTGCTAATGACCATCTAGTAAATGAGCTAAGAACTAGATATAAGAATATTACTTTAAATGATAGTGGTAAGACCCTTGTTGGAGATGAATTATTAAATTTTCTTAAGGACCATAATAAAGTTATCGTAGGTTTAGAAAATTTTGATAAAAATTTAATAGAGCAGTTGCCTGAATTAAGGGTTATTAGTAAATTTGGAGTTGGACTTAACAATATTGATTTAGTCTCAATGAAAGAAAAAGGTATTTCATTAGGTTTCCAGCCAGGAACTAACAAACAATCTGTTGCTGAGTTAGCTTTGATGCATATGTTCATGACGCTTAGAAAAATACCATCTAGCAAAGAAGATATTTCCAACAATATATGGAGCCAAATTAAAGGACATGAGCTTTATGGTAAATCGATTGGAATCATAGGATTTGGTAATATTGGTCAGAGGCTTGCAGAGCTTCTTGAGCCATTTAGATGCAAAATTATTTTTTATGACAACATTAAGTTTTCTGATGAGGACTTGAGTACTAAATTCTCCTCAAAATCAAAAGATTTTCTAAATAATCTTAAACAAATAAGCTTAAATGAGTTACTTAAAAAGTCAGATATAGTTTCTATTCATCTCCCCCTTTTTGACGAAACAAAAAATTTAATAGGCTCTAACGAATTAGCCTACTTAAAAAAGGATGCTAGAATTGTTAATACTTCTAGAGGAGGCATTGTTGATGAAAAAGCCCTAGAATATTTTTTAAAAAATAATGAAAATGCTTTTGCTGCTTTTGATGTATTTGAAAAAGAACCAGCTTTTAATCACCCTTTGTTAAAGCTAAATAATTTTTATGCAACATCTCACCTTGGCAGCATGACTATCGAAGGTGTTATCTCAATGGGCCAAGCTGCAATTAATGGACTGGATGAAAATAGAATACCTCTATAAACTTACACTATGAGCAAAACAGATATATCTTTAGGAACTTGGCTTAGTCTTTATAGTGAAGCTATTGCTGAAGTTCTTGTAAATGCAGGCTATGAGTGGGTTACTGTTGATCTGGAACATAGCGCAATTACTATTGATCAAGCAGAGAAGCTCATAAGAGTTATAGACTTAGCTGGTGCAAAACCCTATGTAAGAGTTTCAAGCAATGATGAGGTGCAAATTAAAAGGGTGCTAGATGCTGGAGCAAAAGGCATTATTGTCCCAATGGTAGAATCTAAAGAAGATGTTATAGCTGCAATCAATGCAACGAATTATCATCCTAAAGGAAGAAGGGGTATGGGGCTTGCAAGAGCTCAAGGCTATGGCGAAGCTGAAGCAAAAAAACATTATATTCACAATACCTCAAACCAGATTGAGCTATATATTCAAATTGAATCCAAAGCAGCCTTACATAATCTTGATGATATGTTTTCTCAAGATATCGATGGTTATATGATTGGACCTTATGATCTTTCTGCATCCATGGGTATACCAGGAGATTTCTCAAATCAAGCTTTCACAAAAGCAGAAGAATCCATATTAGAAACAGCAAGAAAATATGATATCAAAAAAGGCTATCACATAGTGGAGCCTGATTTAGAACAGCTTGAATTAAGAAAATCACAAGGTTATAACTTTATTGCTTTTAGTGTAGATTTTAGAATGTTAGATGTAATGGCGAGAACACCATTTAATAATGACTAGAATTCTTGCAGTAGTTCCTGCAAGAATGAGCTCTTCAAGATTTCCAGGCAAACCTTTAAAAAAAATTAACGGCATACCAATGATTGCTCATTGTTACTTTCGAGCTTTACAAGCAAAGCATATTACTAAAGTTGTTCTTGCAACTCCTGATCAGGAGATTATGCAATTTGGCAATGAATTTGGCATAGAAACAGTTCTGACTTCTAATAAGCATGAAAGAGCAACTGAGCGAGCAGAAGAAGTACTTCAGATATATAAAAAGCAGGGCGAAGAATATGATTACGTCATTTTACTTCAAGGTGATGAGCCTCAAGTTGATCCTAAAGAAATAGATAATCTTGCGGTAGCACTTCAAAGTAGCGCAAATTGTGTAGTTAATATTATTCATCCTATACAAGGTGATGATATGCAAAACCCTAGTGTTGTTAAATCTATATTGGACTCACATGGAAACATATTATTTTTTAGTAGAGCTCACATACCTTATAAATCAGATTCAGGATATAGGCAGCTCGGTATGATTGGATTTACTGCAAAAATATTAGAAAAATACTGTCAGTTAAAGCCTACAACTCTAGAAATTACAGAGTCCATAGATATGATGCGATTTTTAGAAAATGATATTGCAATAAGCTCTCTTATGACTCATAAATCTATTATTGGAGTTGATCATCCAGAAGATATTAAAAAAGTTGAATCACTTATGGTTGATGATGAATTAGTAAATGCGTATTCAAATCTTTTTATAAAAAAGTAATATGAAAACATTAATTCTTAGTGATGGTATTCCCGGACACTTTAATCAGTCCAGAGGTGTTGCATCTTTATTACAAGAAGATATCGATTTAAATGAGAAAGTTGTTCAGCTTGAACCCAAAATTAGATCCCTTCGATCACCAATTAAATTAATTGCAAGATACTTATGTAATAACCTTACTAAATATAAAGCGAAGATTATTATAAGTTTTTTTAAATCTATAGATTCTTCTGATGTGAAGCTTATTATTGCAGCAGGAGGCAATACAGCAGCATTTTCTGCAGCATTATCTCTGTTAACTGACATTCCAAATATCCAATTGGGCTCTCCTAGAGGTATTCACTCTAAAAATTTTAATACTCATTTAACAATTGAAAAATATTTTGATGTTCCTAATAACGTAGTTTTAGATATAACTCCAAATCTTTATTCACCAGAGTCATGTAAGAATGCCTCTAACGAAAAGGCTTTTTTAAATTCTGCTCTTTTCCTTATAGGTGGTCAGGGTATTGGCTACTCTTACGAAGAAGCTGAATGGAATCAATTAATTCAGAATATTATTGATTTTACTAAGCTAACAAATTCTAAAGCCACAATTGTGACCTCAAGAAGAACAGATCCATCTATAGAAGAGTTATTAAAAAGTAGATTAAGCAATTACTTTACAGATGATTCAATTTGGTTTCATGATGGAGGAGCTAATGCGAACTTAGCTGAATTATTTGGCAATGCTACTAAAATTTTTGTTACCGAAGATAGTGCAATGATGATTTCTGAATCGATAAGTAGTGGAAAAAAAGTAACAACTCTTTTCCCTAAATCTGTGAACACTCCTGCAAGATATACTAACCATATACAAAAGTACCGAGACCTTAATCTTATTGATAGCCAAAGTATCAAAGACCAATTGAGTTTTGAAGAGGGCAAAGATAATATTGAAAAAATTAACTTAATTAGAGAAGGTTTAAAAACCATTATCTTTACAAGAATTCAACTATGAAAGGACTAGTCTGGCTTAGGAATGACATAAGAATGGATGATAATCCATCTCTTAAAAGAGCTTTTGAAGAGTGTAACTCGGTTATATGTGTTTACCTATGGTCTCCTGAGCAACTCAAGAAGCACAATGAGGCAAATATTAAACAGGATTTCTTAATACAAAATCTTAAATCACTTGCTGCTAATTTACATTCAGTAAATGTAGCGCTACTTATTATTGAGAGCAAAAGCTTTAATACTGTAAAAGATGATATTTCTAATCTTATCCATGAGCATTCAATCAACAAAATCTATTGGAATAAAGAATTTGCCTTTGATGAAATTACGAGAGACAAAGAAGTCTATGATGCTTTGCAAGCTAAAGAAGTTGATGTAGAAATATTTAATGATCAAATTATTTATGAACCAGGTTTTTTAAGAACAGGACAAGACAATCCATTTTCGGTTTTTACACCTTTTAAAAGAAGATGGATTGAACATTTTGATATAAAATTTTTAGATATTGATTTTGATTACCCTACAAAAGAGAAGCTTAATTTTGATTCAAATGTAGAAGATTTTGATTTTGGTTTTACTTCCAATCATGGAGTTGATATGCAACTTTGGCCGATAGGTGAGGCAAGTGCTTTAGATAGAGTTAATGATTTTCTTGATAACAAAGCAATAGATTATTCAAAGAATAGAAATGACCCTATTTTAAATGGAACTAGCAGAATTTCTCCCTATCTTGCACTTGGTGTTATTTCATCAAAGCGGTGCATTTTAGAGGGGCTTAAAAAAAATAATTTTGAACTTAGTTCTGGGAATATTGGCATTACAAAATGGATTGATGAGATAGTTTGGAGAGAGTTCTACAGAAATATCACCTATTCCTTTCCAAAAGTAAGTAAAGGTCAGCCTTTTCAGGACTATACAAAAAATATTGAGTGGATTTTTAATGAAGATCATCTAAATGCTTGGAAGCAAGGCATTACAGGTTTCCCATTAATTGACGCAGCAATGAGGCAATTACTTCATGAAGGCTGGATGCATAATAGACTTAGGATGGTTGTAGCAATGTTTTTTACCAAAAATATGTTACATGATTGG
>CERR01059668.1_pt1 | contig 11006 bp, 11 predicted proteins | sample 530841 | NCBI WGS metagenome assembly CERR01 (sample SAMEA2621021, study PRJEB7988) | marine metagenome | biome: marine biome (ENVO:00000447); feature: surface water layer (ENVO:00002042); material: "saline water (ENVO:00002010), including plankton (ENVO:xxxxxxxx)" | depth 5 m | reverse complement strand
TGTTATATAATCCCACATATTAAAATTCTTTGACCAAGGATCATTGGTAGCATTAACGTAGAATCCGGCACCTTGGCCAAGATCAAACGCTTGATCATCAGGAATTTTGTCACCTCTTGGTGAAGTATCGGGAAATATTAACGCTATACCTTGCTCAGCGGCCCAAACCTGTGCACCTGACTTTGTCATCGCATTTTCGTGAGTACAAGTTAGGCCTGATAAGTACCATAAAATTGGAACTTTATTATTTGAGGCCTCTTCCGGTAAAAAGATTCCAAAAGTCATTTCACAATCATTTGATTTTGAAAAGTGAGAATAAACCTTTTGAGTCCCACTAAAAGCTTTGTTTTCTGATATTTTTTTCATTTAGTCGTAACCCTTCAATTATTTCTTACAATATTTATTAAGATTCTTTTTACGTTGTTAATTTTTTTAAAATAATCTTATTTATTCCTTGCTGAAACTGTTAAACATTACCAATGCGTCTATTAAACCATCAGTTGGATGATGGAATGCCAAAGGTAAGCGCCCAACAATCTCAAAACCGACGCTTTTCCAAAGGTTGATAGCATTTTTATTATTACTTACAACAAAATTAAATTGCATACCTTTAAAGCCCGTTTTTTTAGCTAAATTTAAACTATGGTTAACCATTAGACGACCATAACCATTTCCTGCTACTCCGGATCTTACTATGAATCCACAATTACAGATATGATCTCCACCGCCCTCTTGATTGGTACAAATATAATAAGATCCCATTACTTGTGTATTATTTTCTATAATGTAACAACTGTGTTTCCCATACATCCAGTTTTTTATAGCCGTGTCGCGCTTAGTATTTTTTTTAATTGCATAAGTTTCACCGTTTCGAATTATTGGTTTCAATATTGACCAAATTTGTTCTTCATCATCAGACGTGGCTTTTCTGATTATGGGATCAATTAGAGAAGAATTTTGGAGATTTTGTTTCAAATTTTGGATAACTTTTAAATCAAATTTACTTTAGATAATCGTTGAACTAACCATAGATAGATATATTGTGTTAAACGTACCATAGTTTTTAACTTTGAGTATAAGAAAAATTTTTTGGATTTAAACCATGGTTTTAAAAAAAAAATATTTAAACTCGTTTTCTTGTGTAATGATCCTTTTTTTGGTGAGTTGTGAGGATCTTTATCTTACAGAGCAAGAGATTATTGAAGTAGAACCAATCTTTGTATGTGAAGAGGAGGCATATTTAGATTTAAAAGGACAAAGCAAAGAGTCCTTGGGAATATTGCTTGAATTAATCAAATTTAATGGTGACCTGCGAATTATCCCTCATGATGGATATATACCGATGGATTTTATTCCTAATCGTTTAACAGTCACTTTGGATGAGAACGAAAATATTAGTAGAAGCTTTTGTGGATAATTAGTTCTTAAATACCCACGTCAATAATCGCTCCAGCCAACTTAGAAAGCCTTTTTTTGTTAAGACCTGCGATATTTACCCTGCTGTCTTCAATCATATAAATGGCGTGTTTTTCTCTCATACTTAAAACTTGATCTTTGGTTGCTCCAAGAAGAGAAAACATACCTCTGTGAGTCTCTAAAAAGTCAAATCTATTGGATTGCGATTTTTTTCTGAGTTCTTCAGCTAATGATTTTCTAATATCCAGCATATTTAATCGCATTTCGTTTAACTCTTTTATCCAACTTGATTTTAGTTCCTCATTTTTTAAAATTAAAGTTACTAATTTTCCACCATGATCGGGTGGAAACGAAAAGTTTTGTCTATTTAAAAATGCTAAGGTATTACTAGAAATGTTTTTAATTTTTTCGTTCTCTGAGATTGTAAATAAAATTCCTGTTCTTTCTCTGTAAATCCCAAAATTTTTTGAGCAACTTGCAGCTAAAATTACTTCTTTGCATTTTTTTGCTAATAACCTAACACCATATGCGTCTTCATCTAAACCGTCTCCAAAACCTTGATAAGCCAGATCAATAAGAGGCACTAATTGATTATCACACAAAAATTTTTGTAATTCTTTCCACTGATCGTTATTTAGGTTGGCGCCTGTAGGATTATGACAACATCCATGCAATAATATTATATCTCCTGGTTTTGTGTTTTTTAAACTCTCCATCATTCCGTCGAAATTTAGTTCACAGGTTTTCTTATCAAAATATACATATTCAGAATATGGGATGTTTAAAAATTTTAAGATTGAAATATGATTAGGCCATGTAGGATTTGAGATCCATATTTTTGAATTTGGTGATGCTAATCTAATGAGCTCAAAAGCCTGCCTTATGGCTCCAGTGCCACCAGGAGTATGAGCTGTTGAAATTATATCTTCGGAAACGCAATCGCTAAAGATCAGCTCTTTCATTACAGTTTGAAAATCTGAGTCGCCTGTTAGCTTAGTATATGATTTTGTGGTTTCTTGTTCCCAAAGTATTTTTTCTGCTTTTTTTACAGCATTGATTATCGGTGTTTGACCATTTTCGTTTTTATAAACGCCTATACCAAGGTCTAGTTTATTGGCTCGAGGGTCTTCTTTGAAAGTTTGCATTAAAGCTAAGATCTTATCAGGTGGCTGTTGCTGTAGTTGTTCTAGCATTTTTAACCTTTATCAACTTTCAAATCTTTATACATGCCCCACTCACTCCAAGATCCATCATAAAGTGAATGATTTTTATAGCCTGCTATTTCTAAAGCTAAATTCAAAATTGCTGCAGTTACACCTGAGCCACACGTTGTAATAATTGCTTTTGTTGTATCTATTCCATGATCAGTTAAAATTTCTCTTATTAGATTTTGGGATTTCATAGTGCCGTCTCGATTTAAAAGTATTTCATAGTGAAGATTTTTTGACCCAGGGATATGTCCTGAGCGCAATCCTGGTCTTGGCTCTTCTTCTTCGCCTTTAAATCTAGAGATACTTCTTGCATCAAGAATCGTTGCAGTGGAAAGCTTTGAACATGCGGCTACTTGAGTAACATCTCGAATAAGTGAGGCTTGATATTGTACTGTAATATGTCTCTCTCTTAAGATAGGTTTAATATTATCAGTTGGATTACTTTCAGAGGTCCATTTTGGTAAACCACCATCTAAAACAGCAACATTGTTTTTTCCAAATAGCTTAAACATCCACCAGACCCTTGCTGAGGAAAATATACCTTGGCCATCATATACGACGATTTGATGCCCGTCCCCTATTCCCATCGCTTTCATTCGACTTATAAATTTTTGGGCGGATGGTACCATGTGTGGTAGTTCATTATTTGAGTCACTGATTTCGTCAATATCAAAAAAACGTGCGCCCGGAATGTGTTTTTGATTATACTCTTCGAACCCATTACGATTCATTTTTGGTAGATACCAACTTCCATCAAGAATTCTTAAATCAGGATCTTTAAGGTGTTTTAATAGCCAAGATGTTGAAACGAGTGCTTGTGGATTATCTGACAGCATGATTCGCCCAAAATATTTGTTTTCTGAGGTTTATCTCTGGTTATCCAAGGTTTCAAGACTTCTATAAGACAATATGAAGGACAACCTTACTTTTATTAATTTTGTGAGCGTAATAAACGGGCTTTTTGTTTTTGCCAGTCTCTTTTCTTTTCTGTTTCTCGCTTATCAATTGTTTTTTTGCCCTTAGCGATAGCGACCTTTAATTTAGCTTTTCCTTGGTGATTAAAATATAATACTAATGGCACTAAAGTCATGCCTTCACGAGCACTTGCAGACCACAAACGTGAAAGTTCACGTTTTGAAACTAGTAATTTGCGCCGCCTACGTTCTTCATGCTTAAAAGTTTTTGCCTGATTGTAAGGCGCTATATAGCTGTTGATTAGCCACAACTCACCATGTTCGATGCTTGCGTAGCTGTCTGCGATATTACTCCCACCAATGCGTAATGATTTTACTTCTGAGCCCTCTAAAATGATTCCACATTCAATGTCGTACTCAATAGTGTAATTATATCTTGCTTTTCGGTTTTCGGACACAACCTTGTAGTTTTTTTTATCTTTCATTTGCGCTGTATTAACTCTCATCTCAAGAATAGTAATTTTTTCTTCTGGGTTAAAACAAAAAGTTATTTCTTTCAGAAAAACAAAAAATTAAGATTTCTAAGGATATTTTTATAATTATAAAATGCCCGCATGTTTCATTGCTACTTGTATTTGTTTTTTTGTGTCATCCTGTAGGCCTGTTAATGGTGCTCTAACTTCTGTTGAGCAAATGCCAAGAAGTGAAAGTCCATATTTAGCTCCACAAAGTCCAGGCTCTGTAAAGATTGCTTGATGTAAAGGCATTAATTTATCTGTTAGTTCAAGTGCTTTTGAAAAATTACCATTTAAAGTAGCTTCTTGAAATTGAAAACACAAACGGGGAGCGACATTTGCTGTAACTGAAATACATCCAACGCCACCATGCGCATTAAAACCCAAGGCAGTTGCATCTTCACCAGATAATTGAATAAAATCTTTGCCGCAGCTTATTCTTTGCTGTGGCACTCTGGATAGATCGCCAGTTGCATCTTTTACACCAATTATTCGGGGTAATTTTGCTAATTCACCCATAGTTTTTGGGGTCATATCCACAGATGAACGACCAGGTATATTATAAATGATAATTGGAATATTTGCTGCTGAATGAGCCTGAGAGAAGTGTTCAATTAGTCCAAATTGTGTTGGCTTGTTATAATATGGTGTTACAACCAATCCTGCATTTGCTCCCACTGCTTCAGCATGGCGCATAAATCTTATTGTCTCCATAGTATTGTTTGATCCCGCACCTGCAATGACTGGCACTCTGCCAGCAGCAGCTGTAACTACGCTTTCAACCACATTTTCATGTTCTTCGTGAGATAAAGTGGGACTTTCACCTGTTGTTCCAACGGGTACTAACCCATTTGATCCTTCAGTTATTTGCCAATCGACCAAATTTTTTAGAGCAACTTTGTCGATTTCACCCTTTGAAAACGGAGTAACTAATGCGGTAATTGATCCTTTGAACATAATCATTGCTCCCAATCTTGATCTTTTCTATTAAAAATATAACAAAATGCTTTCTACTATGGATTGCCAAGAAACCACAATGAAATCAAGAGTAGGTTAATATCTTACTTTAAGGAAATATAGTTATGAATCCTTCTTGGATCAAAATATTTGCAATATTTGCTTGGGTTGGGATTGGCATATTTAATGTCGAACCGGCATTATCTTCGAATTTTAATATTGAAAAAAAGACAGTACAAAAGATTTTATATGCCCTTGATAAAAATCAGTGGAGCAAAGCGTTGGTATTATCTGACAATTTGGATGATCCAATATTAACAACTTATGTTAACTGGGTTAAATTACGAAAAGGATTTGGTTCTTTTGAAGATTATGTTGCTTTTTTAAGAAAATATGACCACTGGCCAGGCTTAAAGCTTTTACGACAACAAGGTGAAGCCAAGATAAAAATAATCACTGAACCTTCATTAGTTGTTAGTTATTTTGAAAATAATAATCCATATACTGGCTTTGGTTCAATGAAACTGATTGAAGCATTTGAAGAATTGAATTTGAAAGATAATGTTTCTAAGGAAATAAATCGTGCGTGGCTGAATTTGGCGCTTGAAAGGCAAGAGTTCAATTTCTTCAAAAAAAAATACCGGAATAAAACCATTTTAATAGCTTCAGAGCGTGTTGATTTTTTGCTGTGGAATGGAATGACCTCGCAGGCTAAGCGCGTTATAAATTATTTAGACAAGGACATTCGCACTTTGGCTAAAGCTAGAATTTCGTTACGAAGTCAAAGTTATGGGGTGGATTCTCTTATAAGTAAGGTACCTGCTAATCTTAAAGAAGATCCTGGATTGGCTTATGAAAGATTTATTTGGAGGGCTCGAAAAGGACGAATTGATAGCGCAACAGAGATATTAAAGACACATAGTCAGTCTAAAGAAATGTTAAAGTTTCCTCTCAAGTGGTCCAGAAAGAGAAGAGATTACGCTAGACAGGCTATGAGAGATAATAAGAGCGAATTAGCCTATTATTTAGCTTCAAACCATTTTGTATCAGGCGGTTCCGATTACGCGGATTTGGAGTGGTTAGCTGGTTATATCAGTTTGACAAAGTTAAAAAAGCCTTCAAGGGCAATAATGCATTTTAATAATTTTTTGAATGAGGTGGCAACGCCAATTTCTCTTGGACGAGCAGGATACTGGCTTGGTAGATCCTACGAAGAAGAGAATAATTTATTACTATCAAATTACTACTATTCCTTGAGTTCGAATTATCAAAGTAGCTTTTATGGTCAATTGTCTTCTGAGAAAATTGATAAAAAATTGAGAAGAGAATTTCTTTTACCATATTATGAAAAGAATATTGGAGAAACAGATTTCCAAAAAAGCGATATATTTAGGTTAGCTGTTCTTTTTCAAAATGTTAATGAGCAAGAATTATCACGCAGATTTTTTTCTCATTTTGCCGAAAGCTTAAATGAAAGTGAGCATCTACAGTTAACTAATTTTCTAGCAAATCTCAAAAATGATTATCTTGCTTTGGTACTTTCCAAACAAGCAGCTCGCAAAGGACATATATACCCCAACACCTATTTTCCTGTACATAAAATGGCCAGCCTGTCCTTGAAAGTTGCTCCAGAAATTGCCTTAGCTGTGGCGCGTCGTGAAAGTGAATTTAACTCAAACGCTGTAAGTAGAGCAGGTGCTCGAGGTTTGATGCAATTGATGCCAAGTACTGCAAAAAAGGTAGCTGATGAGTTAAATCTGAAGTATTCTCTGAAACGCCTGAACACAGATTGGAAATATAATGTTGAACTAGGATCAGAATACATGCATTTTTTGTTGGGTAAGTATGATGGTTCACTTCTCTTAGCTTTGGGAGCATATAATGCTGGTCCTTCGAGAATGGATGGTTGGATAAAAAAATACGGTGATCCACGGCAAAAGGGTATAGATTATGTCGACTGGATTGAACATATTCCTTTCAATGAGACTCGAAACTATATCATGAGGGTAATGGAGGCGTTCCTAATTTATCGAATTAAACTAAATTATAAGAGCCCCCAACCTATTAAAATTGAACTGTCTCTTAAAAAGTAGATTTTAAAATAAAAAACTTAGTTATTTTGAGGCAGAATTTGCATTAATATACCGGCAAATAATAAATACAGACTTGATAATGTTAATCCAATTAAGACCAATGGGCCTGGGTCAAAATCTGCCCACGCGGCTAAACCTGCGCAAAGCGTCCATAAAAAAGCGATGGGTAAATTTATAAGTCTCCATCTTTTTGTTCTAACTGGGTGAATAAATTCAACTGGAAGAAACATTGATAGTGTTAAAGCTATCACGATACCTAAGATTATCCAAAAATTGGGTGTCAATGCAAAGAATACTAGGATTACCATATTCCAACAACCTGGAAAGCCAGAAAATGAATTATCCTTTGTTTTCATTCGTGTATCGACAAAATAGATTACGCTACCAAATGTTATAACAATTATACACACCCAGCCTGTCCAATCTTTATCAAATAAACCACTTTTAAATAAAGCGAATGCTGGGATGAAAACATAAGTAAGGTAGTCAATAATTAGATCTAATAAATAACCATCATATTGAGGCGCAAAAGTTTTTACATTATATTTTCTTGCTAGCGGCCCATCTATCCCATCAACAATAAAAGCAATTACGAGCCAGACAAACATTGTGCTCCACTTTCCATCGACCGCAGCTAACATAGCTAACATGGCAAATACAGCACCAGTTGCAGTGAATAAATGAACGAATAAAGCTCGGAGTTCGTTAGTCATATCTTGTTAATAAAACCAAATTGGATAGATTGCAAAGTTGTTAGGCTTTTGGATGAGCATTTTTATAAACGTTCATTAGTCTTTCTTGATTCACGGCTGTGTAATTCTGGGTTGTAGATAAAGACGAGTGTCCCAATAAATCTTGAATTGCTCGCAAATCACCACCTGCTTCTAACAAGTGGCTAGCAAAAGAATGCCGCATTGCATGAGGTGTGACCGTTTTATCTAATCCCAGTTGCCGTCTCGCTTGCTCAGTTACTTTTTGAATAATTCTTGGGTTTAATGCGCCACCATTTACACCGATAAAAATAGGTCCATTCTTACTAATATTAAAGGGACACAGCTTAACATAGTTATCTACAGCCTCTCTAGCAATTTTGAGTACAGGAATTAAACGCTCTTTATTGTTTTTACCAGTGATCCTTAAAATGGCAGGAAGTGGATAGTCTGATTGAGTTAAACTTAGTGCTTCTGAAATTCGCAAACCACAACAGTATAAAAGAGTTAGTATTGCTCCATCACGAGCAGAAACCCAATTTAATTCATTTTGCAACTCCACAGTTTCAATTAGATTTTTTGCCATTTCCTTTTCTACTGGCCTAGGGAGTCTGCTCTTATACCTTGGAGGACGAATTGCTAAAACGCCACTAGGTTCAAATCCTTCTTTTTCTGAAAACCATAAAAAAAACCCTTTGATCGCAGAAAGCTTCCTTGAAACTGATCGTGATGATAGGCCTTTTGTTCGTTCATAAGCTAACCAGGCTCTCATATCTATCGTCTCGATCGTTTTTAATTCATTAGGAGAAATATTGCTTTCGTAGTGTTTTGCCATAAACTTAATAAATTTTAATACATCTGAACGATAAGCGTTTATGGTTTTATCAGATCTACCTCCTAAAGCTTTTAACCATTCAAGCCAACTCTCTATCAAATTGGTTGTTTCTGTTTGGATGGTGACTAAGTTAACCAACGTGCCATATTCCGTTCGAATACATTTGCAAAAAATGTCAGTAGTTCAGTTCCTTGGCCGGGAGCAAATTTTGACTTTTGATTGGAGCCTAAAACCAAAAGTCCTTCGATATTGCTTCCATTAAAATCTAGTGAGAGTAAAGCTTCTGATAATATTTTGCTATTAGCATTTTGGTAAAATTGATGAGTGGAGTCTACATTATTGCGTAAGGTAACAGTTTGGGACCCGAATTGACTATGGCTGGTTATATAATTTTTTATGCTATTTTCGTTAACAATAATAGTAAGCGGATTTAAATTCTTCAGTAATGTGATGTTTTCGTTTATTACATTGGTTTCTAACACCAGAGAGATATGTTCTACGTTTAGAATTTCTTTAACTTCAGTTGAGAGTTTTTTTATAAAGCTAGGAAAGTCATTTGGTTCCAATAACTTTAAGATAGCTCGTTGGATTTGTTTGGCTCCAGATAGGTTTTCATATGCCATCGAAATTACATCGTTATGAGTATTTTCAATTTTCTCCAATCGTTTTTCGAGTTGTGTCATTGCGATGCCACGAAGATCTATAATGTTACTACCTAAGAGCTGACTTTGTGCTTCAACTAGCGCGTCCATAAGCACTGGATCTTCTAATATAATTTTAGGATCTGATAAGATTTTTTCTTTTAATTTACTAATTGGGTTTTTGTCACTCATATACTGGATCTCAGATTTTAAATTATTTTTTGCCCGGTTTTCGCCCAATCTTTCATGAACAACTCAAGCCCTTTGGAAGTTAATGGATGTTCAGCCAGTTGTTTTAAAACATTAGGAGGTGCTGTAATGACATCGGCACCTACCAAGGCGCATTGGGTGATGTGATTAACTGTTCGGATGGAGGCTCCAAGAATTTGAGTGTCAAATTCAAAATTATCGTAGATTGTTCGTATTTCTGATATTAGATCCATTCCATCTATATTGATGTCGTCTAACCGTCCAATGAAAGGGGAGATAAAAGTGGCTCCCGCTTTAGCAGCTAATAATGCTTGATTTGCACTAAAACAGAGGGTCACATTAACCATGTAGCCCTGAGATGTTAATTCTTTGCAAGTTCTCAATCCATCCCAAGTTAAGGGTACTTTAACTGCAATATTGGATGCAATTTTTGCTAACTTCTCTCCTTCTTTTATCATGCTGCTAGCGTCAGTTGCTACAACTTCAGCACTTACAGGTCCCTTAACGAGCGAACAAATCTCTTTTGTTACTTCTATGATGTCTCTTCCAGATTTCATGATTAATGATGGATTCGTTGTAACGCCATCTACCAGGCCCATTTCATTTAATTCTGAAATGGCTTGAATGTCTGCGGTATCTATGAAGAATTTCATTATTTTTTCCTATTAATTTGAGCTGTTAGCCGAACGATTTTTCTGTCCTTATATATTATAAGTTATTAATATAGCAAAACCTATATTATTGTGAGTTAAATGAGTAAAAAATTTTTTTTCAATGAAAATGAGTTAGTAGGTGTATTAACTACTGAGCCAATCAATCGCGTGCTAGATTATTATTCTCCTGGTGGTGGTTGCAGGCTTGGAGATTTTGTTGAAGTATTCTTGGGTCCACGAAAAGTATTGGGTTGTGTTTGGTCTAAGGGTATTGGTGGTTATGACCCTTTAAAGATAAAGAGAATTAACCGTGTTTTAGATCTTGAGCCAATGCAAGAAGAAATGAGGCTCTTTCTATGCCGTGTCTCAGATTATACGTTGTCACCTATTTCAGGCATGCTAAGGCTAGCGCTGCGAGGAAATTTTACTGGTCAAGTAAAAACTCACAAAAAAGTCTATTTCTTCTCAAATAAAAAAAATCAAAAAAAGTTAAAGATAACGCGAACAAGAAAGAGATTATTGGATTTTCTCACAAACAAAAAAGCCAAACACTTTTCTTTGAATGATCTTAGCTTTTTGTCTGGAGTATCAATTTCTGTCATCCAAGGTTTGGTAAAAAATGGACTAATTGAAGAAAAGAAAATTCCAATTGATTTTTCTTATCCAAAACTTTTCCCAGAATATTTAAGCCAGAAATTGTCAAATGAGCAATTGGCAGTTGTGAAACAGTTGAAAACTTCCCTAGTTGCAAAAGTATACAGTACAACATTGCTAAAAGGTGTCACCGGATCAGGAAAAACTGAAGTTTATCTTGAATTAGTAGCAGAGGCGTTGCGGTTGGGTAGGCAAGT
>CERR01273692.1_pt1 | contig 11045 bp, 10 predicted proteins | sample 530841 | NCBI WGS metagenome assembly CERR01 (sample SAMEA2621021, study PRJEB7988) | marine metagenome | biome: marine biome (ENVO:00000447); feature: surface water layer (ENVO:00002042); material: "saline water (ENVO:00002010), including plankton (ENVO:xxxxxxxx)" | depth 5 m | reverse complement strand
AATATAATTAAGATACTATTTGTACGACTGTAGCTCAGTTGGTTACAGCGCTACCTACTCTCTATGCCCACGCCGAAATCGTTGGTTCGAATCCACTCAGTCGTACCAAAACTATTCTCCCCCTCTGAATAAATATAATTAAGATATTATTTGTAGGACTGTAGCTCAGTTGGTTAGCGCGCTACCTGCTCTCTATGCCCACGCCGAAATCAGTTGTTCGAATCCACTCTGTCGTATCAAATTTATTCATTCCACTGAATCAATTTAATTAAGCAATTAATAGTTCAATCATAGCTCAGTTGGTTAGAGCACTATCTACTTTAAATCCTAACTAATACTGCAAACACCCGCGGTGTTTATAAATTCGTTTAAACAAAAACGCCCTCGTATTACTTATTTATTAATGCAGTTTGTTATTTAAAGCCAAATTAAGCCATTACTTAAAGGCGATAATTTTGTTTGATTTATATACTATTTGTTTACAATTTGATTATAATCGCTTAGTGGTTTTTTAAAGTGAGTTTAGGTATGGTGCGGGTTGGTATATTAACAGTATTCTTTTTCTGTGCTTTGTTTAGCCCGCTAACACCTGCTTATACACTTAATAACAACATTACCCTAGAGGATGATAACCTGTGGCGCCCTGTCACAGCATTCAATGCGCCTCCTTCTGCACAGCAAGTAATTACATCTTATAAAAACGCTAGTGAAACGAGTAACCTGCTCGGTAAAAGTGGCGCTGTAGTAACAAAAATTGCGCTAAATAACCCCACCACTGGAGATTGGTATGTGCTGCCGCAAGCCAACTTTATCGACGTTGGTTTAGCCTATTGGCAAACCGAACAGGGGGATATAGTTAAGCTTGCTGATTTTTCGCAGTCTCACGTTAATCAACCGGCAATTTTAATGCATGGACAAGCATTTAAATTGCCCTTTTATGCGCCAAGCAGTGGCTATTTATGGATATATTTAGAAGCCAAACACTATCCAACGCCAGTTGATTTAAGTATTTTAAGCGAAGGTGTATTTTTGCATCATCAGTTTTATATAAACTCATTAAGCCTTATTACTATTTCTGTCATGCTCACTTTAGCAATGATGGCCTTTGTAATGTTTTTGAGAGTAAAGCAAAAAGTGGCTTTGTTTTGTGCTGGGTATGTCGGTTTGCACGGTCTAGGCTGGGCGTTTGCTTCGGGCGCTGTAAATACAATTTATGCCAGCCCCTCTTTTAATAAGCATTACTTAGGTATTTATTTATTCTCCTTTGCTGTGAGTTGCGCAGCAGCATTTACCTACTACCTGTTTAATTTCGATAAAGAAAAAGCCAATAAGCTTGGGAGTGCTTTAAAATACTTTACCGTTAGCGCATTTGTATGCGGTATCTGCAGCCTATTTATGCCCTTTTATTTAGTGTTTTATATCGCGCACTTTTTAGCAGCTGTATGGGTTATGCTTAGCTTAACCACCGGGTTTGCCATGCTTAGCCTGAACGATTTTAGAGCCAAGTATTTTTTATTTGGAAATATGCTCTATAGCCTGTCATTAGTAGTATTCGTTGCATTTCATTTTGATTTAATAAATGCGACCTCATCAGAAATACTTGTGCTGCTAGCCTTAGCAATAGATTGTGTGTGTATTGTGCTGTCTTTGTCTGAGTGGCTAAAGTTAAAACAGCACGAATTTAGTACCTTGTTACATGAATCTCGCTTTGATCCTCTAACCCAAGTAGGCAACCGACTACTATTAAATGATGAGCTGATTAAACTTGCACACAGTGCTTACATCATTGTGTTTATAGATTGTGATGGAATAAAAAAAATAAACGATGCGCTTGGGCACGCTAAAGGTGATGCGTTTTTAATAAATGCAGCAAAATTAATGACACAGCATCTAGCGCAAGACGGCACCGTGTTTAGAACCGGGGGCGATGAATTTATTTGGTTATGTAATGTCAAAAACAAATCACACCTTCCCCAACTAAAAGCCACACTTACCCAAAAGCTCACCGCATTACATCGCACTATTCAGCAGCAATGGCCACAATCAGGTATTAGTTATGGCATAGCATCTAGCGATGAGTGCCAGAGCCATACCGAGTGTTTAACCTTAGCGGATCAGCGCATGTATAGCTTAAAATCAGCCCATAAACTTAAAGCAAGTTAAGCTAATAACCTCCTCAACCACCTTTTTCGCCACTTACCGCCTTTTATTTTACTCGAAGCCTCTGCTAGGTACGCTCATGTATTCGCCAATAACTTCATGCACGTGTGTCGCCCTTTGATCGTGCGTATGAAATTTATTAAACAGTGTAATAGTACAAAACAAACAAGAACAAAGTTATAATGGCGCTAATTTGTCAGGCGAATAAAGCTATAAATAACACGATTAAATTACACCAATAGGAGTTGTACATGGAACATATTATTTCGGGCGTAGCTAAGTTTCAAAAAGAAGTTTACCCATCAAAAAAAGCAGCGTTTCAAAAACTAGCCAATGGTCAAAACCCAGAAGTGTTATTTATCACCTGTGCCGACTCGCGTATTGATCCTAACTTAGTGACTCAAACTGAACCCGGTGAATTATTTATTTGTCGTAACGCGGGCAATATTATCCCGCCACATAGTAATCAAACCGGCGGTATGACAGCCTCAATTGAATTTGCGGTGGCTGCACTGGGCGTATCGCACATTATTATTTGTGGGCACTCGGATTGTGGCGCAATGAAAGGCGCTATAAATACTGAAGGTTTATCAAGCTTACCGCACGTTAAAGAGTGGCTTGGCCACAGCCGCGTAGCAACTGAAGTTGTAAAAGAAAAATGCGGTTGCGCAGAGCTGAACAATTACGACCACCTAGGCTTAGTAATTGAAGAAAACGTAGTACAACAACTACAGCATATAAAAACACACCCTGCTGTGGCTGCAAAAATTGCAACCGGTCAAGTTAAGCTACACGGTTGGGTATATGATATAGAATCTGCAGAAATTAAAACCTACGATGAAGCAACGGGCAGCTTTAAACCTGTTGAAGATACCGATGTAGAAACCCTAGCGAAGCAAAGCAAGTAAAGCCGCTTTACAGAATTAATGCGCTTACTGTTATTTTTATCTCAAAATAACAGAGCGCATTTTTTATTTATAGCCTAAACGCTTACCCCTCGTTATTAGTTAACGGCACAAAATGCACTTTTGTTGACTAAACACCACATTGTAGCCTCATTATGTGCACTCCCATAGTGCTAGCACCGCACCAAAACAACTCAAATATGCGTAAGTAAAACCATTTAAAAGTAATGTAGCTATTAAAAAACAAACACTTATAAAAATGGCCGTGTTTTTGCTTATATGATAACCATACCGTTCGTTATTAAAACGACACACATTTAGGTTGTTATGACCACAGGCAAAGAAGCCCGCTCGCAGTTGCATTAATTTGTAACTGTGGCGGGCTTTTTTGTTTTTAAATTAAACCGTCATTGAGGGGATACCAATGCAAACACCAACAAAAATACTCATTATTGGGAATGGGATGGTTGGGCACCATTTTGTAGAGCAAATGCGCCAAAGCGACGCTAACGCGCACATTACCGTACTGTGTGGAGAAGCAAATTTAGCTTATGACCGTGTTTACTTATCCAGCGTGTTTGATGGTAAAACAGCCGCCGATTTAGCCCTAACCACTTTTGATAATTATCAGCAGTTAAATATAAATGTGCATACTAACCAGTGGGTTAATGAAATAGATAAAACAAACAAGGTAGTTAGCACTCAAACCGGCGATAAATTTAATTACGATAAACTTATTTTAGCAACAGGGTCGTACCCGTTTGTGCCGCCAATTAAAGGGAATGACCAACCCCATTGCTTGGTTTACCGTACCCTAGAAGATTTAGAGCAAATAAAAGCAAGCGCTGCGCAAAGTAAAAGTGGCGTAGTGATAGGTGGCGGCTTGTTAGGGCTTGAAGCAGCCAATGCAATTAAGCAACTTGGGCTTGATACTCATGTAGTTGAGTTTGCACCCCAACTTATGGCGGTACAACTTGATGAACAAGGTGGCACGCTTTTAAAAAACAAAATTGAAAAATTGGGCGTAAGCGTGCATACCGCTAAAGCCACCAGCGAAATAGTAAAAGGCGAAACGAGCCGTTACAGATTAAATTTTTCAGATGACACGTTTTTAGAAACCGACTTAATTTTGTTCTCGGCCGGTATTCGCCCATACGATGAGCTTGGCAAAGTGGCCGAACTTGAATTAGGGCAACGTGGCGGCATTGTAATAAATAACCAATGCCAAACATCAAACCCAGATATATATGCTATTGGCGAATGTGCCTTATGGGACAAAAAGCTTTTTGGCTTAGTCGCCCCGGGATATAACATGGCTCGCGTGGTTGCAAGCCAACTTACAGGCGGCGAACTTGAGTTTTTAGGCGCCGATATGAGCACAAAATTAAAACTACTCGGGGTAGAGGTAGGCTCAATTGGCGATGCCCACGCTAAAACCCCCGATTGCAAAGAGCTAATTTATCAAGATCCTATTCGTGATTGTTATAAAAAAATTATTTTAAATGAGGCAGGCAACAAGTTATTAGGCGCAGTGCTTGTTGGCGATACTAGCGATTACGACACACTGTTGCAGTACATGTTAAACGACATGGAATTACCCGCACACCCTGAGTGCCTCATTTTACCTGATAGCGAAGGAGCGCCTGTTTTAGCGGGAAATGACCTGCCCGATACTGCCACTATTTGTTCGTGCCACAATGTAGGCAAAGGCGACATTGTGGATGCAATTGATGGCGGCTCATGCGATTTATCTGCAGTTAAAGCTTGTACCAAAGCCGCCAGCGGCTGTGGTGGTTGTGCCGCATTATTAAAATCGGTAGTCGACAGTGAACTTCAAAGCCGTGGGGTTGAAGTTAACAACCATGTGTGTGAACACTTTGCTTTTTCGCGCCAAGAGTTACTGCATTTAGTAAAAGTAGAAAGCATTAAAACTTTTGATGATTTGCTCGCTAAACATGGCAGCGGTCATCACGGCTGTGAAATATGCAAACCTGCAGTGGCCTCTATTTTAGCTTCAACGTGGAATGAGTTTATTTTAGAACCCGCTCATGTTGGCCTGCAAGACACCAACGATACTTACCTTGCAAATATGCAAAAAGATGGCTCTTACTCTGTCGTTCCCCGTATAGCAGGTGGCGAAATTACCCCCGACAAACTTATTGTTATTGGTCAAGTTGCCAAAGACTTTAACCTGTATTGTAAAGTCACAGGTGGGCAGCGTATCGACTTATTTGGCGCACGCCTTGAAGAGCTCCCTATTATTTGGGAAAGACTTATTGCAGCCGGTTTTGAAACCGGTCACGCTTATGGTAAATCGCTCAGAACCGTTAAATCATGTGTTGGCAGTACGTGGTGTCGCTATGGAGTACAAGACAGTGTTGGCCACGCGATTGCAATTGAAAACCGCTACAAAGGTTTACGCGCCCCGCATAAATTTAAAATGGCCGTATCGGGTTGTACTCGCGAATGCGCTGAGGCACAAAGCAAAGATATAGGCGTAATAGCAACCGAAAATGGCTGGAACTTATACGTATGTGGAAATGGCGGTATGCGCCCGCGCCATGCTGATTTATTTGCTACCGATTTAGATACCGAAACACTCATTAAATACATTGACCGCGTGATCATGTTTTACATTAAAACCGCCGATAAACTGCAGCGCACCTCAGTGTGGATGGAAAATTTAGAGGGCGGGTTAGATTATTTAAAAAGCGTAGTAATAGACGACAGCCTAGGTATTTGCCATGAGCTTGAAACCCAAATGGCGCTTATAACTAAAACTTACGCCTGCGAATGGAAAAAAGCAGTCGAAAGTCCAGAGGCTTCAAAACGGTTCCGCCAATTTATTAATAGCCCAGATGCCGATAGCAATATTTTATTTGTACAAGAGCGCAACCAAATTCGCCCCGCCACTGAGTCTGAAAAACGTAACCAGCAAAATTCGACAAACCGTATCCCCGTAATGGAAATTGAGCAGGAGCAAGCTGATGTATTGGCATAAAATTGGAACAACCGACGACCTAGTTGCTAATAGTGGCGTATGCGCATTAGTAAACAACCAGCAAGTGGCCATATTTTATGTTCCACAAAATAGTGAGCCTGTGTTAGCCATTAGCAACTACGACCCGATAGGCAAAGCCAATGTACTATCGCGCGGCATTATTGGCTCTATTGATGGAAAATTAGTAGTGGCCTCCCCTTTGTATAAGCAACATTTTTGTTTAAATACCGGCGAATGCCTAGAAGCAGAGGCAATACAGCTCCCCGTATTTGAAGCCAAAATAGACAATGGCAATGTCTTTGTTAGCGCTGAGCCAAAAGCCATTACAGTGTTAGCATAAGGAGCAATAAAATGAGTGTTCTTTCGTATTTTTCGGGTATTGAAAGCCCATGGCTAAACAAGTTTGTTAATAAACTCACTCAAGATACAAAGCACAAAGCTAAACATCAAAAAAACGGCCACGTGTATTTAATAGGGGCAGGCCCTGGCGATGCTGAGCTTATAACGGTGAAAGCGCAGCGCCTGATTGCAGCAGCCGACGTGGTATTGTACGACAGCCTAGTTAGTGAAGCGCTTTTAAATACACTGCCTAAACATGCGCAGCGAGTGTATGTAGGTAAACGCGCAGGCAAGCACTCTATGCCACAAGCTGCCATTAGTGCCTTATTAGTAAAATACGCACAACAAGGGTTTAAAGTTGTTCGTTTAAAAGGTGGCGATCCCAGTATTTTTGCGCGCATTAATGAAGAAGCCAACGCCCTATCACAGCACAATATTAATTTTGCTATTGTCCCGGGCGTTACTACCGCGTGTGCAGCCTCAGCTTATACTGGTATACCGCTTACTGCTCGCGATGTGGCCCGAAGTGTTACCTTTTTAACGGCGCAATTTGCCGATCCTAATAAACTCCCTAATTGGCACAACTACACCTATGTACAAGGCTCTAATAACCCCACGCTAGTCGTCTATATGGGATTAGGACGTTTAAACGCATTAAGTACTGGTTTGCAATCGGTTGGCTGGCCTAAAACAACCCCTATCGCATTGATAGAAAATGCCACCACCAACCAGCAAAAAATAATAACCAGCACGCTTGAGAAAATTACTAGCGAGAGTGCGGTGCACACATTAACGGGCCCTTCGCTAATTATGGTTGGCGAGGTAATAAATCATCAAATGGCTATCAGCCCAGCGTTGCTGCAATGTAGTAACGCATAAATTCCCCCTCTGGTGTTTGCTCTGTGCAGTTTACAGAGTAAACACTTTTTTCCCCTTGTTCATGAAGGGCGCAATCGAGTGCAAAAACAACTATTTTTGCACCAAAAAGGTTTATTCCTGTAATAAGGACAGATAAGTTAAAATGGGAACAAATAACAAGTATGGCTTTAAGCGGCTGTTTTAATTTAATTTTAAATTCAATCGAAAATTTTTTAAATGATTGGAACAGTGGTTGCACTTTATATACAAAAAAGTGTGGAATAAGTCCTATGTTATCGAGCAATCCTCTCACAAAACAGTTTTTATTAGCAGCAAAATACCAAGAAATTCATGCCTTAAAACAGCTTCAAAAAAGCTGTGCATCGCTTACTAAACTGGGCGATTTTATACATCAGTTACAAAAAGAGCGCGGCATGAGCAATATTTATTTAGCCTCTAACCGCAAACGTTTTGCCTCGCAATTAAAACAACAAATTAGCTTAACAGAGCAAACCCAAACGCAGTTTTACCACTCAATTAAAACGACCTTTATTACCGATAACGCCGACACGGGCCACACCCGTTTGTACAATTTAATTACCCATAGTTTGCAATCGTTAGAGGCGCTGCCAGAGCTGCGACAACAAATAGCAAATCAAAAAATTACCCCTGTGCATGCAACTCAATCGTATACACAGCTTATTTCGTGTTTGCTAAATATAATTTTAGAAGCCGCCGATGGCGCAAGCGACCCGCGCGTTACACGATTGCTAGTGGCTTATTTTAATTTTATGCAAGGTAAAGAATACGCCGGACAAGAACGTGCCTGTGGCGCGCAAGCGTTTGCATCAAGTAAGTTTACCGTGGAGCAAAAACAACAGCTTGCTCATTTTGTTCAACAACAGCATCACAGCTTTACGTTTTTTAACGAATACGCCGACGAACACGTATTAAAATGCTATCGCTCGTTAACTGATCACCCCGTAAATAAGCAAGTGGATCAGCTACGCGGGCTTTTACAAAATTTAGATGACGAAAATGCGCAGCCGCTTTCTCAGCTTAGTGAGGTGTGGTACGAGGTAACAACAACGCGTATCGATATTATGCACAAAATAGAGCAAAACCTCAGTGACTACCTTATCGACTCTGCAGCAATGCAAATTGCTCAGGCGCAGCGCACTTTAAATTCAAATAAACAAGTTATAAGCAGCCTTGAAGAACAATACATGCCAATGACCGACGGGCAACTCGCGTTTAAACAAAATACCCCCCAAAATACCGCTGCTAATAAACTCAATAGTAATAAAAGCATGTACGACCTAATCATGGAGCAAAGCCAACATATTAAGCAAATAAACCAGGCTTTAGTTGATGCTAAACGGGTAATAACAGAACAAAAAATAATACATCAGGCAAAGTATATTTTAATAGAGCAGCTAAGCCTTAGCGAAGAGCAAGCTCATAAAAAGTTGCAAAAGCAAGCAATGGACTCGCACTGCTCGCTTTATAATATTGCGCAAAAAATTGTAGAGCTAAGCGATTAAAACCTGGCGTGTGGTTAGCGCCCAAAACCCCTTAAAGTAAGGGTTTTAAAAAGCGGTTTTTACGAGGTAAGTAATAATCGTCGTAATCAAGCGACACAATAATACGCTCTGCTTTGCCAAGTAGTTCGCTGCGGGGGATTAAACCAATAACACGCGAGTCAGCACTGTGGTCGCGGTTATCACCCATTGCTAAATAATAATCTTCAGGAATAGTTATTTTATTAAAACCCGATAGCTGTGAAGGCGTATGCGCAACACGAATCGTGTGTTTGTGGCCATTTAAATCTTCTATTTTATCTAAAGAGTCAATATTGCTTTGCAAGTTATTGTATTTAAGTTTAACGCCATTAATTTCTAGCTCGTTGTTATAAAGCGCTACCGTATCGCCTGGCACACCAATTACGCGTTTAATTAACCGGTTATCAGCAGCTTGTGAGTCAAATACAATAATATCGCCTGTTTGTGGGTCGGCTAATTTAACTAAAGGAATATGCGTAAAAGGGATGCGTATATCATAAGCCATTTTATCGGTTAATATTCTGTCGCCTTCTAAAATGGTCGGTTTCATCGAGCCTGTTGGTACTTCATACCAATCGGCAACTGCGCTTCTAAACACGCTCATCAGCGCAATAAATAAAATTAATGAACGGTTATTTTTCCAAAATTTGTAAAGTGGCTTCATACCTAGTCCCTACCTATCATAAGTAATAGTATGACTAGCTTAATACCAAGCAGTTCAATCAATAATGTAACAAAAAGTGTGGTGATTTTAGGTAGAATTACCAAGGCTTATGCCTTGGTAAGGAGTAATTTGTGAAGCTTATTGTTGGTTTAGCTTGTCTTTCGCTTCTTTTACTTTTTCAAAGTCTAGGCCGAGTTCGTCGGTGGCTTCTTTAATTAAGTGCGGCTGAGTCATAACCACGGCCATTAACTGCTGTAGTTTTTCAGGCGGAATACCAAGCTCTTGTACTAATGCCATTGCCATCATTGGGTTTTGTGTAAAGGCCTCGAACAATGCTTTTACTTTTTCGTCGCTTACATTGTGCTCTTTAAGTATTGCTAGTATTGGGTTCATTTTTAACCTTGTGTGTTTTGTACGTATTTTATATTTACTAAATTATATTAGCTGAGCCATGCATTAACAACGCCAACACACGCCTCAGTGTTACATTGGGTGGTTATTCTACAAGTAATACCACTTTACCGGCATTTTCATTACGCTCTAAAATAGCATGCGCTTCGTTTGCATCGCTCCACGGTAGTGTTTTATATACGTTAAAGTCGTACTTTTTAGTAGCAATATCATTGTAAAAACGCGCAACTAAGTCATCGCGTAATTGGCGTTTAAACTCAATGCTACGGTTTCTAAGTGTTGATGCATGAAACGAAATACGTTTGCGTAATAGCGCTGCAAAATCAACCTCAGCAAAACGCCCATCTAAAAAAGCGAGCATAATAATTTGGCAATCCATGGCAGCAATAGCCGCATTTTTATTTAAATAACTGCCCGAAACAGGATCCACAATTGCATTTGCTGAAAGCTCATTTGCTTGCATATATTCTACAAAGTCAGTTGTTTTGTAGTTAATGGCATGATCGGCGCCAAGGGCTTTTGCATGTTGGCATTTTTCATCTGAGCCGGCAGTAATAACCACCGTTGCACCTGCACTTTTAGCCATTTGAATAGCCGCACCGCCTACACCACTTGCCCCTGCATGAATAAGCGCTGTTTGGCCTTGTTGTAATTTACCAAGTTCAAAAAGCGCACCAAATGCTGTTAGGTACACTTCGCTAATAGCTGCACCTTCAACCATGGTTAAATCATCTGGCAATACCATTAATTGTTTAGCATCTATGGCAACGTATTCGCTGTAAGCCCCGCCTGCGCACAAGCTAAAAATACGTTTATTAAGCCAGCTTTTATCAACATCAAAACCAAGCTCAACCACTGTGCCTGCGCACTCTAAACCTAAAATGGGGCTATCCCCAGCTGGCGCTGGGTATTTACCTTGGCGCTGCATGCAATCAGCGCGATTTACACCTATAGCAGACACTTTTACTAGCACTTCGTGGCTTTTTAAAACCGGTTTATCGGTTTCACTAAATGCAAGGGTGCCACCCTCATGAGAAATATATTTCATTAATGCTCCGTATTTAGCCTTTTAATTAGGGTCTGATAACCTTTCAGGATTAAAATTTGTTCAATCTAGGGGCCATTTAATCGCGGCGCGAGGTTTG
>CERR01008455.1_pt1 | contig 11059 bp, 9 predicted proteins | sample 530841 | NCBI WGS metagenome assembly CERR01 (sample SAMEA2621021, study PRJEB7988) | marine metagenome | biome: marine biome (ENVO:00000447); feature: surface water layer (ENVO:00002042); material: "saline water (ENVO:00002010), including plankton (ENVO:xxxxxxxx)" | depth 5 m | reverse complement strand
CATATCTACGGATTGTATTGTTTCCGTCCCCAAAGCCATCGCACCAACCGCTTGAATTCCACCAAGGCAGTAAATTTCGGTGGCTCCAGCAAGATGCATTGCTGCAATAACAGCTGGATTTGGCTTTCCTTGAAAAGGTGGGGAGGCCGCTATGATGCGTTTTACTCCTGCTACCCCTGCGGTTACAATACTCATGTGCGCGGACGCGACCATGGGATATTTACCCCCCGGAACGTAACATCCAACACTATTTATTGGGATGTTTTTATGACCTAAAATAACACCGGGTAGGGTCTCCACTTCTATATCTGTAATAGCGGTTCTTTGAAGTTCAGCAAAGTTTCGTACTTGCGCCTGAGCGAATTTTATATCTTTGATATTTTCTTCAGTCAGTTCTTCGAGACATGAGTCAATATCCTTCTCGGAAAGACGAAACGTTTCAGGGGCCCAGTTATCAAATTTTTTTGATAGTTCTATAACAGCGGCGTCTCCATGTTTTTCAATTTCAGATAAAGTGGCCTCCACAGCGGATTTGATAGAGTTATTGTCTTCATTCTTCTCAGCGTCCGTTGAACCAGTTTTTAAAAAAGCTGCCATCATCATCACTCCAAATAGAGGGCCTGTAATTATTCGTAGATTTTTATGGCAAATCTTTCTAATAATAAAGTCTATTTACTATCCCAACTATGCTCCCTGTTCATAAAAACTATTTTTCACGAGATCAATTCATCCTAAATATCTTAGTTAATATCCCAATTACGAGCACTCGTCTTGTTCGCTTTGATAGCCTTTCTCCCCAACTGCAAAACTTTTTCTGCACATGGCCATCCGATTAGCGCTGCCACTGTCTTGGCCGCTGACAGGTTCCAGTGCCGGTGGTTTTTGGCTACACCACTGATAAACTCGAGGTCTTTTTCAAGGGCTACGTGCCCTTTATCCAATCCCGATACTTTGGCGTTCGTTGATTCCATCAATTTTGTCCTAAAGTTAAAATTTAAAGTTTTAATTTTAAAAAACTTTTATCCACTCAAAGGGCAAGTACAGTTCTGTTTGGTCGTGATGCCATCTATTCCTCCAATATAAATTGACACCCAATACATAATGAACTTTTTGGAAAATCGTTGTGGTAAATGTCACGGATCTGTTTGCTTAAATTCATAAATACGTTCTATGATTAGCCAGTTTTGTTTTAATGTAGGATGGGAATAAGCAGATAATGTGAGGAATTAGGTATGACGCCAGAACGAACTCTCGCAAAAACACACTTGCTAACGGATATTCCAGAAGCGCAAATTAACACTTTGAATTGCCGTTGCAGATGGCGAAACTTTGAGCAAGAAGAACTTATTCTTAATTTAAATGATAAGAGCACTGACGTATATTTTATCGTTCAAGGCGAAGTCAGAGTGACTGTTTTTTCGGAGAGTGGCCGAAGGGTAATAATGAGGGATTTAAAACCTGGAGATCACTTTGGTGAATATGCAGCCATAGATGGGGACCCAAGGTCTGCGACAATCGTCGCTATGAACCGAACCATAGTCGCACAGATGCCCAGTGAGACTTTTAATGACTTACTGGTTGAGCACCCTGTTCTGGCGTTAAAAGTTATGAAGGAGATGGTTGGTGTAATTCGAACATTGAATGAGCGTGTAGTCGAATTTAGTACCTTAGGTGTGAAAGACCGTATACATGCTGAGTTATTGCGGCTTGCCCAAGCAGGGCGTATTGTGGAGGGCTCTGGCCGAATCTCTCCGCCACCAACACATGCAGAAATAGCCGCAAGAATAAGTACCCATAGGGAGGCTGTTACTCGAGAGTTAAAGAAGTTAGAACGCGAAGGTATAATTGAAAAAACAAAAGGATCTATAGTGATCGTCGACATAGAAAAGTTTGAAAAAGTAGTTTCTAATGCTCGCTCCGGCAAAGCTGACTAACGAGGGATTTTCTTAATTATTAGAATTCTTTAAACTAAAATTACTTGTAATCTTGGAAATCAAAAATGAAAAAAAAGGTGCTTTATCTCGTCAAGGCAGACGAGAGTTTTTATGATCTTATTCGGTCAGTAACGCCTTCTGACCGTTATGAATTAATGACATTAATTGATGGGTCAATTGAGGAACGTAAGCGTCTTTTGTCTCAAGCGGAAATGATAATTGTGGGTGGTGCAAAAATGACTGCTGAGGATGCGGAAGCCGCTTTTAACTGTCGGTTGGTTCTTCACCAGGGTGTTGGATATCACGATACCGTGGCAACAGATGTGTTGATGAAACGACAAATACGGCTTGCTGTAACTCCGCAAGGAACAAGTGAAGGCGTTGCAGAACATGCGATAATGATGATGCTTGCAACTGGGCGTAGGCTTGCTTATTGCGACTCTGAGTTACGCGAAGGCCGATGGCATTCAAATACATTTCGTTCATCAGCGAGGCAATTATTTGGGTCTACTGTCGGAATAATTGGGTTCGGAAGGATCGGGAAACAGGTGGCAAAACGCTTAATTGGTTTTGGTACTAAGACGATTTATACCGACTTGCTGGAAATGTCTCCTGAGATTGAAGCTGAACTGAAGGTTATTCGTGTTGACATCGATACACTGTTAGCTGAAAGCGACTTCGTTTCACTGCATGTCCCCCTGACAGAACTCACTCATCATTTAATAGATGAGGTTGCTCTTAAGAAAATGAAGGCTGGTGGCACCCTCATAAATTGTGCTCGAGGCCCTGTTGTGTCAGAGGTCGCGTTGATAGCTGCCTTGAAATCAGGTCATATCGGTGGGGCTGGCTTAGATGTCTTCGAAGAAGAGCCACCAGCCGCACCCAATCCTTTTGCAGACTTCGCCAATGTTGTGTTGACGCCGCATCACGCCCCAGGGACACGAGACACCATGATTGTAAAATTCAAAGAGATCTTTGCAAATGCAGATAGATTTTTTAACGGTGAACGCATGGAGAATGAAATAAGTTTGATTTAGGGTTGGTGGGGTGTGTTATCCTCCAAAGTATAGGATTTATAAATAAATAGCTTTAAAGAAGATATTATGGTGGCGATTGACTTAAATTCAGATCTTGGTGAGAGCTGGGGGGCGTATTCAAAAGGCGAGGACGAGGCTGTTCTGTCGATCATAACCAGTGCAAATGTTGCTTGTGGCTATCACGCGGGTGATCCAGTAGTAATGCGGGATACACTTAAAACTGCAAAAATCAAAGAAGTGGCTGTGGGCGCGCACCCGAGCTATCTTGATTTAATAGGATTTGGTCGTAGGCGCATTGTCGGAGATAGTCCTGAGGTTTTAGAACGTCAAATCGCGTATCAAATAGGAGCGTTACAAGGCATAGCAGCGATGACAAATACCAAAGTAACTCATGTCAAAAGCCATGGGTCTCTGGGTAATGTAGTGGCCGAGGATGATGATATTGCGCTTTCTGTTGCTAAGGCTGTGAAATCAGTGGACCCTAACCTTATTCTGGTTGTTATGCCGGGCATGGCGACTGAAAGAGCTGGTGAGAAGTTAGGCCTTCGTCTCGCTAGAGAGGTTTATGCAGACCGCGGGTACCAAGACAACGGAAACCTAGTGCCAAGAAATCAGCAAGGAGCTATTATAAGCGATCCTAAAAAAGCTACTGAAAGAGTTCTTAGAATGTTAGAAGACAACGTTATTATTACTGAGTCTGGAAAAAAGATAAGTGCGCAACTAGATACTATTTGTGTACACGGAGACAATCCATCCGCGGTGAAAATGGCAGCGGAAATCCGTAATTCGATTCAAGATAATGGTATAAATCTAAAACCCTTCCATGAATTTGTCTAAAAAATATATCCAAACTTTGTCACTAACGATAATCAAAGCTGTCTTTTTTGTTATTGCAAATAGTGAACGTTAGTGTCTTTAGCTAGTGAATTAAACTAATCACTCTAGTTTGCATTGTTATCAAAGAAAGCTTCACATAAACTATCGTTGATTATTTCATTTCGGGGTATTTGGGGTTCGATACGATGAAAAAGACGGCGTGGCCAGAGAATAACCAATTGGCTTTATCTATTGTTGTTAACGTCGAAGAAGGTTCAGAACTCTCAGTTGCTGATGGTGATCGTGGCCCTGAACCAGTAGATGAATTAGGTGTTGTACTAAAGAAGCCCATAAGAAATTTTGGCAATGAAAGTAATTATCAATATGGCATAAAACGGGGTGCTCCAAGAATAATGGAACTTCTCAAAAAATATGATATTAAATCTACTTTCACAGCGGCCGCTTTAAGTCTTGAGAGAGCCCCTGAATTTGCAAAACAAATAGTTCAAGATGGCCATGAAGTTTGCAGTCATGGGTGGCGTTGGGTACATCAATTTCACATGGATGAAGCGACAGAAAGAAATTTTATAATAAAAGCGGCGGATTCTATCGAGGCAACGACAGGGATTAGGCCAGTCGGTTGGTTGTCACGATACCTACTTACGCCAAATACGAGGCGTCTACTTATCGAGAATGGTTTTTCTTATCACATGGATGACTATTCGGATGATATGCCTTTTTGGGATCATGTGGATCAAAAACCTATCTTGATAATTCCCTATGCGGTGGATAGTAATGATATGAAAATGTGGACAGCGCCAGCTTACACGCCGGAACAATGGTATCGATACGCTATAGATACATTTGATAGATTATACTTTGAAGGCGAAACTGCACCTCGTATGATGTCTTTCGGTGTTCATTTAAGAATTATCGGGCGGCCCGGACGTTTTATTTGGTTCGAACGTTTTCTCGAACATGTGTTGCAACATGAAAAAGTTTGGATAACCACTAGAAGGGATATTGCTAACCATTGGGCCTCTCAAAATCCATTTGGTTCTAAAAATTAAAGACTATATTTTAATGTGAGTTAACATTCGACACTGATCGAAAAATAGAATTTTTTCAAATAGAGTTTTTCTGCGCAGATACAAAGGAGCGTTTGGAAATATGGAAGATGCCATTGAGCGATTAGCCGAACATGTTGTGAATACTAATCTTTCGGATATCCCGAATAAAGCAATCCAATCAGCAAAAACATATATCTTAGATACTATTGGGGTTGGTCTTGCAGGGTCGACAGGGCCTTACGTAAAGGAACTTTTGAATACTTACTCTTTACCTTCTCTGCCCCAAGTTACCTCGAGGGTCCTTGGACAAAATGTTAAATTAAATCCTGCTGACGCTGCTTTGATTAATGGGTTTCAAATTCATAATTCTGAATTTGATTGTGTTCATGAAGAAGCTGTAATTCACACGATGACTGTTTTATTGGCTGTAATTTTTGCAGATGCTGATCGAAGAGGAGGTATTAGCGGTAGTAAATTATTGAAGTCAGCTGTACTTGGCGTAGATGTAGCCTGTAATCTCGGTGTTGCATGTAGCAGTGGGCTTCAATTTTTCAGACCCGCGACGGCTGGGGCGTTTGCCGCAGTTGCGGCAGTTGGAAGTGCGCGAGGCTACAATAAGGAAGAACTAATCAGAGCTTTCTCGCTCGCTTACATTCAACTATCAGGAACTATGCAGGCGCATACGGAGGGTTCCTCGTTACTTGCTTTGCAAATTGGCTTTAATGCTAGGAATGCTCTGATTGCCTGTGACCTAGCGGAGAATGGTTTGCCTGGTTTACAGGGAGTGTTGGAGGGGCGCTTTGGCTATTTTAGTCTCATAGAGGCAGAGGGGGATATACGCTCGGTTTTATCTACGCTGGGCGAAAAGTGGAGAATTAATGAGGTTGCTCATAAACCATTCCCCAGTGGACGCGCTACCCATGGAATAGTAGATGCTATTCAGGAGATTCAGAATTCAAATACCATTGATGTTGATCAAATAGAGAGTGTACGGGCAATGGTTCCATCGCTAACCCATCATCTGGTTGGTCGACCAATCCATGACGCGATGGAGATCAGCTATGCTCGCTTAAATGGACAGTATGCTGCAGCTATCATGCTTAAGAAAAATTTTATCGATATAGACGACTTTACGATCGAAGCGATCCGTGATCGGAATTCTTTAGATCTAGCAAGGAAAATAAGTATCGACATTGATGAAAATCCTGATCCAAACGCATTATCGCCCGTGGAAGTTGAGATAAGGATGATAAATGGTGAAAAGTTTTTTAAACGAATTGATACTGTATATGGTAATCCAAATAAGCCGCTCACCCGAGAGGCTCATCTGATGAAGTTTAGACGTAACTGGAAAGCTGCCGCAATCTCACTGTCCGAGGATAATGGCGAAGAGCTTATTAGCAGCATAGACAATCTGGAGGAAGTTCAGGACATTCGTGATTTGATTGATTTAGTTACAGGATAAGTACGTGAGTGAATATTTTAGGCAGGCAGAACCAAATCAGATTGTTGTAGATTATCCTATTGGAAAAGAATTTTGGCCTAAATTTGGAGAAATGAATAGTGAACAGGTCAGAGACCTGCAAGAACTACGTTTCCTTCAACTGGTTGATAAGGCCTGGTCAAATCCTTTCTATTTGCGTCGTTGGACAGCTGCAGGCTTAGAACGCGGAGATATTGTAGGTCTGGATGATATAACGAAAATTCCAACGTTTTCGAAATCTGATTTAATGGAAAGTGTCGAGAGATTCCCTCCATTTGGAGATTTTATTGGAAAAATAAATTGGTCGGATGGTCAGAGGGTTGTAATGCATACAACTAGCGGTACCACTGGCACCCCTCAACCTCTTTTTTATGGACCTAAAGATCGAGAAATTCAGAATGCTTTGCTTGCCCGAGCATATCTGCTTCAGGGTTTAAACCACGACGATATTGTTCATTCTGTGTATGGTTTTGGAATGGTTAATGGGGGCCATTATATAAGAGAAGCAGTCCTTCATTATACGAATGCGCTGCTACTATCCGCTGGGACGGGATTAGAGACAAGATCCGAACAACAAATAGATTTAATGCGAAGATATGGTGCGACTGTTATTGTTGGATTTTCTGATTATATAACAAAACTGGCGGAAGTAGCAAAAAAACAAGGGCTCGACCCGGTCACTGATTTGAAAATACGCATGATATCAGGTCATCTAGCGGAAGATGGCGGTGCCGCAATGTCGGAAGCGTGGGGAGGGGTCGAATGTTTCGACTGGTATGGTGTTGGTGATACGGGAATTATCGCTGCGGAGGGGCCTGACCACGATGGACTATATATCTGGGAAGACGCGCATTTGGTGGAGATACTTGATCCAGAGACCGGAAATGTGGTTATGGATGGTGAAAAAGGTAATATTTGTAATACCGTATTATTCAAAGATACTGTTTACCCAGTGATCCGATTTGATACAAAAGATGTCTCTACAATCTTGCCGGGCCTCGGCGGGTTATCGTTGCCATTCAGGCGACTAGCTGGTTTTCAAGGTCGTAGCGATAATATGATCAAACTCAAGGGAATAAACATATATCCGACAGGCATCTCAGCGATTCTAAAAGATGTGAAAGAGCTAAATGGGGAGTATTATTGTCAGGTAGAAAAACAAGCAGGGTCGGATATTATGACTGTCGTTTGCGAAGCTGATGAAAAGAACCATACCAAAGAACTTGTTGATCGCATCCAGCAGCTCTTAAAGCAAAGGCTGGGGGTTGCCTTGGAAGTAAAAGTAACAGCTGTGGGATTGACTGCTGAAAAGACTCAAATCAATGCACGACAAAAACCGATCCGACTTATTGATTTACGAAAATAGAAATTTTCCCCTGTATTGGATCGCAAAATACAATTAATTTGAGCTCTAAATCTTTATTATTTATTCAGCATATCCAGGGTTTTCTCTGTTTAGTTTTCTGAGTAATGCTGGCCACTCAAATTGCCCTATTGGACGGTGTCCGGATGCGCTTATTGCTTTTTTTGATCGCTCGATAGAGATGTCCTGAACCTCTTTAGGTATCTCTTGTGCAGGCGCACCAGCTTGCTGAAATGACAACTGAAATCTGCAAGCCCTTTCAGCTCTAAACAGCCATACAAACGCTTCGGCCACTGTTTTCCCAACCGTTAACAGACCATGATTTCGTAATATAAGCACATTGTTGCTTGCTAGGTCATTTATAAGGCGATCCCGCTCTCTAAGGTCAAATGCTGGTCCTTCATAGTCGTGATAACCTGTTTGTGCAATCACGGCTAATGCCATTTGTGTCAATGGAAGTAGACCTGACTTTTGAGTTGCAACACCCAATCCCGCCGCTGTGTGCGTATGCATGACACATCCCGCATCCTTACGCCCCATATGAACGGCACTATGAATTGTGTAACCGGCTGGATTGATTCCAAACTCACTTTCACTAAGGATATTGCCGTCTATATCAACTTTTACTAGACAAGAAGCCGTCATTTCTTCAAACATCATTCCTACTGGATTTATCAGAAAGTGCTCGTCAGGACCTGGTATGCGAGCAGATAAATGGGTTGCTAGCATATCTGACCACCCGTATAAATCCACTAATCTGAAAGCTGCTGCTAGATCAACGCGAGTCGTGTGCTCAGCCTCTGTCATATTATTTTCTTTAGATATTGTATCAGGCATTATATTGGCTCCAAAACAGGACGTTTGTTTCTAACTTGGCTTCATGCGTTGTCTTCTTTAATCATATCTGCCGCTTTCTCTGCTATCATAATTACGGGAGCATTTATATTCCCTGAAGGCATCGTTGGCATTATTGAGGCATCTGCAACTCTAAGGTTTTCAATTCCATGAACCCTTAGACGATCATCTACTACCGCCATGGGATCGCTGCCCATTTTACAAGTTCCCATCGGATGGTATGTTGTAGCACCGGTATCACGCGCGAATTGCAGCATCTCTTCATCTGTTTTAATGCTGGTTCCTGGATTCATTTCATGAGAGATATGTTGCTTCATAGCCTTGGTTTCTCCAATTGACCTGCAGAGATGTAATCCAGCAACTAGCGTATCTTGATCAAGTTGATTATCTAGGAAATTTGGGCGGATTTTAGGAGCGTCAAAAGGATTAGCTCCCCCTATATGTATGGTTCCTTGACTCTCAGGTCTGCATTGATAAACGGCAAGTGTCATTCCAGGTTCTTTATCGAGTTTTCTATCCTTCGAAGAGGCGAAACTACCATGGACGAAGAAAAATTGAACATCTGGGGTTTCTAACTCTGGTCTGGTCTTCATGAAAGCATGACCGACACCCGCCGTCCATGTAAGTGCGCCTCGTCGTGTTAACGCATATTTAAAAACTTCTTTGACTAGATTTAATCCGCGGGTTTCCTCATTTAGACTAATTGGTTTATTAACACGCCAGTTCATCCTTGCAGCGTAATGGTCTCTATAATTTTCACCAACTCCTGGAAGTTCGTGCTGTATAGAAATTCCATGGCTTTTCAGTAATTCAGGCTGCCCTATTCCGGAAAGTTCAAGTATTTGGGGGGATTGAACTGCTCCAGCTGTCAATATTATCTCGTTGTTTACGTCTGCAGTCTTTTTTATCCCATCAATTGAATATTCAACGCCTGCCGCCCTTTTTTTATTAAAAATAATTTTTGTAACATGGGCGCGAGATTCAACAGTTAGATTTTTTCGACTTTTAGCAGGGTTTAAAAAGGCACGAGCTGTACTTTCCCGACGCCCATTCCGTTGGGTTATTTGATAGTAGCCAAAACCATCTTGTTTAGAACCATTATAATCGGGGTTTCGGGGATAACCTAACTCAACGCCAGCATCGATAAATGCATCAATCAATTCGTGTTTTTCATACATATCGGCCACATTTAGAAGTCCGTCAGTTCCACGAAACTCGTCATTCCCACGCTCAAAGTTCTCTGATTTTTTAAAATAAGGTAATATATCTGAATATGACCAGCCACGATTTCCCAATTGTCCCCAGACATCAAAGTCTAACGCTTGTCCTCTAACATAAAGCATACCATTGATGGAGCTTGATCCTCCGAGGACTCTGCCTCGGGGAATAGGAATTTGTCGGCCAGATACATTGTCCTCTGGTTCGGTTTCAAAGCACCAATTAACCTCTGGATTGTTTAAGGTTTTGGTAAAACCAACAGGGATATGTATCCAAAGGTTCGTATCTTTATCTCCAGCTTCTAACAAGAGAACAGTATTCTTTGGGTTTTCACTTAATCGGTTTGCCAAAACACATCCGGCTGATCCTGCACCAATGATTATATAATCATAATTCATCTAAATTCCCCATATAGTAGTCTAATATCTCAGCATGATAAAAAATATGATATTTTGCTATCACAAATGGACTATTCTCAAGTCTTATATTTGCGCATCGGTCAACTTATTGATTTTATGGAGCGATCGTTTGTTTTGCTATTGGAGATTGTCATGAATATTGGGAAGAGACTGACTAATAAAGTTGCTATCGTAACTGGTGGAGCGTCGGGTATTGGTGCGGAGACAGTGAGGACTTTTGCCGCCCATGGAGCAATCGTGGTGGCTGCTGATGTTCAAAACGAGTTGGGCGAGCAATTAGTGAACGAGGTTAATGAAGCAGGTGGCAAAGCGATATATCGAAATTTGGATGTCACGGATGAGGCCGCTTGGAAAGAGCTCGTGGATGAAACCGTAAGTACTTTCGAGAAATTAAATATTTTAGGTAATATTGCCGGGGTTTCGGGGAGAGATCCGGATATGAAAATACAAACGACAGTAACTCCTGGCCCAACCATTGAGAGTACTTCTTCCGATGTCTGGAACCGGATCATGGATGTTAATGTAAAAGGGGTATATTTGGGTACAAAACTATGTATTCCTGCGATGCGCGCCGCTGGGGGTGGATCAATCATCAATATTTCATCTATTTGTGGGCTGGTTGGTAGTTTCGGTAATGCCGCTTATCATGCGTCTAAAGGTGCGGTCCGCATCTTCTCCAAAGCTACTGCCATACAGCATGCTGGAGACAAAATTAGAGCTAATTCTATTCATCCTGGTTTTATTGATACACCAATGACAAAGCCCGGCCATTCCAATAACGAGGTTGCTAAAATTCGAATGGATGCTACACCACTAGGCCGGTTTGGAGTGCCCGCTGATATAGCGATGGGTTGCCTTTATTTG
>CERR01010839.1_pt1 | contig 11083 bp, 10 predicted proteins | sample 530841 | NCBI WGS metagenome assembly CERR01 (sample SAMEA2621021, study PRJEB7988) | marine metagenome | biome: marine biome (ENVO:00000447); feature: surface water layer (ENVO:00002042); material: "saline water (ENVO:00002010), including plankton (ENVO:xxxxxxxx)" | depth 5 m | reverse complement strand
AAGCCTGATTTGCAGATAGCAGTTGCTGGATGCTTGGCTCAAAAAGATAGGGAATTAATTCAGGAGCGAGCTAAACACGTTGACGTTGTGTTCGGGACCCATAATGTTCAAAACGCCGTAAAACTGCTTAAAGAATCACGGACACAAGGACCTATTATAGAAATCCTTGAAGAAATAGTAGAAGAGGATAACCAAGCCTTTCCTTCAGCACTTCCTATTCGAAGAGAGGTAGATCATAGGGCATGGGTGACGATTCAGATTGGGTGTGATAATACGTGCACTTATTGCATAGTCCCCTCGGTTCGTGGGCGAGAAATAAGTAGACCATTTGGACAACTCTTGGAAGAAGTGAAAGATTTTGCCGAGCAGGGAGTAACGGAAATTACTTTGTTAGGTCAAAATGTTAATTCTTATGGCCGTGACTTGACAAAAAAATTGAAATCGGAAAATCCTTCTAACACAGATGCTTTTCAGGTTGGGGATCTTTGGTTGGAGGAGAGTAGAAGGAAAATTAAACCACTTTTCGCTGACTTGTTGAAAAGTGTTGGCTTGATCGAAGGAATTGAGAGGGTTCGTTTTATAAGTCCTCATCCGAAAGATTTGACGGCAGAGATTGTTGCTGCAATGTCGAAAACAGAAAATGTTTGTGAGCATTTACATCTCCCATTGCAGTCCGGAAGTGATTCGATTTTGTCTGCAATGCATCGCGGCTATACCGGTGAACGATTTTTGAGAAAAATTGAACAAGCACGCAGCGAGATCGATGATTTGTCAGTAACGACCGATTTGATTGTTGGTTTTCCTGGTGAAAGTGAAACGGATTTTGAGGAAACTCTTGAGGTAGTAGCTGAGGCACAATTTGATGCCGCGTATACATACATTTTCTCTCCCAGACCAGGAACAGATGCAGCTGAGATGGAATCTAAGTTCATTGAGCATGCTGTAGCTGTTAGGCGATATGAAACTCTAAGGAATGTAGTTAAGAGGTCGTCATTGTTGAAGCATAAAGAACGTGTCGGCAGAGTGGAAGAAGTATTAGTTGAAGGTCGATCAAAAAAAGGAACAGACTTAATAAAAGCCAGAACACGGCAGAATAAAATTCTTCATTTGAAATTTCAGGACTCTCTCCGTGTTGGAACTTATGCCCGTGTGGAAGTCACGGATGCTCCCTCCCATTACCTTCTCGGTGAATTACTGGAGGTAGTTGCTGCTCCCAAGCATCGCAAGCGTATTCCCGTAATGGCAGAGCAAAGTGCATAGAAAAAATGATGAAACTCCTCGTAATGGAAATCTGCTTATAGTTGGGACAACAGCGTCAGGCAAATCTTCCTTAGCTATTGAATTAGCGAGACGTCGTCCGAATGTCGAAATAATTTCGATTGACTCAATGGCAATTTATAAAGGAATGAACATAGGCACCGCCACTCCTACGATTCTTGAACAAGAGGAAATACCTCACCATTTAATTAATATTGTTGAACCCTCAGAAGAATTTGCACTTCCTCTTTTTCAGTCTGCTGTTGAAAAAGCTTTAAGGGAAATTGCTGGCAGAGGGAATAGAGCGGTTTTGGTGGGTGGAACTGGGCTACATGTTCGTGCGGTAGTTGACAGACTGGAAGTCCCTCCAAGATTTTTGAGTATTAAAGATGAAATCGAATTGATATCTGAAACTTCTTTTTTGTATAGAAAACTTAAAGATCTTGATCCAAGTGCAGCTTCGAAAATCGAACCGGGGAATCGTAGACGCATTGTCAGAGCGCTCGAAGTTACATTAGGTACCGGGCGTCCATTTTCTTCTTTTGGACCCGGTCTGGATGTGTATCCTCCTTCACCTTTCACTCAAATTGGTATCAGATTCTCTAGAGATTTAAATGATCTTCGGATAGCTGAGAGATACAAAATGCAAATCGAAGATGGGTTTGTCGAAGAAGTTAGAGATTTAGTATCTGATGGAAGAGAGCTTTCTAAAACTGCTTCTCAGGCTCTTGGTTATAAACAACTAATTTCTTATATAGAAGGTGAGAACACTCTTGAAGAGGCGATTGAATCAGCTATTTCTTCGACAAGGCGTTTCGCCAGACGGCAAGAGAAGTGGTTTAGAAGAGATCCAAGAATTGAATGGCTGAACCTGGAAAAGGATCCTCTTGAAGTATTAGAAAAAGTAATAAAGGTGTTTGATGAGATTGGTGTAAATACTTTAAATGAAGTCGTCAAAACTCCTGATTATCTGTGAAACTGGGAAAATGGAATTAACGAGACATCAGGGTCTTGGAAATGTTTTCTTGATTGGCTTTTTGGAAGCTCTGCCAGAAGATCCAGCCGAGGCTGCCCGAAAATATTGTGATTCTGTTAAAGGGATTGGTGCTGACGGTTTAATTTTCGGAACCCCACCCTCAGGAAATTCAAACGCTATAGGTCGTTTTAATCTTTACAATAAAGACGGTGGACGCGCTGAACTGAGTGGTAATGGCCTTAGATGTTTCGCTCAAGCTCTTTTTATGAACTCAGAAATTTCGGATCTTGAATTTAATGTTGAAACAGATGTTGGATCGAGATTTATAAAGATCTTAGAAACAGGAGTAATTGAGAATCAGTTCACAGTCGCTGCTGAAATAGGAGAAGCGTCTTTGATAGAGCTATTGAAATCGGATCTATTTGAGGAATCACAAGTAATTAGAGCGGCAAAAGTAGATATAGGGAATCCGCATCTGATTTTAGAAGTAGAAAACTTCGATGATTTCGAATTAGAGGGATTTGCGATTAGAGAAAATGAGAAGGCCTCCCCGATAGGAATTAATGTGCATCTGGTTGATGTGGATGACTATTTCAATATAAGAATGAGACATTGGGAGCGCGGGGTGGGCATTACCGAAGCTTGTGGGACTGGTGCATGTGCTGGAGCTTTTGTGACTTCAGAATGGGGTCTTACAGAGTCCAGAGTTTATGTTCACATGCCGGGAGGCAGTGGAAGAGTTTCTATAGATCAATCGATAACGCTTTCAGGCCCCGCTGTATTTATGGATAGACACGAGGTGAGCGATGGGTAGGTCTTTTAACGGAGATCAATCCGAAAGGGAAGAAACTCACAGGGGTGGATTTGGAGATTTCGCAGGTGAGGAGCGTGGTTTAATTGACCGTTCATTTCGAGAGCGGATCGTATTAGCAGGCGTTTCTCTGGAAGGCACTGACAAAGAAATTACAGAGTTATCCCTTGAGGAGCTTGAAAGGTTGGTCGATACGGCAGGGGCTGATGCCGTTGCCGTAATAGTCCAGAATAGGCAAACACCGGATAAAGCCACTTTTGTAGGAAATGGCAAAGCTAAGGAAATCCGTTCTGTTTCTGAAGAATATGATGCCGATACGGTAGTTTTTGATAATGAGTTAACTCCCGCCCAGCAAAGAAATTTAGAAGGAATACTCAAACGTTCAGCTCTTGACCGAACTGCTGTGATACTAGATATTTTCGCTCAGAACGCAAACAGTCTTGAAGGTAAAGCCCAAGTGGAGTTAGCACAACTCCGGTATCGATTACCAAGGCTTAGAAAATCTAGTGGGACTTTCAGTCAGCAAGCAGGAGGAATTGGAACTAGGGGTCCAGGAGAAACACAGTTGGAAGTTGATCGAAGAAGACTTATGCGTCGAATCCGACGACTTGAGCAAGATTTGAATAAGTTGCGGAGACATCGTTCGACTCAGTCAAAAGCTAGATCCAAGACAAGCAACAGGTCGGTGGCGATCGTCGGGTATACAAATGCTGGAAAATCTACACTTTTAAACAGGCTTACAGATGCAGGAGTGCTAGTTGAAGATCGACTCTTCGCTACTCTTGATACCACAACTCGCAGAATGCAACTTCCTGGTGGCGAGGCAGTTTATGTTACAGACACGGTCGGATTCGTGCGTAAATTGCCTCATCAACTAGTCGAAGCGTTCAAGGCCACTCTAGATGTGGTGATCGATGCAGATTTGTTGCTTCACGTAATTGATGCTTCTGATCCGGATCCAGAAGGATGTATTGAAGCAGTGCGACAAGTATTGGCGGCTATAGGCGCATCTGAAGTTCCCGAGTTGATGGTTTACAACAAAATTGATAAATCGAATGGTGTAGATGAAAAGCTTTTCAAACGGAATGAAAACTATGTAGAGGTTTCTGCTGCGACAGGCGAGGGTGTCGATGAGTTGTTGAACAAATTAGCCTCCGCGCTGAGGAAATCAGAAAAGACGATTAGTTTAAAAGTACCGTTTGAGCGGGGTGATATCAGAGCAATGGCACATCGTGAAGGCTTTGTCACTAAGGAAGTTTTAGAGGAGTCCAATTGGCTGATAGAAGTGAGAGCCGACAAGAGCTCAATGGGTAGGCTCGGACAATTTGAAGTTGAATTTGATTCTTCGGAGCTTGAATTAATGCAATGAATAAAAGATTTCTTCCACCCCCTTACCCTTACGAACAGCTTGATGAGTTCAGAGTTTTGGCTGATGCTCTACCCGGCGGAGCTGTGGATCTTTCAATAGGCACCCCATGCGATCCTGTGCCTGAAATTGTCCGGGCAGCTATTTCCTCCGAAACGAGTCTTGATTCGGCACGCCCTTACCCGTCCTCAGTTGGAAGTGACGATTTTTTAAAGGCAGTTTCGGAATGGTTGAACCGGTCTCTAAGAGTTGATGTACCTGAAACTTCAATAGGGGCTTGTATAGGAACTAAGGAGATCGTTACAGGTTTGCCCGCAGTTCTTAAATTGAGAGACCCTGATAAGGATACAGTTTTGTACCCAGCGGTTTCATACCCGTCTTATTCAATGGGTGCACAATTAGCCAATTGTCGCTCCGTTGCAGTTCCTGTTGATGAAAATTGGAGAATTGACCTTTCTCAAATTGATGAAAAAGATATAGATAGAGCTATTTGCTTGTGGGTTAACAGCCCTGGCAATCCGGCAGGAGCGATTGAAGATCTGGGAAGGGTGGTTGACTGGGGTATAGCAAATAAAGTGACGATTTTGTCTGATGAATGCTACGTGGAGTACACATGGTCAACTTCTCCAAAGTCTGTTCTTCAAAACAGTAAAGAAGGCGTATTGGCCATCCATTCTCTTTCTAAAAGATCAAATTTAGCTGGAATGAGAGTTGGGTTTTATGCGGGAGATGAAGAACTGGTTAGTTATTTGCGTGAAGTCAGAAAACATCAGGGATTTATGCTTTCAGGACCAGCACAAAATGCAGGAATAGCTGCTTTGAGTGATCAACAGCATGTAGATAAACAGAAGATGTTGTACTCGGGAAGACTCTCAAAGCTAATTGCTATTTTTAAGTCTCTTGGAATCGAAACGGCGATGCCAGAAGGTTCTTTCTATCTCTGGATAGCTGCTCCTGATGATGAGTGGCGGCTAGTTGAAAATTTGGCTAAGAATTTGGGCATGGTTGTCACTCCAGGTGAATTTTTCGGCGATGGAGGTAAGGGGCATATAAGAGTTGCTGCGGTTGCCACTGACGATCGGATTGAGTTGTTGGAGCAAAGAGCTCGGGTTTAGTTAAAAAACTTGCTTTCTATCTAAGAAATAAGAGGTAATCTCAGATATGACTGATTTAGCCAATGAAATAGAAAATATATGGGAGAGAAGAGACCAATTAACAACCGTAGAACCAGAAGTTGATTCTGTTATTCATGAGGCTATAGATTTGCTCGACACGGGTAAAGCGAGAGTAGCTGAATACGATACCGAAAATGGTGTGCAAGTAAACGAGTGGCTGAAATTAGCTATCTTGCTACTTTTTCGTCAATCTGAAATGTCGGTACAAGAAGTAGGTCCATTCGAATTTGTCGACAAAATACCCCTAAAGAAAAATTACTCTGCGAGCAAAGTGAGAGTTGTGCCCGGAGCTTCTGCTCGGTGGGGCAGTTATCAAGCCCCCGGTGTTGTAATGATGCCAAGCTACGTAAATATCGGAGCCTATGTAGGTGAAAACACTATGGTTGACACTTGGGCAACTGTCGGCTCTTGCGCACAGATAGGAAAAAATGTTCACCTGTCGGGAGGTGTTGGTATCGGCGGCGTTTTAGAACCTCCCAATGCCGTCCCTGTTTTTATTGGGGACGAGTGTCTTATCGGAAGTAGGTGCATAGTGGCTGAGGGGGCTTCTGTGGGTGAAGGCTCTGTTCTCGGAGCTGGAGCAGTTCTAACTGGTTCAATACCTGTCATCGATGCTGAATCTGGTGAAGAGTTGAGTAGGGGAATTGTGCCGCCATGGTGTGTAGCTGTTCAGGCTAGTAGGGAGAGGCAATTTACTGGAGGAAGTTTTGGATTGCCATGTGTTTTGGTCGTTCGGTATTTAGAACAAGGGGAACGACATGACAAAGCAGCTCTGAATGACGTGTTGCGTACACATGGAGTAACGACTTGAATATCGGACACCACATTCATGCGTGACCTATTGGAATTAACCGCAGAGTTAGTTGATATTCCTTCTGTCAGCTTTGAAGAAGGTCCACTTGTTTCAATGATCGAAAAAGAACTAAGTACTGTTCCTCATTTGTCGATTGATCGTGTTGGCGACAATTTGATAGCTAGAACCAACCTTAATAAAGAACAAAGACTAGTTTTAGCAGGCCACACCGACACAGTACCTGGCGATACAGAGTCAGGGGCGAGGATTGAGAACGACACTTGCTGGGGGCTGGGAACCGCGGACATGAAAGGCGGTATAGCTGTAATGCTCGAACTGGCTAGATCTGTAACAGAGTATGAAATAGATGCAACATGGGTATTTTACGCTCGTGAAGAAGTAGCACGTGAGCATAACGGTTTGAAAGAAATTTTCACTAAAGCGCCTGAACTATTAATTGGGGATGCAGCGGTTCTGGGCGAGCCGACAAGTGCTTTGATCGAAGCAGGTTGCCAAGGAACAATGAGATTCTTATTGAGCTTTAAAGGTGAACGGGCACATTCTGCAAGACCGTGGATGGGTCGGAACGCAGTTCACCGGCTAAGTGGTGTGCTCGGTGCTTTAGAGAAGTACGAACACCGAGAGCCTCTTATAGATGGTTGCCAGTTCCGTGAGGCGTTGCAAGCAGTTGGCGTAGAGGGGGGAGTAGCGGGCAATGTAATACCTGATATGGCGACATTGCTTATAAACCATCGACATGCACCGGACCGAAACTCTGAGGAAGCTGAAAGTCACGTAAGAGAATTCCTTATGCCGCATATGGAAGACGAGGATTCACTCGAACTGATAGACATGGCGCCAGCTGCATTACCCGGCATGGACCATTCTCTGCTTGCTTCTATCGGTGAGGGTATTGAAACTCGTGCAAAACTGGGTTGGACAGACGTAGCTTTTTTCTCTGAGCAAGGAATTCCAGCAATTAACTTCGGCCCAGGTGATGCGACGCTGGCTCATACGGTCGAAGAGAGGGTGGAGCGCGAAAATTTAGAAGTTGCTTTTGGGACAATTAAAAGAGTCTTGGAGGGCAACTAGCTAAGCAGTCTCAGATCTTCCTCAAAACAGTTACTACTTTGCCGATGATTTTTACTTCATTCGCTTCGTACTCGACGTCTTCAAAATCTGGATTTGAAGAACAAACGAGGGTTTTACTTTCTTGCCTCTTAATGCGTTTAACTCCAACAGTTCCGTCGGCTTCAGGTAATTCGACGACAAGCAATTCATCTGCAGAACTAGAAGAAGTTTCCGATTTCACAACTACGTAGTCATTGTCGAGTATTCCATCACCAGTCATTGAGTCACCTTTAACTCTAAGCATGAACAGATTTCCTCCACCAGTAAATTCAGCTGGGAGGGGGAGGGATTCCTCTATATTTTCTTGTCGGAAAACTGTGACTCCTGCCGCCACATCGCCAACTAGTGGAACATGCTGGACAGCTCCTCGGTCAATAGCGGCACCACTTATCGGGTCAAAGCAGACTTCTATGGCTCGAGGTTTACCAGGGTCAGAACGACGCAAGTAGCCTAATTTTTGAAGACTGGCTAGATGGGCGTGCACAGTTGAAGGAGATGTCAATCCTACTGCTTTGCAGATCTCGCGAACCGAAGGTGGAAATCCTCGTTCTCTGGATTCACTATCTATAAATTCGAGTATTTGTATTTGACGTTCCGTTAGAGAATTTTCATTCATAATAAAAAACCTTTTTTAGTTGCAATCGAACAAATGTTCGATACGATTATACCATGAACGAACACTTGTACGACGCACATATGTTCCCCGAACAGACGTTCTTTGTCAAGCATTTGACTGTTTTTCCTTATAAAACAGCTATGTCACACCCCTTTGAAAGGATATATACATGAATACAGCGGTCATTTATAATTCCTACGACATTACTCGCCCAGCTTTGCGTGACTTTTCTTCTAGGCCCTTACCACAAAAAGTTTATCGACGTCGTCGCTTAGCTTTTCTATCGATGGTCGGATTGATCGTATTTTTAAGTGTTTTAATGGCTAATGAAATTATTGGCCGAATTCAGGGTGTTCCCGGGGGTTCAGTGGTTGAAGCTTCTGGAAACCCAGTGGTGTATATCGTGCAACCGGGTGACACTCTTTGGGAAATTGCCGACAAATTCAATCCAGAAGGTACAGATATACGACACACGGTTGACGAGCTTGCAAAAGTAACTGGAGGTTCAAATCTGCAACCGGGGCAGCGTATTGTTCTTAACAGAGGTTTATAAACTTTTACCTAACTGTTAGGTAACGACAAAATAGAAATTCTTCTTCTAACAGTATTCGATTCAGGGATAGTTCGACAGGGGAATCAACTGGGTGGTTAAGAAACGGTGGAGGGTTTTCTCCTCCGACTGCTCTAGGAGAAACGCTTAGACAGAATTCATCTATTAAATCATCAGCTAGTAAGTGTGCGTTTAGATTCGGTCCACCCTCGCAAACAACAATTTTTGCATCTTGGTTGAAAAGGTCATGGATGACCCTTGAAACATTCAATTCTTCTTCTGGAAAGTCAATAATTTCTGACGATGTAGCAAATTGGGATCTATTTTTTTCAAGTGACTCACTTTTAGTATAGATAAGAGGAGGTTTGTCCTCTGGGTGGCGTTCAGCGAATAAACCCATATCAGGGTTAAGATTCAGCTCGCCAGAAAGAACAGCTATTCTAGGACGTTTTTCCTGTCCTCTGGATTCTCGAAACTCGGCTAATTTACCCTCAGGAGTTTTTGGTGCTTTATAATTTTCAGCTCTGACAGTGCCTGCGCCAACCAGAATAATGTCCGCAAGTCCTCTGATAATTTGATAGATATTTCTGTCCGCTGAACCGCTTAATCCTCCTGCTCTGCCTTCGAAGGAAATGAAACCATCTACAGAATTAACCATATTCAGCAATATCCAAGGTCTCGAATTTAACGGCGTTCTTACGTCATTGTTGTAAACATCTATCGGGTCTACTTCAGTTTCTTCTGGAAAGATCTGCTTCATACAAATGACAGTATCGGAATTGTTGAGATTTTCTGATTTAGAAATCTTTATTATTTTATGAAAATGAACAAGATTCAGATTTCATAATTTGCTTTATTTTGAGTATTATCGTTCGATTGGGTTTTAAAAATAGGTATAAATGTATCAATGGAAATATTTCTAGTTGTTTCAAGTTGTCTTAAAGTGCTGTATTGATGGCTTCTTTGCGATTTTCCTTCGGGACCATGGGTTCTGGTAAAAGCACTCTGGCTCTACAGATCCATCACAATCTTACTTCGAGAGGTTTGTTTGGTATTCTTTGCAGCCAGTTAGATAGAGCAGGTGGAAAAGTCTCCAGCGCCCTGGGAGTTTCCGCGGATGCCGTTCAAGTTTCTCCAGGTTTCAATCTTTACGATTTTGCCTTGAAGGAAAAAGAAAAAAACGGATCTCTGGATTATATGATCTGCGATGAGGCGCAGTTTTATTCAGTTGAACAAATAGAACAATTAGCTCGAATTGTTGATGAAATCGGCGCGGAAGTTTACGCTTTTGGGCTCCTCACTTCTTTTCAAGGAGAACTTTTTGAAGGAACTAGAAGACTGTTGGAACTCTCTGATGAGCGGATTGAAGTGCAAGTAGAAGCACGTTGTTGGTGTGGCCGTAGGGCCACACATAATGCGAGGTTGCTTGAAGGGAAACAAGTTTACGATGGTGATCTTGTCGTAGTTGACGATCCAGAAGACCAAAAAGTCACTTATGAACTTCGTTGCCGCCAGCATTGGTTGAATGGGGATTCGGGTCCAGATCGTCAAGTTGTTCCCATACATGCACCACATAAAGAAGTTAAATCAGCAAACGGTTAGCACGAGCAACGTGTCTTACTTCAAGTTCGCTAACCTAAAAATATGACTGAATATAAACCGCCTCTAAACGATATCAGACTAGTTCTAAATGAGATTAGTGATATAAGTAGATTGTGTGACCTACCGGGTTTTGAACACGTAGATGTCGAGACAATTGATGGAGTTCTTGAAGAGCTTGGACGTTTTGCAGCTGAAGTAATTTCACCTGTTAATAAAATTGGTGATCAAGAAGGATGCTCAGTATCAGATGGTGTAGTTACTATGCCGGAAGAGTTTGGAGAGGCCTGGGATCATTTTGTGGATGCCGGGTGGGGAGCTATTTCGCAAGATCCAGACTATGGAGGAGGCGGGTTCCCACTAGCCATTCACACTGTTTTGACGGAATTGTTAGCGACAGCGAGCAGAGCATGGTCTATGGGGCCGATGCTGACGGCGGGCGCAATTGATTGCTTACACACTTTTTCTGACGAATCTCAAAAAGAAGTTTTTTTGCCTAAATTGGTCGCCGGCGAATGGTCCGGGACAATGAATTTGACTGAACCTCAGGCCGGTTCCGACGTTGGAGCTTTGACTACCAAAGCAGTTCCCCAAGAAGATGGGACTTACAGAATTTTTGGAACCAAAATCTTTATTACTTTTGGAGAGCATGAGTTAGTTGAAAATATTATTCAACTGGTGTTAGCGCGAACTCCAGACAGTCCGCCAGGTACAAAGGGAATCTCTTGTTTCATTGTTCCCAAGTATTTAGTTCAAGATGATGGCTCGCTGGGGGAACGCAATGATTACCGGTGTTTATCACTTGAACA
>CERR01064295.1_pt1 | contig 11102 bp, 6 predicted proteins | sample 530841 | NCBI WGS metagenome assembly CERR01 (sample SAMEA2621021, study PRJEB7988) | marine metagenome | biome: marine biome (ENVO:00000447); feature: surface water layer (ENVO:00002042); material: "saline water (ENVO:00002010), including plankton (ENVO:xxxxxxxx)" | depth 5 m | reverse complement strand
AGGATATATAAGGTCAAAACATTGCCAATCTTCTTTATCTTGTCTATCCCCTTCAGATCGTTTATTTCCCCAGTCATTGGGGTCAAGCTTTCTTCCTTCAAGATTGAAGTAGAACTCACTGCGATCACCAGATCTGTAACCATTACCAACTAATTCCACCTCAAATCCTAGACCAGATGCTACACGAGATGCAATTTCATCATATGAAATATCATTATTGATGTATTCTAGCGATTGCTCAGGTAGGTCATCCATGTCTATTTCCAACTTACTGGCATCAATTATCATTTGTATTAACTCAGCATCAGACAAAGGTTCATTATTTTTGTCACCAAGATCACAGCCTGAAAACATCATGAGGCTTAGAATTAGAAAATATATTTTGTATTTCACGTTTATCATTGTATCCTTTAATTATTTCTGGTCTGTTAAAAGAAAGTAATATTGACCAAAGTTATTTATTTTACTTATCTATATGCAATTGAATCATTTTTCCTCGTTGAATTCAAATATTCTTCTTCCTAAAGATAGAACACTGATAAAACTGAATGACCTATCTTACCAGTAAAAGCTTTCTACTTTGACTTATTTGTTGATCTGTCAGTTTAAAGAAATATACTCCACTGTGAACCGGGACTCCATAATTATCTAAACCATCCCACTTAACAACATGATCTCCAGATTCCAAGACACCATAATTGAACTCCTTTACGATCTTACCATCTAAACTATGTATCGTACCTATATGTTCCCCTTTTTTACTTATGTTAAGTGATAGGCGTACATTAGGATTGAATGGGTTAGGGTAGGCATTACCAAGTTGAAACCCTTTAACGATAATTGGCTCATCCTCTACTGAAACTAACGATTCAAATTTGATCCTTGCTATATTAAAACCTGCCTGAACGATCTGTATCTTAAAGAATTGCTCACCGCTTGAAACCTCAACGTCTGGGATGACCACATTCTGCCAATTATACCATCCGCCAGTACCTGGAACATCTACAACAGCCAGATTGGTCCCATTCAATTGCACAAAAAACATACCGCCAGAATTTTGGGCTGCAACCCTGATCTTAATATCATAGGTACCTGGTGTTACATCCTGTATAGTATACCCTAACCACTCTCCAGCATCTGTCCACCCTACAGTATACGGTACCCCACCATCATCACCATTGGCTTCTATGTCAACCCCATCATTTCTAAATGACCATCCATCATTATAGTTACCATCACCATTATTGTAATAGTCACTGTCTGTATATGACAAGCCCCATGCACCAATATCATATTCCGCTGCGGGAATGATCCCCGGAATACTGTGATTTGAATAGGGCTTGGAAACCTCTCCAAATTCAGGATCGGTCAATGAAGCTATAACCCCGGGCCTAGAAATACAATTCTCAAGCTTTAAACTATTAGCAAAACTAATGAGTGCGGCCTCTGCATAAGCTGAAGAAGGCTGAGAACCACTACCGCTCCAATAATTGATCAACGTCTGGTACTGGTCTGTGACAATAGCAGAAAAAGGACTTGATATCTTTTCTACTTTCTTATGTGTCCAGAAATTCCAGCCAATATTATTATTTTCTAACAGACCAAACACCTCGTAGTACCACTGATTAGAATTCTCACCAGATTCCCCCATCCAAAGTGGAATATCATATTGGTTACTCATGCTGATATAAGACTGAATGGTTCCAAGGGACGTCTCTCCCCAGTACTTATGAAATGAATATGACATATTATCATCCCATGGTGGTGTAAGGCCTGAAAAGTCTGTGCCATACCAGTTTCCTTCAATATAAACAATATGATTATTATCAACCTCTCTTATGGCATTAGTTATATCAATGTATAACTGCTTGAACTCTTCCAGGCTAACTCCGTTTGGCAATACAGGCTCATTGATAAGGTCATACCCACCTATTAGGGTTTCTTCAGAATAATAATCAGCTATTTCACGCCATATCTGAATGGCAAGGGCCTTATTCTCTTCCTCTAGCCACAAGCGTGCCGTTCCATCACTATCACTGATAGGACCACCATTCTGTCCCCCTGGGGCACAATGCATATCTAAAATGATGTACATATTGTATGGCTCACACCAGGTTATCAATTCATCAATTATCTCATAACCGATAGGTGTGTCAGAACCAGATTCATTGTAAAACTGCTTATAGTGAAATGGAATTCTGATATGATTAAAACCCCATTCTGCTATTTGGTCAATATCTACTTGCGCTACATAATTATCCCTATAAAGTTCCCAAAAATCTTCTGCCAGATCTGCACCGATCAATGACTCTACATGTTCTTCGATCTCTGTTGGAGATTCAAAGCCTTCTATCCAGGCCTGATTGTGCAACATATATCCTTCAGGGACTAGCCAACCTCCCAGACCAAAACCCCTGAGCAATATAGGCTCACTATTACCTTCTACGATCTGTCCATCATGGACGTGTAGGAAACCCTGGGAGAAAAGTAAGTTTAAAAAAAGGATTGAAATTATAATTATTCGCATTCTAAACACTCTCCAAAACAAACTGCTGTTAATAATGAGTCTACCTTACCGACATTCAGAAATCTGTCGTCGTATTGGCCTGTAACACAATCGCCGTTTATGACCTCCCAACCATTTGACCATGATCCCGGGTAGTATCCGTTCCTAAATTTATATGTAAAGGCAGAGTTAGGTGGTAAGGCCAAATTAGCTTGCCAGATGCTTGTATTTTCAACAGGGAACATTTGTAACCCTCCAGGACTACCAGAACTTATATTCCCTCCAGAGAGCCATACGCCTGTTCCGCTTACATTTACATTTTTCATATCCACTTGAAAAGTAACATCCACATCATCAATGTTTTCAGATCTTTTATAGACCCTAACATAATCTACAAGCATTCTCATAGGAAAAGCAGTTGGGTCAACGCCTTCTACGCCTCCCCAGTCACCACCAATTGCAAGGTTCAATATAAGATACTGTGGCTCATTAAAAGGCCACCTCCCCACATCACCATTACTGTCATTATATACAAAAAAATAAGATTCGTCATCTATTAAATAACGAAGATAGGTCGGACCCCACTCTAATGAATATGTATGAAAAGAATCTGTAGCCGTACTTACGAACTTAGCACCGGACCTTTGAGTATTTATACTATGATTATAATCCTCTGTATGAATTGAACCATGGATCATTCCTTCTTCAAAGCCCACATGCTCCATAATATCAATCTCTCCACAGTTTGGCCATCCAACTGTAGATATATTTTCTCCAAGCATCCATATAGCAGGCCAAGACCCTCTCCCTTTCGGGAGCTTTGCTCGAATATCAAACCTACCATAGGTCCAATTAATGTTATCATCTGTATTAACCCTTCCAGATGTGTAATCAGCATTATACCCGGTCCCAGTGTGATCTGTACCATAATAACCAGGTTCAATAAGACCCTGTAAGACAAGATTCCCATTATTTAAGAACACGTTTGTATCCCTGTTAGTGTAAGCCTGTAATTCATTATTTACCCAACCCGGTCTCCATTGAAGAATATTCCACTTGTTCTCATCAAGGGATTCTCCATCAAACTCATCCGACCATACCTCGTTCCATTCTAGATCTTGAATTATTGATTCATCTGATATATTTTTTGATCCAGAATCACTGCAGGCAAAAAGGGAAAAAAGAATGAGCAAAAAAGATCTGGTCATATTTTCTAAAATTACTTTAGATAAAGTATCTTTTTTGTTTGAGATGAAATATTGTCAGATAGTTTGATAAAGTAGGGCCCTGCTGAGACAGGTCTACCATCATGGGCTAAACCGTCCCAATGAAAATTTACATTCCCAGAAATATCAAAATTATTTTGACCATTCTTAATGACCTTTCCATTGATATCATATAATGTAAAATAGATCAGACCAGCTTTATTGACGCTCAAAGGAATCGTTACATTATGATTAAATGGATTTGGATAGGCATTTCCGATCGAAAAAGAAGTTATTATATTATCCTCAACATGAAGAGGATCACCACTATAGCCCGTGTTACCAGGTGTGGTCATACAAAGGATCATATACCCATAATTAAAGACCACATTTGCTTCAATAAAATCCACATTATTATTGTCAAAGGTGTGAGTTGCCCTCTCCCAGCGCATTGGGTCGAAGTAATCAAATTCATCAGTCCATAAAAGTATGTAATTATTATCCGTACCAGCATTCCCAGAACCAGGAACGTAGGCATAATACTTGACCCAATCATAGAAGGCGTATACTGGTAAAATTTCGGAATCAAACTGGCCTACCCAGTCTACATATGTGGGCTGCCATATATTCATCATTATCTTCTGATAATGGTATAATGAATCAGCATAAAAATTATCCACAAACCGTACTAACTCATCATCAATAAAGAAGGCTACATGATCTGGGGTCCATTCTATAGCATAATTATGAAAATCTTGATGCGGGTCGGAATTTGTATCAACCAACTCTGGTAGATCCCATGTGTTTTGTATAATAAGATTTGTTTGGATCTTATCATCATATAATCCAAGCCATTCCCAATCAATTTCATTCCAGTGCTGAGATCCATTTAAACCTTCTGACCAAAAATCTCTATAGGTAAAAAAAGAGCTTAGGACACCACTACCTTCTGCTGATCTCATTCGGACCTCATATCTCCCAAACCTATAAGAATCTAGGGTCCTTAATTCTCCACCTCGATATGGTTTAGCTAAAAGAGCGACGGTGAAGAAAAAGAAAATTATTGATCTATTTAAGTAATAATATTTTTTCATTGTAACTCGTTTTATCTATCGTTGCTCTAAAAATATACACGCCACTGGCATGCAAATTACTATTCCATTCAAATTCATGCTTTCCAAGTGATAATTCACGATCTACTACGGTATCGACAACTCTGCCTCTCACATCAATAATATCGATCTTCACTCTACTATGCTGTGTGACTTCTATCGGGATTTTAATTTGATTATTGAAGGGGTTGGGGTATGGTTTACCAATATTGATTCGACTAGGAATGGAAGAAACGGTATGCAATGCTTCATCAAGCACTATTTCAAGACCATTTAAGAACGGCCCTGCAAAATCATAACCTGTACCATATATCTCTGCCGAAAAATACATATCTAGTACCCCGTCAAAAACCTCAACTCTTTCTAATATAATTTCATGTGCGCTCATGGCTCCAACCTCAGCGATCACATCAAGGTCATCGATCCATAAACTATCTTCAATAGTAACATCAAATATTCGATCTCCTGGTTGAGAATAATGATTATCAGAAAACATTAACTTAATATTGTAAAACCCTGGAATAAGCCTTGTCTTGTATGATGCCAATCGGTTTAAAGATGATCGGTACACTGAATCATTTGAGGTTCCACCTATATCCATTGAATCATCAATAACCTCATAATTGCCTCCTTCATGCCCGTATTGTTTATCCGGGCCCCACACCTGATCTGATAAAAATAGACCATCTGTATCCCCACCATTATTCACAAGGATGTATTCTAACGGTACAGGGTTATATATCCAGACGACTTGCCAGTCTACGATATTCGGTGGATCATTATCATCTGAAATATTAAATACACCCATACTAGTTGCATTGAGGGAATCTGTATCCATACTTAATATGACCGTTCTCATATCTTCGTTTATCACTGCTTCATTAAAAGAAACTCCAGCAATGCTATAATTTGAAGTTTCTTGTGCACTAGCAGGGTCTAATTCTTCTGAAAACCTTATTTCTATATTGTCATAGTCTTGTCTAGCCCACAGTGCAACAGGGACAGCATTGTCTACCACACCTGTTCCTTCAATAGTTGTCAAACAAAGGATCATGTAACCGTCTTGGAACTCTATGTTCTCTTCAACAAATAGGGATTGGTTACCACCCCAAGTGTGATTATCTTTTTTTTCCCATCTCGTGGAATCAAAAAAGTTAAAATCGTCTCTCCATAAAAAGGTGAAGTTTGAATCAGTGCCAACATCACCCTCTCCAGGAGTATATGAAGCATAGCTCACATAATCATAAAAAGAAAATCGAGGTAGGATCTGCTCATCCCAAACTCCGACCCAATCATCATACGTGGGGTTCCATATATTCATCATTATTTTCTGATGATAGCTTAGTCCTGAAATGTGTTCTTCGGTTTGTCTATAGACCTCATTACCATCAATGAACCATGCCACATAGTCGGGCGTCCATTCAAAACCATATGTATGAAAGTCTAGGTGTGTGTTGAAAGGAACATAATGTTGCCTAAGATCGGAGCTCTGTGTTATTACATTAAAATCGACGACATGGTCATACCTACCTAAAAGTTCTATATCGATCTCATTCCATGGCGATGTTTGACAACAGCTATCATTGTAAGTAAAAAAGGATGAGAGCATCCCATCACCTTGAGCAGGTTTTATTCTAGCTTCAAATTTTCCATAGAGCACGGGTTCTAGTCCCCTTAGTTCAGCACCCCTATAATTCTGGGCATAACACACAATAGAAAATAAAATCGCAATAAAAATCTTACGCATTATTTACTCCAATTTTGAACCATAATCTAATCGATCATCGGTTGTAATTATAGGGAAAGAAGGTACAACTATGGGATATGGTAATCCTTGATGCTTGACAACCATATCAGTTGATGTTAGATCTATATTCTCAAACGCATCCATATTGATCTTTATTTTTTTGGAATGCACTTCTTGTAAGGAGTCAATAACTGTATTAAAAAATTCAAGTAATTCCTGCTGGGACCCTCCTTCATTTCTAAATCTATTTTCAATATACCGCTTACTCGCATAAGCATCATGCCATTGATCACGATCTGAAAGGACCCTCCAATCATTATCAAGATCTTTATAGTAACAGATTTTCGTGATCTCCATATCTCTTAAAACATCTGCCATTGCAAGTTTGAGCTGTGAACTAAATTCTTGTTTGTTCATCTTCCTCTTTCTAAATACCAGAGGGTGAGATCTTAAAAGGTCATTAAACTCCTTTATGGTCCACTCTTTATTATCATACGTGAATAGTATATCCAATGGGTTGATCTCTGGATGTCTATCAATATTATCCAATTCTTTTTGCTCAACATCATCCCAAATGGCCTTGTTTAATGCTTTCTTTTTTTCTTCTTCATCTTTTAGGTAATAACTCTCTGCTAAAGACGCATAAGAACTATATACGGCTTTGGAAAGCTCCATCTTCTTACCAGACATTAGTTGTTCTACATAATCCATATAGTTTTTGGTCGCAATTTTTTCCGTAAGCCTTTCATCCACATCATTCCAACGAGTTTGTCGATCATGATCTGTGATAAGGGGCTGGTCGGTCCAGCTCAACACTTCCATGATAAGATAATTATTTGCCTCTGTTTTAAAAGGCCCTAAGAGAGCTCCTTTTTCTAGCTCTTCATTAAATAGTTGATCATGAATAAAATCAGACTCTTTATCAAACCAGTCGATCGACCTAGAAGGTGTCTCTCCTTCCCAGAGGCTTGTATATATTGAATCCAAAGAAATATTTTCCTGCATTAATTCTATAACTTTTTTTGTAGTTAAAATATCTGGTAGGTTAATATAATTGACCTTAAAAGTTCTTCCTGCTAATGCATAATTTCTTTTTATCTCATCCTCAGCTATTGAAACCTGGTCTATAAAACTATCATGGTAAAATACCTTTCGCATAGCCTGCTCTCTTCTTCCTTTGATGAACATTTTAAAATTAGAACTTTCTAATAATTGATCATTGCTGTCATCTGTCTCTAAAGCAGTTAATTTTTCTGCGATCAAAGAATTAAGAACTATTTTTTTATGTATATAATTTGACTGACGACAATAAGCTGGTCTTATAGTATACTCAGACCTACGGATAAAGTCTTGAATGGTAATGGCCCGGTCTGCAACAAGTGCAAGAACAAGATCTTCTTTTATTTTTTGAGAATTAGAACAACTAGGCGCAATAATAGCGACAATTAATATACAGGACAGAGCCCGGAACATGATCGATCAGAAGGAGAGACCAACTGTATAAACATGCACATCTCCGAGAATGCCCATACTCTTAAAAGCATAATCAACTGATAGCGAACGATTTCCTAGGTAAAACATCTTTAATCCCAAGCCTCCAGTATAGCCATATTGACTACTATCCATGTATAAGGCTTTCATGCCTCCTTTAAGACTGAATACACCAAAACCTGGAATCGTATTATCCACAGAGCAACCTAGGTTTATAGATTCAGAATTGTTATTAGGATGTAAGGCATCGGCTGCAATCGTCACCTTAGTAAAGTTGTTCACGATGGGTTTTATGGCAACTCCTATTCTAAATATCAAGGGGAGTTCCCACTCTGAGGGTCTAAACTGGCCTGCAACGTCCCCATAGTTCCCCTCCTCGAGCTCGGAGACATCAATAGGTTGGTAAATGTCAATGCCATCAAATTTCATTCTAGTGCCGTAGTTTGAAATACTCATCCCAATATTCATACCATCGCTATCTTTCCCTGTAAAAGAAAAAAACTTTGTATTGACCAATACGCCCAGGTCTACAGCAGCTGAACTGGCAGAACTATGCCAAATATTAGATCTTATGTACTTCAAGGATGATCCGAATGCAAACCAAGATACGATCTTTCTTGAAAAAGTGACTGATGCTGCGATATCACTTGCTGTAAAGTTTTCTCCAGTACCTTCCTGATATTCAAGGGTTGTGACGGGCATTTCCCCATAACTCATCTGAGTGATCCCAAAACCTAGATTCCCAACACCTGGTATTACAACCGCGCCTGCGGTAAATAACATATTGATATCAACTATCCAAGGTTGCATCATAAATGATACCGATGGATCTTCAAGGCTTGCTAAGCCAGCAGGATTCCAGTAAATAGATGAAAGGCCATCAGTTACAGCTACATAAGCCTCACCCATGGCATTGCCATCACTGCCTACTCCTATCTCAAGAAAATTAGCGGCAGTGGTACCATAACGATTGATCATTTGACCCTCAAGGGGAATCATCAGCAGCAAGGTAGCAATTAGTATATATCTACGAAATGTCATTATTTAATTACTGCAAATTTTCCAAGTTTAGAGTCACCGGTAACACTGGATTCGATGTGGTAAATATACATACCAGCTGCAATTTCAAGATTCTCTCTGGTAAGCATATCCCAATGAATAATACCTTGGTCAGGCTCATTATTAACCTTTATCTCATCAACGAGTACCCCACTTACTGTAAAGATCTTTATGTTGCATTCTGCGGGGATATGGGTAAATAATAATTTTCTTCTTTGGTTAAGGTATGGATTGGTTACTGCTTCTTCCATCATATTTGTCATTACATATGGATTTGGTACCACCTTGATCTTATCCATGCTACTAGAAAGAGCTTCTTCATCAAGACCTTGATTCTCATTTACGAGAAATCGAATAGTGTCAGTCTCGTAGAATGGTCGTTTCCAGTCCAATTGATATACATCTCCTGGCTGGGGGAAGGTTTCTTCTGTAGCTAATTGAAAATCTAAAATAAAGGCTGTTCCTCTCCAACGGGTGCCATTGGTGGCACCGACAAAAAACTTGTCAATAAACATATCGATGGTATCATTATTATTAAGATCATACACAACCATATCCATTATATCATAATTCCCTGCAGAATCAACGAATGATGTGTTTTGAACATAAAAACTAAGTGCAGGTTTAGTGATCTTTTGATTACCGATCGATGATCCAACCTCATCACGTACTGTACCTGATGTAGCAGTACCCACAAAAGCTGAATCATTATTAGTAAATACAACCTGATACTTCCAAGCCATTTTAACACCATCGGCCTCTGAGGGGGTGACTCTCATGATGCCACTACCATTTATCCAATTAGAATTTGAATAACTATACTCTGGTATTTCAATATAATCATCGATCTCAATTTGAAGTCCTTCAAAAACATCTGTAGAGATTGTACCCAAGGGATTAAGGGTCCAATAATTAACAATATCATCCAAAGTATCTCTAAGGATCAAATTAGTACCAATGTACTTGGAAGAATTTTCTGTATAAACAAGATAGGTGCTATCTGTCTCATCAAAGACCATCACTTCATCTGTTACGTATTGAAAACCATATTCGTAGCCTCCTATAGTGGCTATGGTATCAACTCCAAATGTCACAGCATAGCTGTGGCCTTCTTTCAGGCTGCCTTGCGCCCTAATCACTGGGGTTATGGTGCCTGATCCCAATATATCCGTCTCTTCGATCTCCACAGTTGGTGGAATATATCCGGCAGCGGGTTGGCGTGGTACAACGATCGCTACATTCTTTCCTATCGATCGAATATTCTCATATTCATCTAATTCAATGATCGCATTATTTTCAGAAGGTGAGATACCTGGTCCTATATCTGGAGCGCCATAATCATAAGCCACGACCGCATAATAGTAGGTCCGACCATTTTGTACCGTATTATCAACGAAAATATGATTAATACCAGTATTATTACCAAGGTTATAGCCTGCTCCATTTACCATACCAAAATCAGTAAAACCGCTATTCTCATTTAACAGATCACATTGATATATCGGTTTTTTGAACATCGGTGTACCATATCCATCTGTTATGATCTCGGGATCAGCCATGTACTTATCCGTTGACCTGTAGACCTTATATCCTTCAAAATCATTGACGTTTCCAACAAATGGGTCTCTAGTACGAGTATCAGCAATATCGTCCCATGTCAAAATAATTTCTCCATCACCAGCAGTTGCTGTAAGAGTTGGCATTTCTGGTGGCTGAGCAAACCGGTAATCTTTCTCGTAAATAACCTGTACTATTCGTTTTAGCTCATAAAGGGCTGGCGCTGTGTGGTCATCAGAGTTCAACCCAGCAAGGGGATCGTATGAATGAAGCTCTGACATAGATATACGTTCCACGCGCCCTTGAAAAAGTGGAAATGGCCCAGAAGCAAACACTTCAACCAAGTTGGAAATATTACCTTCAAACTCTTCTAATGAGTCACCGCCAATTATATTCCACATGACCTGGTCATTTTTAAACCATTC
>CERR01099677.1_pt1 | contig 11175 bp, 7 predicted proteins | sample 530841 | NCBI WGS metagenome assembly CERR01 (sample SAMEA2621021, study PRJEB7988) | marine metagenome | biome: marine biome (ENVO:00000447); feature: surface water layer (ENVO:00002042); material: "saline water (ENVO:00002010), including plankton (ENVO:xxxxxxxx)" | depth 5 m | reverse complement strand
ATCACTGTGATGTAACCGTTCCAAGTATCTCCCCCTGAGTCTCCGAGGTAAGCTAGGGCCACCTTACCAGCGCTTCCCGCGGTGATGACTGGGAATCCCGTACCGTTCAGACCAATCGGAGGCGCTATCATGATCGGGGAACTCCACGTATCTCCCTCGTTCAAAGAGTAGGAGTAGTAGGGCATGTTGTCGAAGCCCATCCAGAACGCGTGGACGTTGTCCTCTGAGTCGGTGGCCACCTGGGCCTCCTCGAAGTTCCAAGTCTCGGCTGTTCCGCTGGCCTCAGTGGGAAGTGGGTGCTCTGTCCAGGTCAGGCCGCCGTTAGTGCTCCTGTAGATGGAGTATCCCTCGCCCCCGTTGCACCCCCTGTTGCCTCTGTAGAAGTTCCCATTCTCGCTACCAGTAATATGTCCCGTGAGTCCACCGCTCTCGCAGCCCGAGGGAGTTCCAGGCAACTCGGGGCCCCATGTCAGACCTCCGTCGTTGCTTGCAGAGCAAACAGGGTAGGGGTAGTTGCCGTTGACGCAGAACACCCATGTAGTTTGGTGAAAGGCTGCTGGATATGGGGAAGAGGCTATGGTTTGGTGATCCTGCACGGACCAACCCGTAGCCACAGAAGGCCCTATCCAGCTCTGGCCCTCATTATCAGACCATTCCACGGTCATTCCCAACAAGGCGTGCATATCGAACTTCATGATCCGGTCGGTCCAGGGGTCGACGTACACGTAGGGGTCGTTGCTGTTCGGAACGGGTAATAGGGCACTGTAGACGTCTTCACAGGAGTACTCGCTCACATTCGACATACCAATCAGACCAGAGCATCTGACTATTGCGGTCGAACCAGCCGGGCCATTCCCCCAGCTAGTCATGTACAGGTTGTCCAGCGACGTGACTCCGATAGTAGGCTCGAATGTGGTCATTCCAATGCCATAGTATGTACCAATGGCGCACACAGGAGCGTTGTCTCCGACTAGCACGGAGGTCCCGTTGAATAGGTCAGAGACCTTCGTAGCATCCGTGGCGTTGCCATAGTGATACCACGTGGTGTTGCTGACAGATCCCCCGTTTTCGGAGCATAGGGAGCCAAATAGATCAATCTCCTCAATGACCTCCTTCTCCTCGCCGAAACAACCCCCTAGGGAGGCCATAATCAGGAGAGAAACAATACTGAGAGCGGCTGCACGCACGCTTTAGCGGCCTAGCCCTCCCTACATCAGTTAAACGGATTATTGGTTTCTATAATGACATTGAAGAAATCGAGAACCGACAAGGGGGTTTGTTGAAATCACACCGCATGAACGGATAATTCGTGAGATGCACATCCCTTTTTCTCGTTATACTGGTACTCAGCGCTCCTGGGTCGGTAGGAGTGGTCGAACAATCACGCACAATAGACACAACGAAGATGAGCTCGGAATTGGTATCAATACTCGATTCTGGAGAGAAGATTGAGGCAATCGTACAATTCTACGACTCACCAAGTGAACTGACATGGGATAGCGTTGAATCCACCGGTGCGGAAGTCATCTCGAAGATGAGCGTCCTGCATGGTGCTCTAATCTCTGGTACTAACGAAGAAATCTCAGAACTCTCAACCAAGTCTTACGTCAGCCACATGGAGGCAAACGTCCCAATAGAGCATTTCTACCTGCCCGGTGATCAGGACGACTACGAATCAATGATGCACGAGACTGTAAGATGGGTAAACGCTAGTCTGGCCTGGCACAGGGCAATTATTGGAACCGACGGGGTATTGAAGACTGAAAGCGATCTCTCCCTTTCCGAGTACGATGGAAAAGGGGCTACCGCAGTCGATCTAGATACCGGGATAGACGGAGAACATCCGGATTTCGATTGCGGGGAGCCTTGGACCGGGGAGAAACTGATTTGGTCAGCCAAGTGGACCGGAGTGGCTTGGGTAGACGCCCCAAATTGCAACTCCGATACATCCAGCGGTCATGGGACACATGTCGGGGGAACTATCGCAGGAAACGGTGATGCTTCTGGGGGCAGACGCCTCGGTACTGCGAAGGGAGCGACAATAGTTGCCTTGGGAACAGGAGATGGAGCCTCTATCTTTGCTGCTGTCGAGGGCTTAGAGTGGACTTACGAACATAGCAGGCCAGGACTAAATGAGTTCAACATCAGAGTAGTGTCGAATTCATGGGGCACTAACGGCGATTATAATCCCTCAAACGCAGTCACGATACTGACCGATATGCTGACCTATGACAACGATGTAGCGGTAATTTTCGCAGCTTCCAACAGTGGTGGTAGCGGAGGGGAGTCAGAGAGTGACCTCAGGACCAACATGTATGCAAACACGCCCTCGGCAATCTCGGTTGCTGCACTGGTACACGAGGGGAATGCCGTCACCTCCTTCTCCAGCAGAGGGTGGTCGACCCAACAGCACACTTGGCCGGATATCGGAGCACCAGGTAGGAACATATGGGCCACGGCTCCACGGGCCACGGCAATCGACGCATCTACGAGAACCCAAGGGGATCTGTATTACATGGCTATCTCGGGAACGAGCATGGCCACACCGCACATAGGGGGGATAGCCACACTCTTGCTGGCAGCCGCACCATCTCTGGGGGTCGCAGACTATCAAACCGAGGACCACGATCACCTCGAAAGTCTGTACTTCAACGAGACCGCAAAGGGTATCCAATTCGATGACTGGAAAGATAGGAATGAATCGAGGGTGCATGAGATCGAGTTGATTTTGGAACTGACTTCTCACTACGAACTTCTGAGGAACTCTTGCGAAGAGGGTAATGACGACGATCCCTGCAATGATATTCCCGATGAATGCTACATCTCAGAGGAGACCAATCGGTGTCATGATTGGAGAGTAGGCCATGGTTTAGTCGACACTGACAGAGCATTAGCACTATCTCGGACATTGCAAGTGATGAGGGATCCCAACGAGGATGGTTTCCTGGACTATCCTCAGGTCACGGTCTGGGATGCATACAATCACTTCGAGAAAATAATGGACACAAGGGAACTCCCATTGAAGACAGATCAGCTTAGGCACGCATGGAAGGGAGAATGGAGTCACTTCAACAATGGTCCTACGAGCACCTTCGGAACCTATGCAACCGAGGACAGGCACTACGTTTGGGTACCGAACGGCACCTATGAGATGCAGATAGCCTTCAGCTCTCTGGATTGGGACTCCAACACTGCTCAAATTGCTCAAATCAGACCAAACGTAGACCTAGGCTCCGATGGTAATGACGATGCACAGGGTCAGGGAACTGTAGTAGGCGATACCATCTACATAGCACTGGATGTCGAACCAGAGCACTGGGGCGAGTGGACTGAGTTTGACGTAACAGGAACAGCAATCTCCCTCCCTGTAACTGGAATAATATCTGGATCCGAATTTATGGAACCTCGAGTCCCGTACACATTTGACGTCCTGCTAACATTGGACGTGTCAGAGCAGCAGACCGTGGACGTCCCGCTTAGGTATGACGGATATTCAGATTTAGACCCAGCACAACCGTCCGATCTGTATGATCCCGAATCAGCCTTCGATCTCCTGATGGTGAGGCCCGTATATGACGAGAGTCTGATCCCTGATTACGAAGATCAACCCACGCTATCTGCTAAGGCCAAATCCGCTCTTCTTCCATTAACAGTTTTCGGATCCTCTCTGTTTTTACTGGCATTATTCGCAGGATCCCTATTCTGGATGAAAGAACGGGCAATGTACGAGGACGAGAGCCTGGAAGACGACGCTCAAGACCACTAGGACCCGATCTCACTTCCAGCCATTCTCCAGAATAGGGGGGATGGTGTCCAGCACCGAGTCTCTTGGATTCTTCCACTTCATCCCAAGATCTCTCTCGGCCGGGGAAGCATCCCAGAACAGCCTCTTACCCAAGTGCATCCTTGCCCAAGAGAGACTCACCCGTGGATGGAATATCGATACTACCAGGGATAGGAAGTATGGAATCTGCCGTGTGGGCACCCCCAGAGACGGATTTTCAGATCTTATCGCCTTGGAGATATCCTTCCACCACATCTGTCCAGAGACGACCAGATATCTCCCACCATTCTCTCCTCGGGTCAGGGCCCTGACATGGGCCTCGGCTACGTCTCTCACGTCAACGATGCTAATGTGCATAGGGATTACGAAGGGAATCTCCCTTCTCAGCAGCATCATCAGGAACGAGGGGCTACCATTCAGATGCCTCTTCGATAAAGGGGGCCCAAGAACCACGCAGGGGTTGATAGTCACCATCCTGATGGATTTCTCCTTCGATGTATGCCAGTCTCTGACTAGTCTTTCGGCACTATATTTAGCAAGTCCATACGGGTTTTCCTCGATTGTCGCGTCATCTGCCCAAGTATCTGTGGTTAGGGTTTGACCGTCCTCCCAATAAGACGGCCTTATCGCTGCAGTCGAAGAGGTGTGAATCAGACACCTAACCGTTCCCGATGAATCTATTGCATCGAGCACGTTTCTAGTTCCAACCACACTTGGATCGACGATCTTCTCCTGGGGTCGCTTGGACTTCAGCACCACAACCGCTGCCGTGTGAATCACAGATTCACAACCGGCGACAGCACTTCTTACCGATTCTGTATCTAGCAAATCCATCTCGACGATCTCCAAGCTCCCCCCATCAGAGATAGGCAAAGACAGTAGATGATCGACTCTTTCAGGATCCGAGTGGTCCGTGACGGTCGCTCTGACCTGAGCCCCTTTAGAAAGCAGATTAGCTACAATATGACTACCTATGTAACCACTAGCACCAGTAATCAGGACGGTCATGGTCATACGAACGGCTCTGCTGAAAAGAGACTATCGGCTATTATTCTGAGTCAGATTTGCCAGATATCCAATCAGGGGCCCACCAATTCAAGTCCCCCATAAGCCTCATTGTCGACGGGACAACTAGTGCCCTAACTATCGTAGCGTCGACAGCCACTCCCAATGCCAACATGAACCCGAACTGCATCATGAGCGAAACAGATGAGAACCCGAAGGCTGAGAATACAGTCACCATTACAAGGGCGGCAGAGGTGATTATTCGACCACTCTTCTGCAGTCCTGTGGCTACGGCCAATGTGTTGTCCTCCGTCCTTTCCCATTCCTCATGGATTCTGGAGAGCATCAATACTTCGTAGTCCATGCTAAGCCCGAACAAGATAGCAAAAATCATCACGGGAGTTGTTGGATCTATTGGCTGGGGGGTGAAGTTGAGCAACTCCGCCCCATTACCCTCCTGGAAAACCCATACGAGTATTCCGAACGAGGCACTGACGGATAGTATGTTCATGATTAGAGCCTTCAAAGGCAGGATAACAGATCTTACTTGGAGGAAAATAAGCAAGTAGCTTGTGGTTAGTATGAACGCTATCGCGACTGGTAGGTTTTCCTTTACTGCGTCAAGGACATCCTGGTTGTAGGCGGCAAAACCCGCCACATTGACCTCCGAGACACCCCCAAACTGTTCATTTTTTGCATCAAGATTCCTGATTTCCCTTACAACCTTTCTAGATGCCTCACTGCTCTGATCTCCTTCAATCGCAACTTGTACGAGAACTACGTTATCTCCGATCGACGAATCAGCATAAAATCCCCTTTCCATATTCAGGGTCTCAGCTTCTGCTGGTGACAACTCGCCATCATCTGAATCGTCCCAGAATTCAGCAACCTCGTCCTCGGTCCAGCTTGCGTTAAAGTGGGCATAAGTAAACACAAAGTTAGCCCCCTCAATCGCGAGTATTTCCTTTGAAAAGGCGTGAAGACTTCTGATATTTTCCTCTGAAAACACATCTGTTCCTGCCTGAACCTCGTAAACAATAAGAGCGGTGTTGGAGACTTCCTGCGGCCAATTTTCGTCTGTCAATTCCATGCCACTTCTAGCTTCATTATCGGGGCTCAATGCCTTCCAAGAGGTAATGCCCCACTCAGCTTGGAGGAAGGGTGCTCCTGCCACCAGTAGGATAAGTACAGAGGGAACCAAAAACGATAGCGGTTTGCTCATTACTCTCTTGGCTAAATCATACCAAAAACCATCATCAGCGACCTCTGTACTAAGGCCCAATGGAACTCTGCCCGAATTAATCCTGTCCCCGAGTATTGCCAATATTGATGGAAGCAGAATTACCGAGGACGTAAGAGCTACTAAAGTAGCGCAAATTCCGCCCCATCCCAGCGATGGCAATCCTGTATTTTCGAAAAATAGCATACCAGTTAGACCTGCGACCACTGTCAGGCCCGAGAATAGAATCGCTCTACCAGCGGTAGCGCTAGTCATCGCAATAGCGGTCCTTTTGTCGTGTCCCCTCCCCAACTCTTCTCTGAAGCGATTAACTATGAATAACGAGTAGTCTACGCTGAGCCCGATCCCGAGTAAGGAAACAATGTTGACGGCATAGACAGTCAAATCGTCAACAACGTATGTCAGCCCATGGATTATGCCAACCGCGGCTATCACGGTGTAGATTCCAGACAATGCTGGCAAACTTGCCGATACCACTGTCCCGAAAACAAACAACAGAATTAGTATTGTCAGAGGGGCAGAAATTAGCTCGGCCCTGAGGAGCTCTTCCTTCAGCACCAAATCGAAAGTTATGTCAATCGCCAAATTATCAGTCAGGTACTTTTCCATCCCTTCGGGAGCGTTGCTGGGCAACTTGATATCCTCGTATATGTCCTTCAGTAGGATTTTCGAATCCTCTCTATTCATGTTGACCTTCACGTAAACTCTGGACCATGAGGGATCAACAGTACTCACAAGGGAAGACCGATTTGCTTCGTTTGTCTGCCATGGAACATCTAGATCGATGTCGTCATTTGTCGAAAGTACCTCAATAGTCGCCTGAATAGCGGATACTACCTCCGGGTCGTCATAGGAGTGACCTGGGTGGTGGAATAACACGTGAAAGGACTCAAAAGCGGTTTCATTGGGGTCCGAGAAGCCTTCTCCTGCCGCTGCCCACCCGTCAACTGACTCAAGGTCCCCCTCACCATATCCTTCGATATACCTTGGTTCCAGTGTGATCATGTACCCTAGTCCGGCACAGAGTAGCAAAGAGAATACCAAAACCGCTCGTGCGTAATCATGCACGAAAAGTCCGATCTTGTAATACAGTCTCCCTTCCAGAGAGGAAGGATCCGTCGCTCCTTCCATAGACACCGGCCACTACTTTCGCTTATCTATTTCTGTATCTAGATTTAATTTAGTAACTCGGCAACAGAGTCCACTACAAGAGAAGGATGCAACTTGCCTTTCTTCACATCACCTATCGATGCCTCCCCTGAAAGTACCAGAACACCATGTACGCCCGCTTTTTCCGCCATCTCCATGTCGGTGTAGAGCCTATCTCCAACCATGCAGCATTCATAGGGTTCAAGGCCCAAATCCTCTACCTTGTGCAGAATCATTCCTTTGTTTGGCTTACCACAAACGTGTACGGGACTGACTCCCGTCGTCGCCTTAAACAGAGACATGTATGCGCCTGTGTCGGGAAGCCCTCCTCTAGGTGATGGGCAGACCATGTCTGGGTGGCTTGCAACCAATTGGACGCCTTCGTGAAGATGTATTGATGCAGTAGCAAGCTTCTCGTAACTAATTTCTGTATCGTACCCTAGAACCACGAATTCGGGCCGCTCCGCAGAGGTGTTAATCCCCTCCTTCTCTAACATACTGCGCATCCCTTCTGTTCCGACCAGAAAGGTGCTAGTTACCTCTTTTCCACTCAGCCAAGCTATTAGGTCATGAGTGGACAGAAGGATCTCTTCTTCGTCAGCATCGATACCTAGACCCCTGAGTTTCTCCAGGTACTGCTCCACTGACTTGCTTGAGTTGTTGGATAGGAAGTATCTCCTGATCCCTCTTTCTTCCAACCTTCCTAAGAATTCCAGAGCGCCATCAATCAAACGGTCTCCTAGGTATATCGTGCCATCTAGGTCCAAGAAGACGGCTGCAATTCCTTCTAGAGACTCACTGATTTTCTCTTCCACGTTCAATCACTTCATGGTAGCAGTATAGTCTTGAATAGGAACCAGGGACTCCACAGGGCCTTCTGGGCCTCTTTGTCCGCAATCATTCCCGTCAGCATGTCTCCCATCTCTTCCTTCCTAGATGCCTTCCCAACGAACCAATTCATCAACTTCTTCCATTTGACCACCTTCTGTAATCTGTGGGAGTTAGTCAGCTCCTTGCCAAGGGTACCCCAAAGGTCCTCCATGTATGCAACTGCATTCTCCTCGGGAAAACCTCCTGAATGATCATCCTTGTCGAAGTACTTAGAGGTCATCTTCGCGGAAACCAAGCCGTTTCCTATACCCTCACCGCTAAACGGGTCGACCAGACTAGCAGCATCCCCAACGCACATTACACCCGCGCCGGCGCTTCTCCTAGGTTGATATGAGGGGGGACTCTTCCTTGGAGAGCCAAACGGAAGCTGCCATCCCTTCTGGGATCCTTCAACGATTCTTGCATCCTTGAATCGCTCCCTGAAAACAGGATGATTCTCAATGACCCAGCGCTGCTTCTTCTTCAGCGATTTGTCTGCTCCCTTCTGCTTCCTCTGCTCAGAGATGACCATCCCGATCCCCACATTCACGACTCCTTCCTTGACTGGGAACAGCCAGAAGTATCCTGGAATCACCTCATCGATAAAGTGAATCTCGATCGGTCCTTGACTTCCATCGAAGCCTCCAACGTTCTCCCAGTACTCCCTGTAACCACCGCAGTAGTGGTCATCATCTCTCATCGGCTCACTGTGAATCCCCTCAACGAGCTTGGTGGCTACAGGGCACCTGTAACCTCCAGCACCAATGGTGACGGGAGCGACGAAACTCATAGTCGGGGATTCGGATGATCTCTTACCAAAGCTACCGGATACTCCGACTATGGCCCCCTCATCCTCAAGTACCTCTTTGACGTTGAATCCCTGGATTACCGAGCCGCCCGCTTCAGTGACAATCTCAGTAGCCCTCTTGAACATCATGTAGTCGAACTGCATTCTAGGAAGGGAGTAACCAGCCATCTTCTTCTCGAACTCGTCTTGGGGGAGCATAACCTTGACAGTGTTACCATTTGCAGAACCGAACACTATCGAGTCAACCATGAAGTGAGGAGTTTTCTCAACCATCTCCTTGACGCCCAACTCCTTCACGTGCGAAAGCGATTTCCCGCCAACGGCATCTCCGCAAATCTTGTCCCTAGGCCATACATCCTTCTCAATCAGAAGAACCCTGCATCCATTCAACGCATTGTAGGATGCTGCAGCGGACCCGCTAGGGCCCCCACCGACTACTATGACATCGAAAGAGCTCCCATCTTCCGGGATGCTGCCAGTATCTATCGGACCTTCCCAATCGTCCATACTAGTTCTAGTGGGAGGGGCATCGACATTCAAACTATGCCATTGGGTTCTTCTGCATTCCGTACCACGCGCTGCTATGAGCGGAACCTTGTGGATAGTCAAGACGACCCTTCCCGGTGAAATGAATGAGGCTGAAGTGGGCATGTGGTGCCAATCAATAATAGAATCGAATCTAGCTGCCTGTGTTGATATTAAGAGAATAAACTCAGTTTTTCGTTGGGAAGGAGAGATTCATAATGCTCTCGAATGGGATATCCAAATGAAGACCTCTGAATCTAGTAAAAATGGGTTGATATCCAAAATAAAATCAGAACATTCCTATGATGTTCCACAGATTGTCTGGTGGTCGGTTGAGTCTACAAAAGAATACTACAATTGGGTTCAAGGGTGATACGCTCTTCGTGTACCATGGGACTGACGGAAATCCTCAGACCTGCTAAGAAGGTCCCCACTGTCTGGTGGAGCTCTCCAAATCCGATGTCATTGAAGCCAAACCGATCAACAATGGCCATTCTGGTAATCGGCGAATTCATCTTCGGACTAGGGGACTCACTTCTGATTGCTGCCGGTATAGGGAATACTCCTTGGACTGTTTTGGCAGAAGGAATAGCCATTACTGCAAAAGTGTGGACAATAGGAGAGGCAACTTTCCTAGTCAGTATTGCCGTGATGTTTCTATGGATTCCAATAAAGGAGACTCCCGGCATTGGAACCATCCTGAATATCATCATTATAGCCCTCACAATTCATGTCATGGTGCCGATACTTCCACAACCAGACAGCTACTTAGTCTCGATTCTGATGGCTTCCTCGGGAATTGTACTTGTTGGAATAGGTAGTACGATGTACTTGACGGCAAATCTAGGGCCAGGCCCAAGAGACGGCTGGATGACTGGACTTCAGAGAGCCACTGGCGTTCCGATCGGGAGAGTTAGAATAACCATAGAAGCCACTGTCCTGGTGATTGGAATAGTACTAGGTGGCAATTTTGGGATTGGCACCATCCTCTTCGCAGTAACCATTGGCCCTGTGGTAGCGTCCTGTCTGTCGATAGCCAGTAGGATCGACTCTACTACCGGATGATTCCTTCAATCAACAACCCAATCGGGAGGTTCATGGAGTATTGCGGACAGGCCCAATCATGGGTGGGCACGGAGTCATTCAGCGATACCGCGAGTTTCTCCCTGTTTCTCAGGATACATGCATCATTTCACTGAATGAGGGGAACACACCACTAATAGAATCACACAATCTTGTTCAGGCACTGGGTGGAGGTTTCCGTCTTTTCATCAAATATGAGGGACTTAATCCCACGGCATCCTTCAAAGATCGAGGGATGACCCTTGCTGTAACTAAGGCAGTAGAAAAAGACGTCCGCGCTATCGTTTGTGCCAGCACAGGAAACACTAGTGCCTCAGCAGCAGCCTATGCCTCTCGTGCTGGACTGACTTGCGTGGTCCTGATTCCAGAAGGCAAGATCTCGTATGGGAAGATGGCCCAGGCTCTCATTCATGGTGCGAAGACAATTGAAGTCAGGGGGAACTTCGATGAGGCTCTCGAGTTGGTCAGAGAATTGGGGCTGAGGGATGATATTGAAATTGTCAACAGTATTAATCCATTTAGGATTCAAGGTCAGAAGACTGCAGCATTCGAGGTCTGCGACGATCTAGGGATATCTCCAGACATGCACTTCTTGCCGGTCGGAAACGCTGGCAACATCACTTCCTATTGGATGGGCTACAAGGAGTACAAGGATGCTGAGAGGATAGAGTCGTTACCCATGATGATGGGATGGCAGGCAGAGGGGGCGGC
>CERR01045329.1_pt1 | contig 11190 bp, 4 predicted proteins | sample 530841 | NCBI WGS metagenome assembly CERR01 (sample SAMEA2621021, study PRJEB7988) | marine metagenome | biome: marine biome (ENVO:00000447); feature: surface water layer (ENVO:00002042); material: "saline water (ENVO:00002010), including plankton (ENVO:xxxxxxxx)" | depth 5 m | reverse complement strand
TTATAAGCGGTGTAAGGGAAATAGCGTTGCTAAATTCAACAATTCACGCTGTGTAAGACTGGTACTAGAAGTAAGAACCAGTAACTTAAGCTTAAACTGTTGCCAAATTGAAACAGGGTAAGATACTGAAAATTAGAGTTTTATTGGAGATAAAAAAAAGCTTGGAAAAAAAACCAAGCTATATAAGCCTTTTGTTGCGATTTGCATACAGGCTTTGTACAGAAAGAAGAAATCAGTCTGGTAGGGTAGCTATGCGCTTTTGCGCTGTCTTTCCACTGAATTCTCATAGCAATGTTTAAGATAGCGTCTTGCCATGCGCCGCCCTTGACCGTAGCCTCGCAATAACTTCTTCTTATCCATAGTTAAACGCTTAACGCAAAAAGCTTCATCAGGCGCTATCACACGGATTGTGCAGTCGTCGGGTGGATTATTGAGAAAAGCTAACGTTTCGTTATAAATGGCTGCACGCTGCAACATCTTATCGAGTAGCGCAGGCTGGTTGCCATACATCTTTTGCATTAGCCAAACAGACTTTACTTCTGGTTTTGTAAAACCTAACGGTTGAGAAAGAATAACCGTGATATCCTTCGCACCCATTTTGTATGCTTGGATAGCAGGTATTGCATCTGCCACTCCCCCGTCCAAGTATCGCGTACCATTTATTGAAATTTCGTCTCGGTATGCAGTTGGCAACGCACAGGAAGCTACCATTAAATCATCAACATTATCTTTGGTGGCTTGTATATATTCACATTCACCTGACTCTGCATTAGTAATCCCAACATACAGTGGCATGCTGCTTTTTTCACCTGGTGCAGGAATATTCATGGACTGTTTAGAGTGATGCCATAGCCAATGAACATCTGTCATGTGCCCACCTTTTATGAAACGAAGCGGGCTAAAAAACTCCCTCTTTGTGGCGTATTGCGTGATGATGGTTTTACTAAGCCCATGCATTTTCGATACGTAGGTTGAAAGATTAGTTGCGCCAGCTGAAACACCAATCGCGAAGTCGAACGAATGGTAGTCATGCTCCATGAATTTGTCTAACACGCCTGCTGCAAAAACTCCGCGCATAGCGCCACCTTCAACAACGAGTGCACGTTTCATTTTCATCTCCTTTTGAATAAATTCAACCACTCTGGTACGACCACTATTTTCTTGGTGATACTACTAGAGAATCAAGAGATATGCCAAAAACAAAAAACCGCGAACTACGTCGCGGTTTTTAAATCTTGGTTTATTAGAAATTTACCAAATTAGCGTTTATTCGGTCTTACTTTTTCGTAACCGTTAACGTAGGTGCATTTCCATCAGGGCCAGATACCTTAAACTCGTATAGACCAGACTCTGCAACTTCAATCATGAGATTATTGTTACTTGCGCCAAGTATTTTCGGCTCGCTAGGCGTTACTACGTTGCTTGCTGCATCGTTCGGGCTGCCAAGGTTTACTGTCGACCAGTCTTCAGAAGCGACTTTGAATTCAATACTACCTGCGCTCAATTCAATGTCTGCGGTATAAACACCTTCTCCTTGATATTCAAACATATCGACAGCTCCCCAGCCATTCATACCACCACGGATATAAACTTGCGTGTCGCCCCAAAACGCTTCTTTAAATACACCAATGGTTGGCGCATCTAAATCGGTGACGTTGAATACGAACACATAGCGGTCGGCGGTTTCAATGTTCAAAATAAGATTGTCGTTAGTGGCGGCGACCCCCAAAGTCTGACCAGGCGCAAGGTTGCGATCTGAATCATCGGCTGATATCGCACCGAAGTTCACGGTACTCCAATCTTCTGAAGCAACCTTAAACTCGTAAGTCCCTGGCTCAACATCACGAGAGAAAGTGTAAATACGTCCGCCTTGGTACGCAAACTCCTCTGCCGTACCCCAGTCGTTCATTGCACCACGAAGATACACTGGTGTGCCAACATAGGGCTCTTCGTTCTCAACCTTAAGGATTGGTGCTTCGCTATCAGTCGCATCAATAGTAAACAGATAGGTCGCGCTCGTCGCTGGTGTAAATGAAAGGTTGGTATTAGTACGTGCAAGAACCTTTTCTTCGCCCGCTATCACTGTACCTTCTTCACCATCCGCTGCGCCAAAGTTCACTGTACTCCAATCTTCAGATGCTAATTTGAATCCATATGTAACGCCACCTTCAAGTATAGCTATTACGGTGTACTTACCGTCACCCTGATAGGTAAATGCATCATCCGTTGACCAACCATTCATATCTCCACGCAGGTAAGCGATGGTGTCGCCGTAAGGAACAACATCAGGCGCACCAGACGTGGCATACGCTGATAGACCATAACCTTGCGCTCCAGACTGTGGTTTTACGAACACAGCAATAGTTAGTGCAGGAACGGTAAAGGTTCCATTACCATCTTCACCTTCTACAAATGTGGCGCCGCGTACCGCTGCATCGACAGAATTCATTTGTGTGGCGTGAAGCGAAAAGCCTGTTGCTGTGTTTACCGTGATAGACTTATCTTCATACCCTGTATTCACTAGCACCATAACCGCATCATTCATTATGTCTAAATCTTGGCGAGGTACTTCGCTGTTTTCAGATATGCCGTCATCAATACTCATCGCTATAAGACCACGCTGCTGGCGTTCACCAATATTGTGGAAACCTATACGGTCGATGATGTCTTCAGCGGTGGTTAATCTAAACAGCGGACTTGTCATTCGAATATTAAGCAATTCTGCAAACACATCAGAGGCAAACATAATATCTGCCATTGAGGCCGTGCGATTTGGATTGTAAATGAATTCACCCATTTCTTCCCAACGGGCTTCGTTGTCTTGTGCCAACGGTAAACCTACGTTCCAGTTGTTCGTTTCGTAGGTGAAGTCGACGTAGTTAAACCAGTCGCCCGCATCATAGGTATTTCTATCCATTGATTTTGAGCGAAGCATGTCGCCGCCCATTTGTAAAAATGGAATACCTTGAGACACAAGATTAATACCCATTGCCACATTTTGGGCACGAACCCGCTGTTCTAGAGTAATATCTTGTGGAAGCGTGTAGTTTAACTGATCCCACAGTGTTTCATTATCGTGCTTCGACACGTAGTTAATGATATCCGCAGGATCTTCTGCATAGCCGCCTAAGTTACTGGTAGCGCCTGCACTTCCTGAAGACGTCTCCAAAACATAGTCTTTTAACGTTCCGATCATGCCCATTTTTACACGGTCTTGCGCGCTTAATAGCCCTTCATCTTCCGGCCTAAAGATAGCGCCCTGGCGAATAGCTTCGCGAATACGGTCGTTATAGGTACCAATCTCAGTACCGGCCATATTGAGCTGGCTCGCTTGCTCGTAACCGCGGTCTATTTTAGTCCAGCCTTCACCGTAGAAATAGTTGTCAGCATCGATAGCTTGGACTGCATCACGCAAGCGTACCATAGTGTCTTTTGTAGCTTGGCTCATGATGTCGAAACGGAATGAATCATACTTATAATGCTCAGTCCACATCAGCAGCGAATCTTCCATGAACTTTTCCATCATGACATTGCGAGGCTCTGTGTCATCACAGCACGTTTCACGAACAATCGCACCCGTATCCACTTCATAACGGTGATAGTAGCCCGGTACCGCTTTGTCTAATACTGACTTACTGAAAACACCAGACGCATTGGTATGGTTATAGACTACATCAAGTGCAACACGTAGCCCCATCTCGTGAAGTGCTTGGATCATGGCGCGCATTTCTACAATGCGTTCTACTCCCTCTGCACTCGACGCATAGCTGCCTTCCGGCGCGTTAAAGTGATGAGGATCATAGCCCCAGTTGAATGTATCTAGATTGCGTAAATCATTAGTAAGCTGCTGGGCTTTACCCGCTTGAGATAAAGGATCGTAACCGTTATAAACGTCAATTAGCAATGCATCAGCGCTTTCTTCTTCACATACCGCAGCACTGCTATTTAAGCGACACAGTTTGCCTACCGTATCGTATAAATCTACCGTTTTTGTTGGATCCTCATCGATGGTTGCAATGTCATTTGCTGGAAGTATATGGAAGTAAGTAAGCCCTGCATCAACAAGCTTTTTAAGGTGCTCAACCGGTGCTGTGCCCTCTTCAGTAAAGGCAAGGTATTTACCTCGATTTTCTTCAGAAGTAGACATATCACGCACACTGAAATCACGAATGTGACCTTGGTAAATAACTGCGTCTTCGTAATTTTCAACCGTAGGGATGGTGTGAGAATCCCACCCTTCAGGTTTTAAATCATCATCAGCTAGATTTACGAAGCGAGAGAAACGGCCGTTTGTGCTTAGTGACACAGAATATGGGTCTGTAACAAGCAGCGTTTCTACATTCCCCGAAATAGGGTGATAGACGGTAACTTCATAACGGTAAAGCTGACGGTCAAGGGACATATCGCCTTCATGACGCCAGACACCAGACGTATCATCGCGAACCATATCAATACGTTGGCTTAATGTCTTGTTGTCGTTATAAATCAGAAGATCAACATTTGAAGCAGTAGGCGCCCACAATGCGGCAGTAATACCTGTATCAGAGTAGATACCACCAAGTTGAGCTTCGTCGGCATCGTCTTCACCGAGCGTATATAGTGCGTCTATTCCGTTAGCCAGTTGGATCCCGGTCGCAACAACAAGCGCACCGTCAGCATCGTAACCCCCTACTACGGCTTGTGTCGTCAACACGGTTTTAGCATCTTCAACCGACCAGTCGCCTTCCCAAGCCTGCATAGCAGATAAGTGCGGCGCACGGGCAGATTGCTCTTCGGTAAGTGTTGTACTCATTAACGTTACTTGAGTACCGTTAATACCCTCTTCCAGCGTACTCTCTAAGTCAGCCTGTGCTGAATAGTGAAGTTTCACCTCTGAAACGGTTTCAGGTACGTCCCATAAAATAGTGTTGGCATCTAACCAATGCGCGCCAAAACCCTCGATATCAACAGGCTGAGGACCAAGAGACATGATAGGAAACTCGAATATGGTTGCCTCGCCAGAGAGGGTAAAATTCATGCGTACAAATGTTTCATCATCTTGTACTAAAGAACCCTGGAAGTTTCCGCCCCCCATTTCTTTTCCGGCATCGTCAGTGCCTTTGTGGATGATGAAATTGTGACAGCTCCCATACCCTTCTTTAAGGTCTAGAATCCAATACGCACCATAGTTAGGATCGATACCGCTATGAATGCGACCGTTGGCCCAATCCGTGTCTGCGTCAGCATAAGCATCACACTCGTCATTGTTCCAAGTATGTAGTCTCCAGCCTTCATAAGCTGCATCGTTACTTGAGTTATCAGCGTCAACAGCAGCCCGATTATAATAAAGTACAGCTTGATTAGATGAAGGGGTAAATACAGGTGCAGGTAAACTTGGATCAGCACCGGCTTCACATGCATCGTTCGCTTCATTAGGTACGAGCGGCGCATCGCATTGAATAGGTGGTGGCGGTTCACAAGCCGTACCTGTTGAATTAGGTACATTTGGAACCTCACAGGTAAGCAGATCGTTGGTGCCCGACTCTACGCCCGAGCCACCGCAACCTGCAAGTGTATATGCGCCTACTACGAGTAACGCAGCGCGCACTACTCTTTTTTTAGTAAACATAGAATTCTCCTGAATTTTTTCGCTACTTTTGGCAACCGAATATTCCTTCGTGTTGCTAAATAAATTACCTAAGATGCTGTTTTTCATAGTTGATATGTCATCCCTAGGTAATATTGCGTACCAAAGTATTGGATAGTGCCGGTTTGCTCTTCTGATGAGAAATAGCTCTTCGTTGGCTCGTCTGTTAGGTTGTTAACTTGAAATAGTACGCTCCAATTGTCGTTAATCTCGTACGACGCTTGGTAATCAATAACCAATTCTTCATCAAAATTAACCACCTGATCGTTTACCGCTACTTGCTGCGAAACAAATGCGTCGCGATATCGGCTAGACAAGCGAGTTTCAAAACCTTCGTATTCCCAAAACACGGTTAGCGTAGCAACGTTTTCAGAAAGACCTGGTAAGTTAGCGGCATACACGTCATCACCTAGCGTGCGTTGAATTTCACTTTCGGTGTAAGAGTAACTTGCGCTAACGCCTAAGCCTGACCACATACCAGGCAGCATGCTATAAATTTGCGTATAGGCGATTTCTAAACCGCGAATATAGCCACCTTCGGCATTGTTTACGGCTGTGCTGTAGCTACCATTTTCAGTAGGGACGGTAATAAAGATGGGGTCGCCATTTTCATCAAGCGCTAGTTCGGCTTCCTGTCCTGCAAACTCTGGCGTCAAGTAAACCGGCACACTTACGTTATCAGGAATTACAATGCCGTTTGCTTCAAAATCATAAGGCTCTATTTCAATGTCTTCTACGAACGATTCAATGTCTTTATAAAAGCCAGCGACAACTAATGCACCTTCCGTATCTGAGAAATAATACTCCCACGAAACGTCGTATTGAGTTGCATAGAACGGCTCTAGATAGGGGCTGTTGCGGGCGTTACCGCTAACCCTCGCCGTAGGGTTTGAAAGCGTAATTTCGCCCGAATCTCTGTCTTGGAAAGCAGTAACCGGTTCAATAGTCGTTGACGCATTCGCGGCAAAACGGTTTATCGGCGCTCTACCCATCACCTTTGCGGCGGCTACACGAAGTTGTGTGTCGTCTGTAAGTTTAAAGTTGAGGTTAATTGAAGGTAAAACGTCAGAATATTCGTGACTTATCAACGCTGGGCGATAAAAGTTATTGATTAACCCTACGTCGTCGGTAATGTTTTGTGCTCCAGCCGTAGGATCACTAACTTCAACCGATGTTCCGGTCTCTAAATCTTCAATAAACCGAGTAGCACGCTGTAGCGTCGTTGAACTCTGTTTACTTTTAACGTAACGAACACCAACATTACCTGTAACAGGAATACTGCCAATTTCTGTATTAATGTTTGCCATCAAGTAAGCAGAATTCACAGTTTCAAATACATCCCCACTTTCTTGTAGTGTCCATGCTGTTGAAGCAGTGCCTGTTTCTGGAGCGTTAATTACACCGGCAGCACCTGGCCCCCACGTTTGAACAGGCTGTGGCCTACCGTTTGGAAACCAAGCATTAAGTGCACTGTCTAGATCAACGGAAAGATAACTTGGAAAATAACCAAAATCACCGCTCCAATTTACCTCTTCGACCATATCAGAAGTTAACTGAAGTGGCGGTTCGCTGACTGAAAATGCACTGTCATTGCCGTATTCAAACACAGAGCGGTCATTGTTATATTCCCGGTCTGAATAACGATAGCCAAATTCAAAGCCTGAAATGATTGGCACATCGACATAATATTGGAAGTCTACGCGATAGGCGTCTAACTCATCTTTGTTTTCATACGGATAAATGCCGTATTTACTTACCATTACACGGTCTAAGTCTGTAAAAGCATCACTTTGATTAAAACCGATATCAGGTAAGTTTAGTCCGTTGAGCAAATAAGAAATTTGAACGTTTTCGTCGAACACGGGGTTTGCCACTGTCGCGTCTTCGCCAACAAGCGACCACAGTAAACCGTTTCTGAAGTCGCTTTCAGCACTTGAACGGGAGACGTCAAACTGAACCGCTAAATCTGGCGATATCTCCCAATTAGCATTCACGCCTAAGTTGGTAACACTGTCGAAGTCTTGATTGTCGTCGTTTACCAACTCAACACGGGTAAAGCTATTGTCTGTACGAGAAAATGTGCCGCCAATTACGCTCCTGTTAACTACAACAGGGTTAGTTATACCGGCATTTATTCCGCCTAGCTTAACGCGAAAGCCACGGGCAAAGGCTTCGGAATCAAATTTAGAAATGAAAGCATCAGCTTTAAGTGTAAAGGTATCGATAGGTGCCCATTCAAACGCCGCAACGTAACCATCACGAGTCTCTTCCCCGCCCTTGTGCTGCATTTCAAAACCCTCTGAAATGAGTTCACAGTTAGGCGCTATTTCCTCTTCGGTACACTCAGAATTTGTGTAAATCCCGTCTACGTCCGTTACACCATTGTAGGCAAGACCAATGAATTGAGTCGAAACACTCGGTTGGAATAAACGAGCATAACCTAGTGATACACCTAGCGTATCATCAAGGAATTTACCTTGATATGAAAAACTCAGTCTATGTCCATACTCTGTAGCATCACTCACCTCTGACGCTCTATCGTTGTACATGCCACGCATGTTGGCGCTGAATTTATGCTGCTCTTCAATGGCAAGTGGTGATGCAGTTTTAAGTTCTACCGTACCCGCTATCCCCCCCTCAATAAGCGATGCCTTGGGAGATTTATAAACCGCCGCCTCACTAATAAGCTCTGAAGGATACTGATCAAACTCAATTGCCCGGCTTCCGCTGGTCGATACCTGCTCTCTACCGTTTAATGTAGAAAACACAAAGTCACCGGATAGACCACGAATGTTTATCTGCGCGGCTTGCCCCCCGGTTCTTACCGCAGAGATACCCGGCAAGCGGGTCAGTGCATCCGCCATCGACACATCGGGAAGTCCGCCCAAATCGTCTGCAGATATTTGTTCAGAAACCGTATCGGAGAAGCGTTTCTGGTTTAGTGATTGGATCAAGCTGGTACTAAAACCACGTACTTCAATACGCTCTAGGGTATCTTCTTGTGGTCGTTCAACTTCGTCTATTGAGGTGTCTGGTGACTCTTGGGCATAAAGAGGAGCTGCGCTAAACGCGACCCCACTACTTATCAAGGCCGCCATGATAGTGCTGGGTTTGAATGTTTTCATTGGTGTCCCATTCCTTGTTTATTATCGACACTTTTAGGACTACCACACCCAAAAATGCCTCTTATGGTTCAACACCAAATACTACTGTTTTGTATAAAAAGGGAGCAATGCTATGCATACGTATTCATTTACATCGGCGCAACATATTTTTAATTTACCAGTAAAAAACCAGCATAATTGTAACAATTCATCCTTAAAAACGAACAAAGCAGCCTTTTGGCTGCTTTATCCTTTACCTGTTTAGTTAGCTAATGCGTTCGTTCGCAGCACTTCTAACCATATGAAATTATTCAACTCATTGCGCGCTTATACTTTGCAACCATCCCATTTATATACTCGTCATGTGTCGGCAACTTAGCAATAGGCTCTTTTTTGATTTCCAACAACCTTGTTAACATTTGATTTAACTGAACTTCAGGCACACTGTTTACCAAACCGTGATAATCCTTAGGAGTAATCCCCTGACCGTACAAGACCTGTAGCCATGAGCTTTCAAGGAATAGATCATTTTGTTCTCGTAGCAGATTTCCGCTTTCTTTAAACAACGCAATTTTATGTGCTAAGGAATCGGGCAAAGTAATATTTCGCATATCATTGAAAAAGGCGCTATCGGTTCGCTCATTTACGGTGTAATGCAAAACAAGAAAATCTCTGATTTGTTCAAACTCTAATTCAGACTGCTTGTTATATTCCGTTTCCAAGCTCGGTGCAAAGCCGTTGTGGGGAAACAGCTGAATTAAGCGAACAATTGCAGATTGAATGAGGTGAATACTAGTAGATTCAAGTGGCTCTAAGAATCCACTTGATAGACCTACTGCTACTACGTTTTTGTACCACTGCTTACGTCGTCTGCCCGTCGTAAACTTTATCAGTTTAGGGTCACCCAATGGTTTGGTATCTAAGTTTGACAACAAGGTGTCACAGGCCTGATCATCACTGATATAGCGTGAACTATATACGTGGCCATTACCATTTCTGTGTTGCAGTGGGATCCTCCATTGCCAACCCGCATCGTGGGCAATAGAGCGCGTGTAAGGCGCGGTTTTTTCATGTCGCTCAGACGGTACAGCAATGGCACTATCACAAGGAAGTAAGTGAGACCAATCGTCGTAACCAGCGCCCAGCGCTTCCTCTATCAATAGCCCCTTAAAGCCCGTGCAATCAACAAATAAGTCCCCTTCAACCACGTCCCCACTTTCTAAGTGAAGTGCTTGAATAAAACCGCTGTGGGTAAAACGTTGAACACGTGAAATTTTACCTTCTTTGCGTACAACCCCCATATTTTCACTCAGCTTTCGTAAATACTGAGCGTATAAACTGGCGTCAAAATGATAGGCGAAAGGTAGCTCAACGACTGGGTCTTTGGCATTTATCTGCGCAAATCGTCCCGCTTCAGCGGCATGGTAATTTAGGTCAAAATCCCACAGGTCGTCTTTTAGGCCTTGCTGGCGCGCCTTTACCCAATAGTGATGAAAATGACAAAACGCCATGCTTTTGCCCGGCGCACCAAAGGTGTGATAGTAGCTTTCACCCTTCGTTTTCCAATTTTCGAACCGTATAGCAAGTTTTATCGTTGCTTTAGTATCATGAAGAAACTGTGCTTCGTCGATACCTAACACTTGGTTTACTAGGCGTATTGGGGGGATGGTAGCTTCGCCAACACCGACCGTACCAATCGCTTCAGATTCAACCAGAGTAATATCAACTGCTTTACCCAACACCTTTTTCATTAGTGATGCAGCTAACCAACCAGCCGTTCCACCGCCGGCAATCACTACACGCTTTATCGGATTACTATGAGGATCTTGCATAAACTTCTCGCAATTCGTACCAAAAATTTTGAAGGATTCCTTTCATACAAAAAGAAAAGCCACCATTTGCTCTCTCTTTTAGCACAAGCTAAAACAAAAAGCAGCAGGTGGCTTTACACACACGAAGAAATTAGAACTTGTAGTTAAATCCTAGCAAGTAGTTCGTTCCATAAGTTTGGAACTGCGTGATTTGACGGCCGTCAGCCGCTGACGCTTGAATATCATCTTCATCGGTCAGGTTCTGTGCTTGTAAAGTAACACGTAGGCCTTCTAGATATTCGATACCAGACTCGCTAAAGTCATAGCCAATTTGCGCATCAACAAGCGTACCGCCTTGCTTCGTTGCATCAACTAACGCCAAACTAACACCACGTTCTTCAGTTAGGTACTGATCACGTTTTGTTGCCGCAAGACGGAATTCGAAACCAGCATTCTCATAGAAGAAAGTCATACTGTAAGACTCTTCTGATAGTCCAGGAATACGTGTTTCAGTTTGCCCCGGAGCCGCGTCAACTTCACCATCCATAAAGGTGGCACTTGCGAACAAACCGAAGCCTTCAAGTGAATCATGGATCATGTCAAATGGAAGTGAACCTTGTAATTCGTAACCGCGAACAAAGCCTTCGAA
>CERR01107010.1_pt1 | contig 11199 bp, 8 predicted proteins | sample 530841 | NCBI WGS metagenome assembly CERR01 (sample SAMEA2621021, study PRJEB7988) | marine metagenome | biome: marine biome (ENVO:00000447); feature: surface water layer (ENVO:00002042); material: "saline water (ENVO:00002010), including plankton (ENVO:xxxxxxxx)" | depth 5 m | reverse complement strand
GTGGATCTAAGATAAGGAATTGCGGCCAAATTTTAACAGCGTTGTGGGCATTCGTAAATAATATTTCGCAAATATTTATGATAAACTTGCCTTATAACTTGCCTCATAATAGTTTTAGGTTGTTTTTTATGTTTTCGAAGCCTTCGCAAACGGTTTACACCGTATCGCGCCTTAACAGAGAGATTCGTACAGTTCTTGAGCAGGGCTTTGCATCGCTAATTTTAACAGGCGAAATTTCTAACTTTATTACCCCTGCTTCTGGGCACTGGTACTTTTCGTTAAAAGATGAAAAAGCACAAATTAAAGCGGCTATGTGGCGCGGCAATAACCGCTCTCAAAGTTACCGCCCTGAAAACGGCGCACAAGTAACAGTAAGAGCCCGTGTTTCACTTTACGAACCACGCGGTGATTATCAGCTTATTGTTGAGCATATGGAACCTGCCGGTGAAGGCCAGCTTAAACAAGAGTTTGATGCATTAAAAATGCGCCTAGCCGCTGAGGGCTTGTTTAGTTCGGCCTATAAAAAACCACTGCCGCAAAATATAAACCGTGTAGGTGTAATAACCTCAGCAACGGGCGCTGCTATAAAAGATATATTAACCGTACTTAAACGCCGCGCACCGCAATTAGAAGTCATTATTTACCCAGCCATGGTGCAAGGCAAAGAAGCCCATGTGCACTTAATTAACCAAATACAGTTAGCCAATGCACGCAATGAGGTCGACGTACTTATTGTAGGGCGAGGCGGTGGCTCGTTAGAAGATTTATGGTGCTTTAACCATGAGCAGCTTGCGCGTGCTATTTATCAAAGTGAATTACCCACAGTCAGTGCGGTAGGCCACGAAATAGACACAACCATCAGTGACTACGTAGCCGATGTACGCGCAGCAACGCCTTCAGCAGCTGCTGAGCTTGTCAGCCCTAACACGCAAGAGCTACATAGTAAGGTTATTGAGCTCATTAACCGGTTAAATAATGCCTTTAAACACGATATGGCCGATAAGCGCGCACTAGCAACACAGTTACAGCATCGGCTTAACTTGTGTCATCCGCGCAATCAACTTAATCAAAAAGCGCAGCGATTAGATGAGCTAACTATTGCCTTACAACAGGGCATGCGCAATCGCCTTTACCAACAAGAGCGCACGCTTAATAATTTAACCCCGCGTTTAATGCGTCAATCGCCTGATAAAAAGTTATCGCAGGCCAGCCATCAGCTTATGCAGATACAAACTCGGCTTGAGCAAGCAATGCAGCACAAGTTGCAACACGCGCAAAATAGTTTAGCGCTGCAAGCCAGTAGGCTCGACTCGGTAAGTCCACTTAATGTTTTAGCGCGCGGTTACAGCATAACCAAAACCCAACAAGGCAAAGTGGTTAAATCGGTAGATCACATTAAAACGGGTGACGTGCTAATTACAGAGCTGGCCGATGGCGCTATAAAATCAACGGTGTTGTAAAGCTCTTTCAGTTAAAGCTCTGTGGCCATTAGTAAGGTTAGCTCGGTGTCGCTTGACGTTGAGGTTGTTCTTTTAAATTGCAACCAAAACTCTTGCTTCATTAACTTATCGTTTAGCTCTCGCCATTGGGTATGATCAAACGAGTCGTTATCAGTAGGTGCAGCAAGTTCAAATTTACATACGGTGGTTTTACACGCTGCACTAACAATCTCTGGGATAGAGCTTAGATCAGAGGTAAGTAAAAAATCTTGTAAAGCTATTTCTGTTTGATAAGCCCACTCTTCATTACGTATTTGCTCATCAAATTGCGCTTGCAAAACGGCTTGTGCATCAGAGGGGTCACGCAGCTGCTGCGCCGCGTTTTTCATCAAGGCTTTTTGTGCTGCTAATTGCTGTTTAAGCTGCGATACTTGCTCTTCTAAAGGAAGCTCATCTAGCGGTTGTGGTTCTGGTGTAGGGGGATTATCTTTTTGCTCTATACGAGCGCTTTGTTCAGGGGCAGCGGGTACAACACGCTTTGCTGTTGCTTCACTGCTTTTAACTGGCTGAACAAAAGGTGCCTGCTGCTTTGTATCAGCATGTTGTAACTTTGCGGGGTTTGCGTCACTTGAAGATAAATTAAAGTAGCTCCACGTTAAACCTACACCCGCAATAAATCCTATCCCTAGTGTTAAAAAGCTATTTTTGTTCATTTTAATTCCTTTTAAAATTATTTTTATTTATACAAGCTGCTATTACAGCATGGCGCTGGTGTGTGATTCGTTTTCAGGCTCTGGTGTGGTTAAAAAGTTTTGGTTCATACTTTGCGCCGGACACGGACAATCCGGCCTGCCAATAATTTTAGCTGGTACGCCTACAGCGGTGGTATGTGGCGGTACCGCAGTTAAAACAACTGAACCTGCGCCAATACGTGCGCCCTCGCCTACTTCAATATTACCCAGCACTTTAGCGCCTGCACCAATAAGCACACCGGCTCTAATTTTAGGATGACGGTCGCCCTGCTCGTTACCCGTACCACCAAGCGTGACCGATTGCAGTATTGATACGTTATCTTCAATTACCGCCGTTTCACCAATAACAATACCGGTGGCGTGGTCAAACATTATCCCTTTACCAACCTGACACGCAGGGTGAATATCAACCCCAAACACTTCTGAGGTTCGGCTTTGAATAAAACGAGCAAGCTCTTTACGGTTTTGCTGCCACAAGCAGTTAGCTAAACGATGCGCTTGAATAGCATGAAACCCTTTTAAGTTTAAAATAACCGTAAGGTAGGTTTCGGCTGCCGGGTCTCTGTCTTTAACGGCTTTAATATCTTCGGCCACATAGGTAAGCATACGGTCGCACTTTACAAACGCTTGGTCAAACAACTCACGTATTGTAAAAGCCGATACAACAGCATCTGCCAACTTATTAGCAACAATAAAGCTTAACGCCGAACCTAAACACTCATGATTTAAAATGCATGAATACACATGACTTGCTAAAAGTGGTTCGCGAGTTACAACTTCATTCGCTTCACTACGAAGCTGTTGCCAAATTTCATGACGCATAATACTACACTGCCTTAAATTGATATAAAAAGAGCCTTTTCCTAAGTTTAACGGATTTAAAGCCTAAGGTGTTAACGCCTTAGTTATTTGTTCTGGTTATTAGGTATAACTAAGAGTAAAAAAATTATATGAGTGCTAAATCACTCACACACAAAGCATCTTTTCCTTTATCCTTTGCTTTATAAAGTAAATCGTCTGCTTCTTTGATTAAATACGCACAGGTAAAGTCACTACTGGGTGTAATAGTAGTGAGGCCTACACTCACTGTAAGGGTTCTGCTTGGTAATGAATGTTTATTTTCAATGTTTAACTGTTTTAATTTTTCTAAAATATCGTTCAATACTAACAAGGCCTGATCTGAGTTCGTATTTCCATACACTAAAACAAATTCTTCACCACCAAAACGGGCACATAAATCACCTGGGCGTTTAGTAAATTCATTAAGTACTTTTGCCACCCTTTTTAAGCATGTATCGCCTTGTTGGTGGCCGTAAGTATCATTGAGTAATTTAAAATCATCTATATCAATAATAGCCAACGAAAGCGGCATACCTAAACGCTGACAACGATTCCATTCTTGCTCTAAAAAGGTATCAAAAAAGCCTCGGTTAGCAATATCAGTTAAGCCATCAATAGCGGCAAGTTTTTGTACTTGTTCTTCAGCCAGTTTACGCTCGGTAATATTTTGATGACTAATAGCGTAATACGCTTTATCTGTATGGCTAAACGACACTACTCGCATCATAAACCAACGTTTCTCATCTTCACTATGGCATGGATATTCTAAATAGAAGTCGTCATTAGCCCCCGAAATAACTGATTTAATGCCGTTAAATGCCTTTAAACCAAAGCTATCTCCTTTTTGCGCAGCTTTTTCACACTCTGCTAAGTAATTTTGCTGCTCCCACATATCACAGCAGGCACAGTCGTTTTGCTCACCAAAGTTTTGCCAGCTTCGGTTTATATAAACTATGTCGCCGTTAGAATTAATAACCACTACTTGGTCGGGCGTGGTATCTAGTACCAACTTAAAAAACGCTTTATCGTCAATCACGAGCTTTCCATTTTAGCTTTGTTGTTAATTAGTATAATCAATAACAATTTTTTAACACAATATTGTTACTTTACTTCACGCTAGTTGCATAATTTATTAATGTGAAGTAATACTCCGTATGACAGCTAAGTAGTCTATAAAAAATATAAAAATTTTACTTTTACATTAAAAATCAGATACTAAAGCAGCATGACAGGGTTACTGTCATATGCCAAACTAGCTACTGGCATACTACTGACGGCGTAAAAAATAAAAACAAACGCTAAATTAGCATCATCAACTCAACAAGGATAACGATGATGAAAAACGATATATTGAATACAAAAAAGCTTGGTTATAAATTTTACTTTCAAGATGGCGACAATCAAATAGCCTGTTTTGGAAGCTACTTTACGGGTAAAGAAGAAGTCTTTGTAAACGATGACCTATTCAGTAAAAAACGAACTATCTACTGTGCAAGCACGCACTCTTTTGCTTTTGAGGGCTCACAGTACCAAGTAAAATTTGACATGCTTAATATACTTACGGGGCGTCTGGAGTGCACTCTTTATAAAAATAGCAGTGTGATAGCCAAACAAGTTCAAAGTAGTCTTTCAGACGATCCTAAAAAGGCAGCATTTTTTCTTGCTGGCTGTACATTAGGTGGGGCGGTGTTTGGCTATACAACGGCAACAATTGTTGAACTATTTGTAGGGAAGCTTTAACGTGCAATTAAATCCTACAACAGTTAAATCGCTTAGAAGTAAGTTAGATTGGACGCAGCAACAGCTCGCAGATGCCTGCGATGTAAGTTTGCGGACCATTCAACGGGTAGAAAAAGAAGGCACCGCTTCTAAAGAAACCACTATGGCGCTTTGCGCGGTACTTGAAGTACGCCAAGGCGAGCTAATTAAACTTGATGAGCCTATAAATAATGACGTTAAAAGTACGCCAACTAAAAGCTTTTTAGCGGGAGTGGTTATTAGCTCCTTAATAAGCTTTGCTCTAGGCGCAGGCTCAGTGCTTTTAGCGACTAACTAATATTACGTTTTAATAGCACTAATTAAATAAAAATGCCCCAGGCTATAAGCACTGGGGCATTTTTTATATGTTAGAAAAAGAGATTAATTACTGAAACACTTTTTCAACAGCCATTACTTCAATGTTGTTAGCTGGAATAGCTAATTTATAATCGGCAATGACTTTATCCTCAGCAACAAGCGCTGCTGGTTTTTCTGTGTTGTAAACCATTGGCGATGTTTGCTCTGACACTAAACGTTTTTTCATGTCTTCGCCGTCACCCGTAATAAACACGTACTGTACGTTATCTGTTTGTAGATTATCTTTAATCACGCGATTAACATCAGCAAGCGTTAGCTTTTCAAGTTTACTTGTCACGTATTTTACAAACGACTCTGTGTTATAAAATTCGCTATCAAGTGCATAACCTAATTGGCGGTTTTGACTTGCGACAAGCTGCGGTACGTAGTTAATTAAAAAGTTACGTGTTGCTTCAAAGTCTTTTTCGGTTAAGCCAGTTTTAATAAGCTTATCCAGCTCAAACAACGCGGTACGTGTTGCAAAGTGTGCATCGTTATTAGAGCGCAGCGGGCGTAACCAAATTTGGAATATTTGCTCAGAGCGTCCTAAGTTTGCATCAGGCTTAGTTTGAAACATGCCACGTGGGAAGTACTCAATGTAGGCGTAATCGCCGTAGTTCATACCACGTGTTTGACGAATTCGCTCATACAGATATGAGTTAGAACTACGGTGCTCACCAAAGTACGAACGCACCAGCCAAAGGGCTGTCCAATCTTCACTACTACGAATAGTATCAATTGGGAAACCAAACGATACCGCAGTAGATTGCGCCGACTTTTCTACAATCGTTGCATGGTGACCTTTAAGCTCTGGCGCATCAGGAATACTTAAACGGCTTTGCTCGCCTTTAGGTAAGGTTGCTAAGTCGCTCATGATTTCTGCTTTAAGCGCTTTTGGCACAGCGCCAATTAAACCCAGTGTTAGTTTAGATTGGGTAAGCTCTGTGTTGTAAAATGCTTTTACATCATCAAGCGTTAATGCTTCTAAATCCGAAATATCCCCGTAATTGTAGCTTTCGTATGGGTGATCTTTGTAAAGTGCGCTGTAAAGCACTTCTTTACCTAGCTCTTCATCGTTAGAGGCTTTTAAGCCCGACTTAATACCGTCGATCATTTCTTTTTTAAGGCGCTTAAAGTCATCATCTCTAAAACCTGGGTTAAGTAATTGATCGCTTACAAGCGCATACCATGTAGCAGCGTTATCTTTATGAATACGCCCTTGGAATGACAGCATTTCTTTATCTATTTGATAACCAAAGCTGCCAGCAAGCGGATAAAGCGCTTTTTGTATGTCTTTGTAACTCGTACTTTGCGAGCCACCTTGAGCAAGCATAGCGGCTGTGAGCGCAGCAACCCCTTTTTTACCTTGCGGGTCTGCAGCAGCCCCTGTATTGAATAGAAAGTTTACATCGATCAGCGGCGAGCTATTCGTTTTATCAAGCACTTTAAATACTGGTGCCTCTGGCGCTTTATCACGCTTAGCTACTAATGCGTTTAAGCTTGTTTCTTGTTCAAACCCTGGCGCTTTATCAAGTGCCGACATAGTTACGGTAGTACGCGCGTCATCTACAAAATACTTATTAGCCACGGCTTTAATATCTTGTGCTGTGATGTTGTCGGCCGATTTATAAAGCTGGTTAATAACCTCTGGGTCGCGCTCAAAATGCATATAACTTGCAAGGGTTGATGCAATCGCTTGCGATGAGTCTAAGCCGTTAATAAAGCTGTATTTAAGGTTAGACTTTAAATCACTTAGTTTTTGCTCATCAACAAGTTCGGTACGTGCTTTTGCGTAAGTGCGGTTAATAGCATCGCGTGCTTTTGCTAAATCATCTTCGTTTTCTACTTTTACAAACACATGCAGTAAGCCAGGATCTTTTGTCTCTGGATTGTAGGTAAACATTTGACTCGCTATTTGTTTATCAACAACTAGCTCTTGGTATAAATCGGAGTTATTAGAAAAATAAAGCTGTGAGATTAAATCAAGTGCGGCTCTGTCCTTTTTAGCAGGCTCCCATGCAGCCCCTTTGTAAGATACAAGCAACCAATGACCAGGCAAACCTTCGTTTTTCTCATGTACATATTTAGGTGCTTGCTGCTTTGGCTCAGCTTTAATATCGGCAACGTAATCGCCTTTTTCCCAACCACCCCAATGCTTTTTAACCATAGCCATTGTGGCTTTAGGGTCAACATCACCCACAATTACAAGCGATACATATTCAGGCTTATAAAACTTATCAAAAAATTCTTTACCGTACGCCATTTGATCTGGCATGGCTTCTATATCTTCAAAAAAGCCCATGGTGGTATGTTTATAAGTGTGCGTATCAAACGCTTCTTCGCGTACTGCGCTCAATAACTTACGAATTGGGCTGGCGTTATTTTTTAAATACTCCCCTTTAACCGTTAGCGCTTCGGTTCTAAATTGCTCTTCGGTGTAGGTTAAGTTTTGAAAAATATCGGCTTCAATTTCAAGTACTTTATCAAGATGCTGCTTTGAAAAGTTTAAATGGTAGTTTGTGTAATCGTTAGTGGTGTAAGCACGGTTATCGACCCCTGCATTTTTAAATATGGCAGTGTATTCCTCTTGCGGAAATTTTTTAGAGCCTTTAAACATCATGTGCTCAAAAAAGTGAGCAAAACCGGTTTTACCTGCTTTTACTTCATTACGTGAGCCAACCGATACCGGAATTTGCAGCGAGACGACATCGGGGTAATCGGTTTTAACAACCATTACACGTAAGCCGTTATCAAGCTCTTCGATTAAGTACTCTTGCGAAAATACACGTTCGTCAGCTTTTGTTGTTTGCTGTTGTTGTGCCGTTTGGGTGTTTTCGCTTTGCTGTGTTGCGCAGCCTGTTAGTGCCAGCGATACCGCTAAGCTTGTTGCTAGTAATTTAAATTTCATTGTTGTCCCTTTTTAAATTGAGCAAATTTGTTATTAGGTTTAATGCTAACTCGCTTAGATTATGCCCCAAAGCCACTAAATATAAGACCCCATCGGCTATTTATAATGTAAACAACTGTGTCAATTCCCTATTTTAAAAACATTTAAGTATGAAAAAAACTCAAGTTGATTGAAAAACTTTCATTAAATAAATCTATCTAGACGTCTAAATGGCTGTTATATTGAATTACATACATTGGACTAAGCTGGAATGAGGATTATGGCTTTATCACTACAAGAAAAAATAGAAGACACCAATCAAGGTGTTTATCTTATTGGTACTACCCCGCCTAAAATTGGTACTGATAAAGCGCAGCTAAAAATCATTGCAGAAAAACTACTTGCTCGCTTACACGAAATTGAATACGACGGCGTGATAATTTACGACATTCAAGATGAAAGTAGCCGTACAGATAAAGCACGCCCATTTCCGTTTAAACAAACTGTAGACCCACGTGAATACAGCCACTTACTACGTAATTTATCTGCTCCAGATGTCATTACTTACAAAAGTGTGGCACAACGTGGTGTAGAGGAGTTTAAAGGCTGGTTGGATGAAACTAAAAACGACTACGATTTAAAAAATGTCGTTTTAGTGGGTAGCCCCTCATCGGTAGGTGATATAAAACTAAGCTTGCCCGATGCCTATAAAACATTGGCAGAGCAAAGTGATGACTTCTTTTTAGGGGGCGTTACCATTGCTGAGCGACATTCAAGTAAGCGAAATGAACACGAGCGCCTTATAGAAAAAACAGCACAAGGTTGTCAGTTTTTTATATCGCAAGCCGTTTACGACGCGCAAGCAACTATAGAGCTAATAACAAGTTACGCGCGTACCTGTAAAGCACAAGGTATTACACCAAAACGGATTATTTTAACGTTTACGCCATGCGGTGGCGATAAAACCTTAGAGTTTATGCAATGGTTGGGGATCTCAGTGCCAGAGGCCACTAAATGGCGCATGCTTGATGCAGACAATACCTTAAGTGAATCTGTACGTATTTGCCGAGAAAATCTCGACCTAATACTCAAAAGTTGTGCGCACCTAGATGTGCCACTGGGCTTAAATATTGAAAGCTTAACAAACCGTAAAGAAGAAATTGACGCATCAATAAACTTATACCGTTTATTAAAAGCCATTATGGAATTAAACCTAGCCGAAAAACAAATCGCTTAAAGCCTAATTACCCCCGTTTATAGCAAGCCTAATGGCTTGCTTTTTTGTTGCTATGTTTAAGTGTATTACTTTTATTATTATGCTTTTTAGCCAATTTGTACGCTTGTTTATTTTTATACATTTGGTGATCGGCCAAATTTAATAACGTATCAAAAGGTTGCTTTTGTTTATTAGTAAAACTTTCGCCTATGCTAAGTGTCAGCGCGCACACGTTGTTTTCTAATAGTGCGTTTTTATACTCAATTTTTATTTTATCAATAATATGGCTAAGCTTACTTCTATCACTAATTTGCATTACTGCTACAAATTCATCGCCGCCTAAACGCCCTACTATATCAGCCTCTCTTAAATGTGTTTTTAAGGTATTTGCTAAGAGGATTAACGCTTGATCGCCTATTTCATGGCCATAAGTGTCGTTTAGTTTTTTAAAGTCGTTTATATCAATAAACAAGCAACACACATCAAAACCTAAACGCAGCGCTAAATTAAGTTTGTGTTGGGCAAGTAAGCTAAGTGCACGGCGATTATAAATATTGGTAAGCGGATCAAGCATGGCTATTTCGCGCATTTGCTCAAAGCTATAAATAAGGGCTAAATCGTCTTCAATTAAATCACGAAGCTGCTCTATTAGCTCAAAATATTCATCGGTATAACTGGTTTTTTTTGAATCTTTTAAACACAAGGTGCCAAATACTTCACCTTCAGGCCAGTGAATTGGCAAGCCAAGGTAGGATTCAACGCCATCTTCAATAACCTCGGGCATGGTATTCCACTGCGTATCGCTGCGGGTATCGCTAACATACAAAGTGTTGTTGTTTTCGGCTACATATTTACAAAATAAGGGAGTTTCGGGAGGGAGTATAGGGTTGGTTTCAAAGTGTGAGCCACCTTCATTAGCTCTAATAACTACACGATAACCTTTACTAGTAGCCTGAACTATATAACCAGAGGGGGCCGAAAAAAGCCCCGTAATAAGATCAATGGTTTTTTGCCATTTATGTAATGATATTTGGCCATCGACACCAGAAAACGCCCATTGATCTGTTTCAAACATAACTATACCTCAGCTATTTAATGGCCTTAGTATAGCCAAATAAATATGTTTAAGGCTACTTTCTGCGGCGTTTACTTGGTGCTCTTTGCCCGGTAATGCGCTTTTTATCGCGATCTTTACGCGCTTTGTTGGTGTTTTTACGGTTATCTTTAGGGGGCTTGTTTAAATCAGGCTCGTAACCTTCTAGCCATTGTGGTGCTAAGCGGGTATCCAGTAGCACTTCAATTTCTTCCAGTAACCACTGCTCGTCAATACTTACCAGCGACATGGCAAGGCCTTGCTCGCCAGCGCGCCCCGTACGGCCAATTCGGTGTACGTAATCTTCTGCTATGTAAGGTAGCTCAAAGTTTATTACGTATTTAAGCGCCGGAATATCTAAACCGCGGGCAGCTACATCGGTGGCAACTAAAACCCGCGTTGTGCCTTCTTTAAAGTTTTGTAATGCACGGTCGCGTGCACCTTGTGATTTATCGCCATGGATAGACTCAGTTTTTAAGCCATCTTTACACATTTCTTTGGCAAGTTTATCGGCCATTTGTTTAGTGCGGGTGAATATAAGCACTTGGCGCCAGTTTTTCATGCCAATCATGTGCGATACAAGCTCACGCTTTCGCTCTTCATCAACTGCGTAAATAACTTGTTCAACCTCTACAGCAGCAGAGTTGCGTTTATCAACTTCAATTAGCTCGGGGTTTTTAAGTAGTTTTTTACTCAGCTCAAACACGCTGTCATCGAATGTGGCTGAGAACAATAAGGTTTGGCGATCGCCTGGAATGTGGCGCAAAATACGTTTTATTTCATCAATAAAGCCCATATCCAGCATACGGTCGGCTTCATCAAATACTAACGAATCAACACTTGAAAGCACCACACTG
>CERR01071536.1_pt1 | contig 11203 bp, 8 predicted proteins | sample 530841 | NCBI WGS metagenome assembly CERR01 (sample SAMEA2621021, study PRJEB7988) | marine metagenome | biome: marine biome (ENVO:00000447); feature: surface water layer (ENVO:00002042); material: "saline water (ENVO:00002010), including plankton (ENVO:xxxxxxxx)" | depth 5 m | reverse complement strand
AAGCTAAACTCTTCATCTCTAAAAGCTTTAAATGGTATTTTATCATAATTTCCTCTATAAAAATATCCTACTATACTGTCATTTTCTAAATTACCTTTAAACAGGTATGATCGAGCGCCATTAAATGTAGACATCATAACTGAATTACCTTCAGAAACTCCTTCCATAAAGCCATAATCACCAGTAGTTGTTCTAAAAGTTCCTGAAATCTTTGAACCATTCTGATCAAAAATTCCTACAGCGTTATACTCTTCAACTTCTCCAGGATTAAATACAACTTTCCATTTTCCTGAAAAATTATAGACAGTTTTGTAGTTTTTTATTTTAAATCTTTCTGCTCCATTATTAGCAGTAAATTTTATTTTTCTATCTAAACTATTATTAGTAAAATATCCGTTAATACCTTCTTTAGATCTCTTTGCTTTAATATATCCTTCAAATACTGGGGATTTTATTATAAATGAATCCTTCTCATAAATAATCTTTTCCATATCTACTATTTCCTTATGATTGTAAATCTGAATTGAGCCATCATTTAATAAATACATGTTAAAAGGAATCTCTTGATTATCAGATGTATGCAAAGCTCCAATATATGAGCCTGAAGGCAGTGAATAATCTTCACTACAAGAGGTAATAGCAAATAATAATACCAATAAATAGTTTAATTTATTCATATAAAAGACTTATTAATAATAATTGAATTTAAAAAAACTTTTTAGATTTCATTAGAAGGTAACTATTATTATATTTGTTAAACCTAAGTATTTAAAATGAATATCTCATATAATTGGTTGAAACAATTTTTAAAACTAAAAGACTCTGCTGAAGAAATTGCAAGTACACTTACAGAATTAGGATTAGAGGTTGAAGGGATAACAGATTTTCAATCAATAAAAGGAGGGTTAAAAGGAATTGTTATAGGTAAAGTAAAATCTTGTAAAAAACATCCAAACGCTGATAGACTTAAAATAACAACAGTAGATATAGGGCTAAAAGAGGATGTTCAAATTGTATGTGGGGCGCCAAATGTTGAATTAAATCAAACAGTTCCTGTTGCTACAGTAGGCGCTAAAATATACACAGACAATGATTCATGGACTATAAAAAAGAGTAAGATTAGAGGGGAAACTAGTAACGGAATGATATGCGGTGAGGATGAATTAAATTTAGGAGAATCAACTGAGGGGATAATGGTTTTAGACAACAAACATAAGGCAGGAACTCCTCTTGATAAAATATTTAAAATAGAGAATGACAAAATATTTGAAATTGGCTTAACCCCTAATAGATCTGACGCTATAAGTCATTTTGGAACAGCAAGAGATCTTAGGGCTGGATTACTCCAAAGAGGCACAAAACTAGAACTAATTAAACCTTCTGCTACAGATTTTATAGTTGATAAAAAAACAACCAATCTTAAGATCAAAGTCTATAATGAAAAGTTAGCTCCTAGATACTGTGGAGTATTAATTGAGAATATTGTTGTAGAAAATTCACCCGAATGGCTAATAAATAAATTAAATTCCATTGGAATATCCCCAATCAATAATATTGTAGATATAACTAATTATATTCTACATGATGTTGGACAACCTCTCCATGCATTTGATTATGATAATATATGTGATGATAAAATAGCAGTAAAAACCCTTAAGGACGGAACTAAATTTATCACTCTTGATGGAGTAGAAAGAAAATTAACTTCTGATGATTTGATGATTTGTAGTGGAGACAAGCCATTATGTTTAGCTGGAGTTTATGGTGGGTTAGATTCTGGTGTTTCTAAAAAAACTACTAAGATTTTCTTAGAAAGCGCTTATTTTGATCCTATTACTATAAGAAAATCCTCAAAACACCATGGCCTAAATACTGATGCTTCATTTAGATTTGAAAGAGGCATTGACCCCAACATGACTAAACTTGCATTATTAAAAGCGTGTGTTTTGATTAAAGAAATCTGTAAAGGATCTATGGTTTCTAGTGAAGTTGTAGATCTATACCCAAAAAAAATTGAAGATAAACAGATTATAATTGGTTTTGAAAGCATAGAAAATCTAATTGGAAAAAAGATTGATAGAGAGATTATAAAAGGAATAATCACATCATTGGATATAAAAATTGACAGTATTACTGAATCAAATCTTGGCATATCAATCCCTGCATATAGGAACGATGTTACTAGAGAAGCTGATGTTGTTGAAGAAATATTAAGAATATATGGATACAACAATGTAGAGGCATCAAAGAAAATAAACAGATCATTAACAGTTTACGATCAATTTTCAAAAATTGATTTCGAAAATAAAATCTCTAACCACTTAGTTTCTATAGGATTTACTGAGATAATGACAAATTCTCTAGTATCTCCAAAATATAATGAAGAAAACAAAAACATTAAGAACCCTTTAAATGTTGACATTATTAATTCCTCAAGTGCTGACTTATCTTCTCTAAGAAATTCATTAATGTTTACAGGAGTTGAAGCATTGTCTTATAATATTAACAGAAAGCAGTCTAACTTGAAGATGTTTGAGTTTGGAAAAACATACCTAAAAGAGAAAGACAAATATATAGAAGATGAGAAATTATGTCTTTTTATTACTGGTGATAAATCATCTAAAAATTGGAATAAAAAAACAGAAAAATGTGACTTCTATTATATCAAGGGTGTAGTTAATTCAATTATTGAACAGCTAAAAATAAATAATCTAAATTCAAAGCCAACTAAAGATAAAAACCTAGCTGAAGGAGAAACAATAATTCATAATAATTTAACAATAGCAACCTACGGAATTATTAATAGCAAAAGTTTAATAATTTTTGATGTTGAACAAGAAGTATATTATGCTGAATTTAACTGGAAAAATATCATAAAATCCTTAGATAATAAACCAGTATTAACTAAGAAGATTCCTAAATACCCTGAAGTATCAAGAGATTTATCTATTTTAATTGATGAGAATATAACTTTTAAATCTATATATGATATTGCATATAAAGCAAATAAGAATCTTATAAAAAACATCAGCCTATTTGATGTTTATGTAGGGGGTAACATTCCAAAAAACAAGAAAAGTTATGGCCTTAACTTCAATATTTCTGATGAATCTAAAACACTTTCCGATAAAGAGATAGATGGTCTGATGAATAGAATAACTAATAGTATAATTAAAGAATTTGGTGCAGAATTAAGATAGCTAGAGATTAACTATACATTTTATCTCTTAAACTTTTTATCTTTTCATCGTGCATATATTCATCAAAAGTCATAAATCTGTCAATAACTCCTTTTGGGGTTAACTCCACTACTCTGTTAGCAAGGGTTTGAGCAAATTGATGATCGTGGGTTGTTAACAAGACTGTTCCTTTATATTTTTTTAATGAATTATTAAATGTTGTTATACTTTCTAGGTCTAGATGATTTGTAGGTTCATCCAGTATTAAAACATTAGCTTTTTTCATCATCATTCTAGAAATCATACATCTAACTTTTTCTCCACCAGACAAAACATTGCATTTTTTTAAAGCTTCTTCACCTGAAAAAATCATCTTACCAAGAAAACCTCTTAAATAAACTTCTTCCTTTTCCTCTTCAGTTTTAGCCCATTGCCTAAGCCAGTCAACTAAATTTACATTGTTATCAAAAAATAAACTATTATCTAGTGGCAAATAGGACTGAGAAGTAGTAATACCCCAATCGAACTTTCCAGAGTCTGAATTAATATTTCCATTTAAGATTTCATAAAAGAATGTTGTAGCTCTAGAATCTTTTGAATAAAAAAGTACCTTATCGCCTTTTGCAAGGTTTAAATTTATATCACTAAAAAGCACATCACCTTCTGTAGATTTACTCAAAGCTTCTATATTTAGAATTTGATCACCAGCATCTCTTTCTCTTTCAAAAATAATTGCCGGGTATCTTCTACTAGATGGTTTAATTTCCTCTATATTAAGTTTTTCAATCATCTTCTTTCTACTGGTAGCTTGTTTACTTTTTGCAACGTTAGCACTGAATCTTGCTATAAATTCTTCCAATTCCTTTTTCTTTTCCTCAGCTTTCTTATTCTGTTGTTGACGTTGTCTTAAGGCTAGTTGTGAAGATTCATGCCAAAAAGTATAATTACCAGAGTAATGATTGATTTTACCAAAGTCAATATCTGAAATATGTGTGCAAACTGAATCTAAAAAATGTCTATCATGTGAGACAACAATTATACAATTATCAAAATTTGCTAGGTAATTTTCTAACCAACTAATTGTATGATAATCAAGGTCATTTGTAGGTTCATCCATAATTAATACATCGGGGTCTCCAAACAAAGATTTAGCTAGCAATATTCTAACCTTTAGCTTTGGATCAATATCTTTCATTAACCTGTGATGTAATTCTTCTTCAATACCTAAATTTGAAAGAAGCGACGCTGCATTACTTTCAGAATTCCACCCATCCATTTCCTCATACTTCTCTTGTAAAACCCCTATCCTATCAGCATTTTCATCAGAATAATCTTCATAAAGTTTATCAATTTCTAATTTTAGGTCAAATAGACTTTTATTACCCATAATAACTGTTTCAAGAACTGTTCTTTCATCAAAAATTGTATGATCTTGTTCTAAAATAGACATTCTTTTACCTGGGTTAAGAAAAACACTTCCAGATGTAGGATCCATTTTTCCAGCTAATATTTTTAAAAATGTAGATTTTCCAGAACCATTTGCTCCAATAATACCATAACAATTACCATTGTTGAATACAGTATTAACGTCATCAAAAAGAACTCTTTTTCCGAATTGTATTGACAGATTAGAAACTGACAGCATATTTATCTGTTTTTAGGCTTGCAAAAATAGATAAATTAATTGCCTTTTCTGTAGTCTTTTAGGAAATTTTCTAATCCAATATCAGTAAGTGGGTGTTTTAAAAGCCCTAGAATAGACTTTAGAGGAGCAGTAATAACATCTGCACCAATCTTTGAGCAGTCAATAATATGCATTGTGTGCCTAATAGATGCTGCTAGAATTTCAGTAGAGAATCCGTAATTATCATAAATTTCTCTAATTTCAGAAATTAAACCCAAACCATCAGTTGAAATGTCATCAAGTCTGCCAATAAATGGAGATACATATGATGCTCCAGCCTTAGCTGCTAAAAGGGCTTGCCCAGCTGAAAAAACTAAAGTAACATTAGTTCTTATATTATTATCACTAAAATATCTAGTTGCTTTAATTCCTTCTTTTATCATCGGAACTTTTACTACAATTTGTTTATGAAGAGACGAAAGCTCTTGACCTTCTTTTATCATTCCCTCATAATCTGTTGAAATTACTTCAGCAGAAACATCTCCATCAACAATATTGCAAATGTTTTTGTAATGGTCTAAAATATTTTGCTTGCCAGTTATTCCTTCTTTAGCCATAAGTGAAGGATTAGTAGTTACACCATCAAGTATACCTAAATCTTGAGCTTCTTTGATTTGATCTAAATTAGCTGTGTCAATAAAAAATTTCATTAAAAATATTTAAGTTCAATTTCAAATTTACAATAATTAGTAGATAATAGTTAATCAAGTTATTAACATGCAATATCTAATAATTTTTCATCACAATGTATTCAAAAAGTCTTTGAGGTAGAATAAATTTTAAAAATGGAGCTAGTGTTTCAATAAATGAGCCTGATAAATATTTTTTGTTTGGTGTCTTTAAATTAAGAATTTTGTAAACTAGTCTTCCAATTTTTTTCGGATCTGCTCCTGAATCAATATGCTTATTCATGATATCTAACCCTTTTTTATAAGATGACATATACGGGGAATTATCTCTTACTGGAGAATGAAATCTCCCTTTAGGTATATTTGTTAAATAATCTCCCGGAGCAAGGCTAACAACATTTATTTTAAATTCTTTAGTCTCCATATTTAATGTTTCTGAAATTAGATCTAATGCAGCTTTACCAGCACTATAAACTGATCTAAATGGAGACCCTACATAACCTGCAATAGAGGTAATATTAATAATTAGACCGATTTTTTCTCTTCTCATGTATGGAAGAACAGCTTTAATCATATTAATTGGTCCGTATAAATTTGTTTTAAAATGTTTGTGAATTTCTTCTTCAGGAATCTCTTCTAAAGGTCCTGTAATACCAACTCCAGCATTATTTATTAATACATCTATTCTGCCCTGTTCCTTAACAACATGTGCTACACATGATCTTATCTGGTCGTTATTAGTGACATCCAAGGTTAATAGTTTAAATTTAGACTCTGGATATTTAGATGTGTTTCTGCTAGTACCATATACAATATATCCCTTATCATTAAGATATTCTCCAATAGCTTTTCCAATACCTGATGATCCCCCCGTAATTAAGATTACTTTATACATATTGTAGTTAAAAAAAATGGCAAGCTACCTACATCACACTGCTACAACCGAATACCTTTGCTACGTTCCCGTTCTGGAGGATTAATCAGGAGCTAGTTGTGTAGGACTTGCCAAAGCAAAGATACAATTTTTGCTATTAGTCAATAATATTTTTTAGGTAATTTAAAAATATATATCTTAAATTTACTCAACTAAATATTATCATGCTAAAAAAATTTTATCAGAATATAATTACAACTCTTATTGTTTCTATACTATTAGTTAGCTGTAGTGAAAATCAGTCTAAAACATTACCAAAAAATAATATAATTCCAACAATCTACTCATATGAAATCATCAATGAATTTCCTCATGATATAAATGCATACACACAAGGTTTGGAATTTTATAATGGGTATTTATATGAAAGTATTGGGAGATATGGTAAGTCAGAACTTAGAAAAGTTGATTACAAATCTGGAAAAGTATTGCATAAAAGGAAAATTAATAGAAAGTATTTTGCTGAAGGAATAACGATTAAAGATGATTTGATATATCTATTATCATGGAGAGAAAAAGTTGGCTTTATATATGATATTAACACTTTCAATATTTTGGATTCTTTTTCTTATAACAAAAGTAAAGAAGGATGGGGATTATGTAATGATGGGGAGACTCTTTATAAAAGCGATGGCACAGATAAAATATGGCTATTAGATCCAAAATCATTAGAAGAGTTAGACTACATTCAACCTCACACAAATAAAAGGAAACTTACCAATCTAAATGAGCTTGAATGGATTAATGACAGAATATATGGGAACATATATGGTGCTGAGGGTATTGCAATCATAAATCCTGACAATGGAATAGTAGAGGGTGTTATTGATTTATCATCGTTAAGAGAAAAAGTAACAAATCATAAAGATTTAGATGTATTAAACGGTATTGCATATAATGAAACTTCTAACAGCATTTTTGTAACTGGCAAAATGTGGGATAAACTTTTTGAAATAAAAATTATACCTAAAATAAATGGGAAGTAGATGAATACAGTAGTTAGTGAGCTCTAATCCGCTTATCAAATATTTAATTAAAATAAAATACTTAAATCCAGCGTTATTAGATGATAAAATTAGAATTAATCAAATAATGAGGAAATTACTAGCAATATCTACATCTCTAATAATTATTATATTTTGTAGTAGTTGTGATAATGATTTTGATTTTGAAATAAGTTCTGGAAATTTATCATTTTCAAAAGATACAGTATACTTAGATACAGTATTTACAAACATAGGATCTAGCACCTATAACTTAAAAGTTTATAATAACTCCAATGATAACATTTTAATTCCAAACATTAACTTAGGAAATGGAGAAAACTCCTATTATAGATTAAATGTTGATGGCATTTATGGCTCTGATTCTAATGCAGGAAAATATTTTGAAAATATTGAACTCCTAGCCAATGATAGTTTGTATATTTTTATTGAGACAACTGTAGATATTGAAGATTTATCAGATCAAAGCACTCAGTTTCTTTATACTGATCATATTCAATTCAATAGTGGTGAAAATCAACAAAAAGTTGATCTTGTAACTTTAGTAAAGGATGCTGTTTTTATCTATCCTCAAAGATATTTAGACAGCCAAACAAACGAGTATATTGTTGAAACCTTAAGTTTTGATATAGACGGCGATGGAGCTAATGATGAAACAGATATAGAGGGTAGATTTCTCAATGTAGATGAATTAAATTTCACTTCTGAAAGACCATATGTAATCTATGGATATGCTGCTGTTCCTGAGAATGAACTACTAATAATTAATCCAGGATCTAGAATTCATTTCCATGCAAACTCAGGGTTAATTGTTACTAATGGTGCGTCAATAAAGATAAATGGTGAATTTAGTTTAGATCAAGAAGCATTAGAAAATGAAGTAATTTTTGAAGGAGACAGGCTTGAGCCAATATTTGAAGATGTACCAGGTCAATGGGGAACAATTTGGTTGTTTGATGGGAGTATTAATAATGAAATTAATTATACAACAATAAAAAATAGCTCTATTGGACTTTATCTCAGTGGTGATTTTCAAGAAAATCAAGAAAAACTACTTATAAAAAATAGTAAAATTTACAACTCAAGTAATTTTGGTATTCTAGCTAAAGGATCTTCTATTAAAGCAGAAAATATAGTTATAAATAATTCTGGTCAATCATCTTTTGCTGCAACATATGGTGGAAAGTATAGTTTTACACATTCTACAATTACTAACTATTGGAATTCTGGTTTTAGACAATTTCCAGCGCTTTTACTTAATAATTATTTAATTGACTCTGAAGGCAATACATTAAATAATGAGGTTTTAGAGGCATATTTTAATAATTGCATAATATATGGTAGTCAAAATATTGAATTACTTGTTGAACAGCTAGATGACTCAAATCTGGACTACAAATTTAGCAACTGCTTGCTAAAATTTTCAGATATAAATAACAGTTTTAACACAGCTATTTATGATTTTGAGAATCAAGAACATTTTGAAAACTTAATATTAAATGAAGATCCATATTTTTTAGATCCATATGAAAATAACATGATTATAGGTATTAATTCCGCAGCAATAAATCAAGGCAATCAGGTTTATTCATCCATAGTTCCTTTTGATTTACTTAATGTAGACAGAACTAACAATCCAGATTTAGGCGCATATCAGCATATAATTCAGGATGATTAATATTTGAATAACGGCCTATCCTTCATCATTTTTTTAACAGAACCTGCAATTTCACTAAGCATATTCTCATTATCCTTGTTTATAATGGACTTATCAATATATTCTACTATCTTAACCATATCATCTTCAACTAAACCTCTTGTGGTAACTGCTGCTGTACCAACTCTAATTCCTGAAGTAATAAAAGGAGATTTATCATCAAATGGCACCATATTCTTATTAACAGTTATCTCCGCCTGATCTAAAATTCTTTCGGCCTCCTTCCCTGTTATATTTTTATTTCTTAAATCTATAAGCATCATATGATTGTCAGTTCCTCCAGAAATAATATTATACCCCCTATCTACAAAAGCCTTAGCCATTGCATCTGCATTCTTTTTTACTTGAAGTATATAATACATATAGTCATCTGTTAAAGCCTCACCAAAAGCTATTGCTTTAGCTGCAATAACATGTTCTAAAGGACCTCCTTGATTCCCAGGAAAAATTGCTGAATCTATCAATGATGACATTTTCTTTAATGATCCATTTTTAAGTTTAATTCCAAAAGGATTATCAAAATCTTCTCCCATGAGAATTAACCCTCCTCTAGGACCTCTTAAAGTTTTATGAGTAGTTGTAGTAACTATATGGCAATAAGGTAAAGGATCATTAAGTATTCCTTTAGCTATTAAACCTGAAGGATGAGATATATCAGCCAATAATAAAGCATTAGCATTATCTGCTATTTCCCTAAACTTCTTATAATCTATATCTCTAGAATAAGCAGATGCTCCTGCAATAATCAATTTAGGTCTTTCTTTTTGAGCAATATCCATAATTAAATCATAATCTAACTTTCCAGTTATTTTGTCAACACCATAGAAAACAGGTTTATATAATTTCCCTGAAAAATTAACTGAAGATCCATGTGTAAGATGTCCTCCATGTGATAAATCAAAACCTAATATTTTATCCCCCACATTTAAACAAGCAAAATATACAGCAGAATTTGCTTGACTTCCTGAATGTGGCTGGACATTTGCCCAAACAGCGCCAAATAGCTCCTTAGCTCTCTCAATTGCTAAAGTTTCAATTTCATCAACAACTGCACAACCACCATAGTATCTTTTTCCAGGGTAACCTTCTGCATATTTATTAGTTAATATTGAACCTGTCGCATTCAAAACTTGATCACTTGTAAAGTTTTCAGATGCAATTAACTCAATTCCTTCAATTTGACGGGATTTTTCTTGATCAATTAAATTAAATATTTCAAGATCTTTTTGCATATTTTTACTAAATTAAATTTATAAGTCAAAAATAATCAATAGAATATTTTAATTAAGAGAATTTTTGAAATTTGAATTATTATTTATTAACACTCTAACATCTGTAAATAAGACTAAAAAATGAGTACTAAGGTTAATATAAAGAATAGGAAAGCTAAATTCAACTACGAATTACTTTCAAAGTATATTGCTGGAATTGTCCTAACTGGCTCAGAGATTAAGTCTATTAGACAGAGTAGGGCAAGTATTTCAGAAAGTTTCTGCAAATTTGACGATAAAGGAGAATTATATATTTTAAATATGAATATTGAAAAGTATTCTCACAGTACTATTGAAGTGTATAATCCAAAAAAACAAAGAAAATTATTACTTAATAAAAAGGAGTTGAAAAAACTTCAGAAGGAAATAATAAATTCTAGCAATACAATTATTCCATTAAAATTATTTATAAATGAAAAAGGGTTAGCTAAAATTGAAATCTCTCTAGCTAAAGGAAAAAAGCTTTATGATAAGAGAGAAACAATTAAAGATAGGGATAATAAAAAGGCTTTAGATAGATTAAAAAAAATTAAAAATCAAAAGTAATTATTCTTTTTCTTTTAAAAGGGGTACAAATTGAAACTCACCATACTCTTTTATGTCAAAATTATCATCTGAAATCTTAACATATAGCGTCATAATCTGAATATTTTCACCTAGAGGTATAACTAACCTTCCCCCAATCTTGAGCTGATTTAATAATGCTTTTGGAACCAATGGTGCTCCTGCGGTAACAATAATTGAATCAAATGGCGATTCGTCTTCTAAGCCCTCGTATCCATCAC
>CERR01000542.1_pt1 | contig 11203 bp, 8 predicted proteins | sample 530841 | NCBI WGS metagenome assembly CERR01 (sample SAMEA2621021, study PRJEB7988) | marine metagenome | biome: marine biome (ENVO:00000447); feature: surface water layer (ENVO:00002042); material: "saline water (ENVO:00002010), including plankton (ENVO:xxxxxxxx)" | depth 5 m | reverse complement strand
TAGAGCAACTATTGTCAATCTGTAGAGTTGTAAAAGAACGATTGGATGGACCTGTCCTTATTCATGCGATTACAAAAAAAGGTAAGGGATATGAGCCTGCTGAAGCTTCTAGTGACAAATATCATGGAGTTGGAAGATTTGATATTAATTCCGGAAAAATAAAAAAATCAATCCAAAATGCACCCTCCTATACAAGTGTGTTTTCTGAGGCGCTTATAAAAGAAGCTAGCTTAGATGATAAAGTTGTTGCAATAACCGCTGCCATGCCAGATGGCACAGGTCTAGATAAATTTGCTGAGAAGTATCAAGATCGAACATTTGATGTAGGAATTGCAGAACAGCATGGGGTCACATTTGCTGCAGGTTTAGCTGCTGGTGGTATGAAACCTTTTTGCGCAATATATTCAACGTTTTTACAAAGGGGCTATGATCAGGTTGTGCATGATGTTGCGTTGCAAAATTTACCAGTACGCTTCGCCATTGATAGAGCAGGATTGGTTGGGGCAGATGGCGCTACTCATGCTGGAAGCTTTGATATAGCATATTTAGCAAATTTACCAAATTTTGTAGTAATGGCTGCAGCTGATGAGGCTGAGCTAGTCCATATGGTAGCTACTGCTAGGTCGATTGATGATAGGCCAAGTGCTTTCAGATTTCCCAGAGGTGCAGGAGAAGGGGTGGAGATGCCTGAAAAAGGTATTCCTTTAGAAATTGGAAGAGCTAGGATAATTAATAAGGGTTCTCGAGTTGCTATTCTATCTTTTGGTGCGAGATTGAGTGAAGTGCTTAAAGCGCACGAGAATTTAAAGTTAAAAGGTATTAATCCAACAGTTGTTGATGCGCGATTTGCAAAACCTTTAGATCATAAAGTAATTTTGGAGCTTGTCGAAGATCATGAATCTTTAATTACTATTGAGGAAGGTGCTGTAGGTGGATTTGGCAGCCATGTTGCTCAATTCTTATCAGATGAGGGCTGTTTTGATAATGGATTAAAGTATAGAATGATGTGTTTTCCAGATGAATTTATTGATCATGCAGATCCCTCTGATATGTATGCTGCGGCTAAATTGAATGCGATTGACATTGAAGAAATGGTATTATCTTTGCTTGATGTAGATATTCTTAAAGTTAAAAAGGTTAATGAGATTTAAGCTAGCTATCGCCTATAAATCCACCTGACTGCCTAGTCCAAAAATTTGCGTATAGTCCCCCTCGCTTTAATAGTTCGGCATGTGTTCCGTCTTCCGCTACTTCACCATTTTCCATAACTATTATTCTATCCATCTTAGCAATTGTGCTTAATCTATGAGCAATTGCAATAACGGTCTTTCCGACCATTAATTCTTCTAGTGCTTTTTGTATCGATTCTTCAGCTTCGCTATCGAGTGCTGAAGTTGCTTCGTCTAAAACCAATACAGGTGCATCCTTTAAGATAGCCCTAGCCAATGCGATTCTTTGTCGTTGGCCTCCAGATAACTTAACACCTCGTTCACCAAGAAATGCGTTCAATCCTTTTCTATTTTGTAGATCTTGCAAATCATTTATAAAATCCTTGGCTTGCGCTTTGCTTATTGCTGATTGCAGCTCTTCTTCTGATGCATTTGGATTGCCATATAATATGTTGTCACGAGCTGATCTATTAAACATGGATGTTTCTTGCCTGACCATTGATATGTGCTGACGTAGACTGTCTTGTGTAATATCTTTAATGTTATTTTTGTCTAATAAAATTTCACCTTTTTCGATATCATAAAACCTTAAAAGTAAGGCTAAGGCAGTGGTCTTTCCTGCACCTGACCTTCCTACCAACCCTACTTTTTGTCCACTGGGGATTTTAAGATTAAAATTAGTTAAGCCTCCACCTAAATCATTTCCATAATTATAAGTAACATTTTGAAAGTTGATATTGCCATTAACGCTTGAGAGAATTTTCGCACTTTTCTTATCCGATAAATCATGACTGGGAGAGAGAGTGTTCATTCCATCTTCTGCCTCGCCCAGGTGTGAAAAAACATTCATAGCAGTGAAGCTAATCCATCCAGACATTTGCGCAATTCGTGTGCTTAAAAGTCCAGCAATTACGATATCACCAGGAGAAGCTAATTCTTTTTGCCAGAGTAACAAGCCTCCCCCAATAAGCAAAATTGGCAGTAGCCCTGCCAATGTCATTATCGCCCCTCTAAAAGAAACGTATAGCTTGGCAAATGCTATAGATTTCTCTCGAAACCCTTTAAGCGCTATCTCAGCATAATTTTCTTCACTCTCTGAATGGACAAATAGTTTAACTGTCGCCATGTTTGTCAGAGTATCGACCACTTGACCTGTAACGGCCGCCCGCGCCGCTGCTCTATGCTTTGACCGCATTCTGATTCGAGGAAGAAACCACTTTACCAGTAATGAAAATCCAAAAATCCAAACAAGCAAAATTATAGTTAGCCAAAGACTAACACGCCCCAAGATGAATGCGGATGCTACCAAGGTTGCTACTGCAAAGGAAAATGCATTAGTAATTTCATTGAATGTTTCAGATATGGATGTGGCAGTTTGCACCTGTTTTTGTGCCAACCTGCCGGCAAAATCGTCATCAAAAAATTTAACAGACTGACCGAGAGTATGACGGTGGAGCCTAATAAATGTCAAAGGAAATAAATTTGGCACCATTGCAATACCGTTCATGGCGGCACTTAAAGTCATTAGAACTGGTCGCAACACTACGAAGAACAGAGAAATTAAAATTAGCGTGAATAAGTGTTTTTTTATAAAAAAAGCTGGCCCATCGTTTATTGCTGTATCTATTACCCACCCAATGATTATTGCTCCAAATGCCTCAGCGATTCCAACAGCAAAGCTCGCAAGTGTGGCAAAAAAAATTGTTTTTTTGGCTCCATCGATAGTCCAAAAAATAAAAGGTAAAAAGGATTTTGGAGGAGAGCTTGAAGCTTTCGCAAATGGATTGATCATTTTCGAAAAAAAATTCATTTTGAATCATCTATCCCAATAAAACCTCCAGATTGCCTCTTCCAGAAAGAATGGTAAAGTCCATTTTTTTTCAGTAATTTATCATGAGATCCTTGTTCAATAACTTTACCGTTATCCAATACAACTATTCTATCCATTCTGGCTATTGTGGATAACCGATGTGCAATCGCGATCACAGTTTTCCCATCCATCAGATTATATAATGTATCCTGAATGGTAAACTCCACTTCACTGTCCAGTGCGGATGTAGCCTCATCTAAAATAAGTATGGGTGCATTTTTAATAATTGCCCTTGCGATTGAAATTCGCTGTCGCTGTCCACCAGATAATTTAACGCCTCTTTCACCAACATGTGCTTCTAAACCTGATCTACCTTCTGTATCTTCTAAGTTAGGTATGAAGTCCCAGGCTTCAGCTTGTTTTGCAGCGGCAATTATTTCGTCGTCAGAAGCAGATGGTTTGCCATAGTTAATATTATCTCGAATAGACCGATGTAGTAGAGAGCTATCTTGCGTTACCATCCCAATATTCTTTCTTAATGAATTTTGGGTTACATCTTTGATACTTTGATCGTCGATACTTATTGTTCCTTTTTCGGCTTCATAAAAACGTAAGATTAAATTGACGAGGCTAGATTTTCCAGCTCCAGATCGTCCCACAACGCCAACCTTTTCACCTCCCTTGATATCTAACGAAACGCCATTTAAACCACCTTTTTCCTGTCCATAGTGATGCCAGAGGTTCTTTATCTTTATTGATCCCTTTAGAATTTTTAATTCAGGGGCATTAGCCTTATCTTTTAATTCAATTTCTTGTGCGATGGTTGTCATACCTTCTGCAATCACGCCCAGTTCCTGAAAAAGGTTTGAGAAGGCCCACATCAACCAGTCACTCATTCCAGTTAATCTCAAAGCGAGAGCGCTTGTTGCTGCTACCACTCCAATAGATGTAAGACCAACTGTCCAGAGATAAATTGACCAACCAACGACACTAAATAATAGAGCACCATTTATAAGGTTAATACCTAGAGCCATCCAACTATAAAGACGCATTTCAGCAAAAAATCTTTGGCGTGTGTTTTCAATTGCTTCTTTGGCATAATTTTCTTCTTTGTCATGATGAGCGAATAATTTTACTGACTCAATATTTGTGTAACTATCTACTACTCTTCCAGTAATGGAGCTTCTAGCATCTGAGGATAATTTTGATGCTTTTCCAACTTTGGGAATAAAAACAATTGACAGGGTTAAATAAGCTATAAGCCAAATAATGAGAGGTATCGTTAATCTTAAGTCAACATCAGCTAATAAAAGAATAGCGGCAAGGATGTATACGACAGAGTAAGTTAGAGCATCAAAAAATTGGTAAACTACCGCTCCTATGGCTGGAGGAGTTTGCATGAGCCTATTCGCTATACGACCAGCAAAATCATTCTGAAACCATCCGACCGACTGTCTCAACACATGGCGGTGCGCACGCCAACGTACCATTGAGCCAACATTTGGGATTATGGTTTGATTCATCATTATGCGATCAACCATATTCAAGAGAGGATTAAAAATAATGATAAAGATTGCTATCGATATAAGTTCGAGTGAATGTGTCTTAAAAAATATTTTTGGTTCAGTATCTACCATTAGATTAATTAAATGACCTGAATAAAAAATCAGAAAGATTTCAATAGTCGATACTAAAATAGAAAAAATTAAAGCAGTAGCTAATATTTTTTTAAAGTTTTTTAGATAATTCCAAATAAATGGCGTCAAACGATTTGGGGGGACATCGTTATCTTCGTAATCTTTGTAGGGGTTGATAAGGTTTTCAAACCATTTGAACATTTTAGGCTCTTCTTTTTAGACTCATTTATCAAAGCTTCATCATTATTTTTTAGTATCCAAAGATTTTGAGGGATTTCAATTTAATATCTTTAGTATCGCTGAATGAAAATAGCATTTTTAAAATTTCAGATCATGCTTAACAATTGAGCCTTGGATAGTTTAAATTTGGATTTTATCCACTTAAATTCTAATTCGTACAGTTTCTTACCAATTTCTTTCCCATGATACTTTGGGCCAAGGTCTTCAGCTTTTACTGGAAATAAATTTTTAGTTATTGATGAAATTTGATTGATTAGAGATTTATTCAGTTCTCGTTTTTCAAAACTGTTTTGTAATAAGGAATATATTAAACCTAGCTCAATACCATTGTAATATGAAAACTCTATAGGATCTACGTTTTTAAATATTGCTTCATTTAATTTAGTTATTATTCGATTTTCTTTTTTTGTGAGTAAAATCATTTTATAATCAGAATTATTTTGAAGGCTAAGTAATCGCCCTAACCAACTTATTTGTATTTTGTATTTTTGTTCGAAATCTACATATTTAATAAATGGTCCAATTTCGCAATTTCCAATTATTTGGTTTAGGATATTAATTTTATCCATATTTTTTATTGTTGATATTGGTTGGCTAGCTGCTAATAACTTTTTTACCTCAAGTGTAACACGTTCTTTTGAGATTTTTTTTAATTTTTTTCGATGTTTTTTGCATGCGTCTAGTGCAGTGGGGTTAAGGTTCTTTTTTTTGTCTCCATAAAGTGCATAAAATCGAAAAAACCTCAATATTCTTAAATGATCTTCTAATATCCGTTTGTTTGGATCACCAATAAACCTGACAATACCAAGCCTTAAATCCCCAAAAGCCTTTAAAGGGTCTATTATTTTTCCATCAACGTCACAATAAAGAGCGTTTATTGTTAAGTCACGCCTAGAAGCATCTAATTCAAGGCTATCGATAAACTTGACGCTAGCGTGCCTGCCATCGTTCTTTTCGTCGATTCTAAAAGTTGTGATTTGATATGTTTTTTCATCAATAACAATTGTTATGGTGCCATGCTTTACACCTGTAGGAATAGCTTTAATGTTATTTTTCTTACAGATTTTTATAATCTCTTCTGGAGTGGCGGCTGTGGCAATATCGACGTCGTTTACCTGTTTTTTGAGAATAGTATTTCTAATACAACCTCCAACGAAAAGTATTTCGTATCCACTCCTTTGAAATACTGTACTTAAATAATTAATCGAGGGGTGACTTAGCCAATCATCTTTTAATATTTTTTTTTTCATAAGTCTGCCAAGTTTTTTAAAATTCTAGCCGTAGCACCCCATATATAATAAGGACCATAAGGAATACTGTAGAAAAATCTTTTTTTACCTTTCCATTTTACAGACTCTACTCTAAAATTTTTGGGATTTAATAAGTAAGATAATGGCACTTCGAAAATCTCTGAAACCTCAGATATTTGAATTTTAGTGGAAAAACCCGTTCTTATTTTACCAATAAAAGGAGTAATTTTAAAACCAGTTATTGTAACATGCTTAGAGAGTTGCCCTAATATTTCAACATTTTTGTTATTAATACCAATTTCCTCTTTTGTCTCCCTAAGTGCTGTAGCAACTAATGATTTATCAGTTTTTTCTGATTTTCCTCCTGGAAAGGAAACCTGACCAGGATGTTGTTTTAGGTTATTTGATCGCTTAGTTAGTATTACTTTTAATCCATTGTTTCTTTCAACTATTGGAATAAGAACAGCTGCTTCTATAAGGTTTTCTGTTCTGACTACTTCATTTTCCATTAAATCATTGTCTGAAGTCAAACTTGTATTGATTTTTGATAAACGTTCAGAAATATTTTCTAGATCAATCATTGTTTTTTGCATCAAATCCTAATTCACTAGGATCCATTATAAAGTGTTTGCCACAAAACTGACAATCAGCAGTAACGGTGCCTTCTTCCGTTGTCATTTTCTCAATATCTTTCGAAGAATACATAGACATTGTATTTTTTACTTTTTTAGGACTACAGGTGCATCCAAACTCTATGGATCTTGATTCAAAAGCTCTAGGTTTTTCCTCGTGAAATAACTTAACTAACAATTGCTGTTGAGTGACATAAGGTCCAGTCAATTCCAATTCATCTACAGTATCTATGTGAAAATTTACTCTGTTCCAGTCTTCATTTTCGTCTTCATTTAAAAGGTCGGCTGGAGAAAGTAGGATGTTCTGACTTTCTTGAATAACCCCAGTGTTTGGCTGAGCACTTTTTGGCATTTTTTGTATAATAATCCCGCCAGCTTTCCAAATATTTCTTTGATTTGTCTTATTTGATTTCCCGACAGTAATAGAAAAACGTGTTGGTAATTGTTCAGATTGCGCAAAATAAGTCTCAGCACACTTGTGTAATGAGCCTCCTGTTAAAGGTGTAATTCCTTGATAGGGATCAGTTTTGGGACCTTGATCAATTAAAACCGCAAAATAACCTTTTCCTAATTCGTTAAAAGGTTTTTTTTCGTGATGGTTTAGATTTTTTTCATCAAAGCTTGCAAATGCTCTTATTTTTCCAGACCCATTTTTTTTATCTGGAGCAAAGTAGTCTGTCGCTATTAACTTTATTGAACCATTTCCTCTGATCTGCAACGATAATTTCCATTTTAAATTTATTGTTTGGCCTATTAATGCAGTAATCAGTACTGCTTCTGCGACTAAAGTTTCGACAATATCTGGGTAAGAATGTTGTGATAATATACTAACTAATGTTTCATTGAGCCGGCCAACTCTACCCCGAATATCAGAATGTTCTAATTGAAATGGTAATATTGCATCTTCCTTAATACGATTTTCTAATTTTGTCATTGAATATCCCAAGAGAGTTTTTATTTTGCATTAAAGCAGTTGAGATTTAACTGCAATGATATGCGTGAAAGGAAGTTATGATAAGAAGGTTTGACGAAACTCCTGTAAAAAACCAAACTTATATTACACGTCATGGTGTTTACGCTATAATAATTAATTCAAAGAAATTACTTATAACTTTTCAAGGCTCTCCACATAACGAATATGAATTGCCTGGGGGTGGGGTTGATGTAGGAGAGAGCCATTTGCACGCGTTGCATCGAGAAGCTTTAGAAGAAACTGGTTGGGCTATTAATCCAAAATTAAAACTAGGAATATATCAACGTTACACTTTTATGCCGGAATATGATTTATGGGCTCGAAAAGTGTGCCATATTTATCTTTGCCATGGGGTTATTAAAAGAAGTGAACCTTTGCATGATGACCATACTCCAATTTGGACTAGTCCAAAGCATTCTTTCGAGATCTTATATAACTCTGGCGACAAATATTTTCTAAAATTAGCAATGAATAAAGGATATGTATAAATTATTATTAAGAATTGTCCTACTATTGTTCTTAATTGTAGTTTTATATAGGGCTATACTATTAAAAATTAAAAAAGGGTTCCTTTTATGTCATCTGCTAAAAAAGTCGTATTAGCCTATTCGGGTGGTCTTGATACCTCAATAATTCTAAAATGGTTGCAGTTAGAATATGGTTGTGAGGTAATCACATTCACAGCTGATCTAGGCCAAGGTGAAGAATTGGAACCAGCTCGTGAAAAAGCCAAGCTTTTGGGAATAAAGCCTGAAAATATTTTTATTGAAGATTTGCGAGAGGAGTTTGTAAGAGATTTTGTTTTTCCCATGTTTCGAGCAAATGCTGTTTATGAGGGTTTGTATTTATTAGGTACTTCCATTGCTAGGCCATTAATCTCAAAACGACTGGTTGAAATTGCCAACCAAAGTGGGGCAGATGCCATTAGTCATGGAGCAACTGGAAAGGGAAATGATCAGGTTCGCTTTGAATTGAGCGCATATTCCCTTGATCCAGATATTAAGGTTATTGCACCTTGGAGGGAATGGGATCTGTCGAGTAGAACAAAATTGTTGGCATTTGCTGAAAAGCACCAAATCCCTATAGCTAAAGATAAAATTGGAGAAGCTCCATTTAGTGTGGATTCAAATTTATTGCATACATCTTCCGAGGGTAAAGTATTGGAAAATCCAGCAGAAGAGGCTCCTGATTATGTTTATCAAAGGACTACTGATCCCATTAATGCACCAGATGTGCCAGAATATTTAGAAATTGGTTTTGAGAATGGTGATGCAGTATCCATAAATTCAGAAAAGTATTCACCGGCAACAATCTTGGCTAAGCTTAATAATTATGGAGGTAAGCACGGTATTGGCAGATTAGATTTGGTAGAAGGTCGGTTCGTGGGTATGAAATCTCGTGGAATATATGAGACACCAGGAGGTTCTATTTTATTAGAAGCTCACAAAGGGATTGAGAGTATCACTCTGGATAGTGGTGCCGCTCACCTGAAAGACGAATTAATGCCTAAATATGCTGAACTCATTTATAATGGTTTTTGGTTTAGTCCTGAAAGAGAAATGCTTCAGTCTTTGATTGATAAAAGTCAAATATATGTAAATGGGACCGTTAGGTTAAAGCTTTACAAGGGTTCAGTTTCCACAGTTGGAAGATGGTCAAAGGACACATTGTACTCTGAGAATCATGTTACGTTTGAAGATGATCAAGGCGCTTATGATCAAAAAGATGCGGCTGGATTTATCAAGATAAATGCTCTGCGGTTACGTTTGTTAGCAATGAGAGCCAAACAAAAAACTAAATAATTTGAGAAATTTGTATCATTTTCAGTAATTGTTTATCGTAAAGTTGATAACTTAGATTTGCAAAGGTTATTAATGCCAAAAAAAAACGTCAATTATAAACCAAATGAGGAGCAGATGCTCTTATGGCCAAAAGTATCTGGTAACAAGATTAATGGTCTTGATGAATTGTCGTTTAGAAGGCCTGATTATGTTTATTGGCGAGATCCAGAACAGATTGTTTATGGGGAATTACAAAAATGGTTTTATAAGCAGAATACCGACCAAAAACTTCAAGAGGGTCGAAATGATCGAATAATTGAAGAAGCAATTTCGATTCCAAAGATTTCCCAAAAGGTCAGCATAAAATCACCTGAAGAATGGTCAAGTGATATAAAGCAAAAAGCAATCGAATTGGGCGTGGACGCCGTTGGTATCACAAAATTAGAACTAGATTGGACATATGAAGGTGTTAATGTCCCCTATGATACGATAATCATCCTTGGTTTAGCTATGAATTATGAAGAGATGTTGGAGGCACCTGAGGTGTCTGCGGGTGCACATGTCGTGAAAGAATACACTCGAGGGATGAAAGCCTCTAAAAAATTGGCTGGTTGGTTGCGATTGAATGGGCATGATGCATGGCCTGAACATGGCCCATTTGCTGGAAATCTTCCATTAATTCCTGCAGCGATTGCAGCGGGGTTAGGAGAGTTAGGAAAACATGGATCAGTTATTAACTCTGAAATGGGTTCATGTTTTCGACTTGCAGCGGTTATGACAAATATGAAATTAAAATATGACACAAATAATAGCTTTGGCGTAGATGATTTCTGTAAAAACTGTCAAATTTGCTCCAATTATTGCCCACCGGATGCGATATTTCATGAAAAAAAAACAGTGCGAGGAGAGAAAAAATGGTATGTTGATTTTGATAAATGCTTACCATTTTTTAACGAAACAGCCGGGTGTGGGATTTGTATAACTGTATGTCCGTTTTCAAGACCTGACGTTAGGCCAAATCTAATATCTAAGCTTCAAAGAAAGCGAGATAAGCTTCAATAGATTAACCATAACGTAAATTGAGCCTTGTAAGTTTTTTATAGTTTTGATTTCTTTAGGTAATGAGTGATAATATAACTAAAACAAGAGTATATCATGATATTATGGACCCTGCTCGAGCAGTTGCGATGCATAACCTCTTCTCTTTACCTTATCCGAGCCCAAAAACTCATGATGTGCTAAAACCGTTTTGGTATCAAATATACTTTTGGGATATTTATCCCCCAAGTCATTTAGGAAGAGATGGACATCCAAAGTTAGGAGAATTTATACCAAACTTAGGATTGCCAAGACGGATGTGGGCTGGTGGTGAAATCAATTTTATTAATGATATTATTTTGGGGGTGAATGCAAAGAAAGTATCTACTATTGATAGCGTGGAAAAGAAAATCGGTAGAAGTGGCGATCTCGCCTTTGTTACAGAAAAAATTGAAATAATGCAAAATGGTAGACTTTGCATTCGAGAATATAAAAAGCTTGTTTATCGCCAAGAGTTCATAAAAAACGAAGAAATTATCAACTATCAGACAATTATTAAAAAAGCAGATGAAGAAAAAAGGGTATCGTTTACAACAACCGACTTATATAGATATTCGGGTTTAACTTTCAATGGTCACCGCATCCATTATGATAAGGATTATAGCAAAAATAT
>CERR01126099.1_pt1 | contig 11206 bp, 9 predicted proteins | sample 530841 | NCBI WGS metagenome assembly CERR01 (sample SAMEA2621021, study PRJEB7988) | marine metagenome | biome: marine biome (ENVO:00000447); feature: surface water layer (ENVO:00002042); material: "saline water (ENVO:00002010), including plankton (ENVO:xxxxxxxx)" | depth 5 m | reverse complement strand
CCAATAAGTTGAGTGAGTGATATTTGAGGCAATGCATCAATCTCATCTTTTATTCTATCTGAAATCGATACCAGACTTTCCTCTTCAATATCTCCTGAAATGGCAACGGTTATAACATCCGAAGTTTGAGTTATGCTTTGAATAATAGGTTTTTCCGCATCACCCGGGAAGTTGTCTATCGCGTCTATACGGGATTTAATTTTATCCTGAATTTGATTGACGTCTTCTCCTGGTAAAAATTCAACAGTCGTTATTCCCAAATTTTCTGCTGCTAGCGATGTAATTCGCTTTACACCTTTTAGGCCTTGCAAGTTTTCTTCAATTAAAAAACAAATACCCTCCTCAACATCGCTAGGCGAAGACCCTGGATACGGTACAGTAATTGTTACAGCATCTATATCAATATCAGGGAATACTTCCATCTTTAAACGAGGGAGCGTGAGTGTACCAGCAACTAAAATAATAAACATAAGCATGTTTGCTGCTACGGTATTGGAAATAAACCATTTGATAATACGTTCCATTATTTTGACGGGTCTTTCTTTTCAAGTTTCATGCCTTCAACCAAAACATCAAGCCGAGTAAGCAAAACCTTATCTCCTTTTTCAAATCCTTTAGATATTAAAGCTTTGTCTTTTTCATAACGCAAAACATTTACTTCTCTTTTACTTAAAATGCCTTCGGTGTTTAAAACCCATACTTCTCCCTCTCGAACCTTTTCTCTAGGGATTACATAAATATTATTAAATGATCTTCCTTCGATAGTTGCGTTAACGAACATGCCAACTTTTATTGGAATGCTTGATTTTCTAGAGGGCTTGGCTGCTACTTGGCCAATAACGGATAGCATTCTAGTTTTAGAATCAATCTCCGCTGCTGATCTAAGAATCTTGCCATTCCACGATTGTGCCATACCGGCAAAATTTGATGTGAGCTTCATACTTGGTTGTTGTGCAGAAGGAACCAACCTTCCATCAAGCGGGATAGAAAGAAATTTGATATCATTCTCTGCAATAGGCAACGTTACTTTTATCATATCGATAGCATAAATTTGAGCTAAGGGTATTCCAGGTGAAACAACCATTCCTATATCTACATACTCACTTCGCACCCGTCCTTTGAAAGGTGCACGTATATATGTTCGATCCACATTCAATAGTGCTCGCTGGTAGTTTGCTTCAGCTGCGGCTAGAGCAGCTTTCGCTTGATCAAGCTGGGGTTTTCTTAGTGCAAGATTAGACGCTTTTCCACCGTTAATATTGCTCCATTCTTTTTTTGCAACTTCGGATTCTGCCACTTCTCTTTCGTAAATGACTTGGGCTTGATACATTGATGATTGTGCTGCAATTAAAGCTAATTCAAAATCTCGTTGATCAAGAACGAGCAATGTATCTCCCTTATTGAAACTTGAACCGCTTTGAATTTTAGGAGAAACAAAATCAATTTTCCCAGGTATTTCAGATGTAAGAGTAATCTCTGTTCGCGGCACTACCGTTCCTTGTGAATTTATTCGCACTTTAAATGTCTGCGGAATAGCATCTATCGTTTCTACTACAGGAGGAACGAACTTGTTCTGAACTGGTTTTGGAGATGGTTTTGCAAAAATCATTATCATTGTAACTCCAAAACTGGATACGATAATAGATGTTGCAGTGTATTTTTTAATAATTTTTTTCATAATTTTCTCAAATGTTAAAATTTTCCTCCCAATGCCAATAAAAGACTGGTGTAGGAGTTCACATGTAAATTTTGTATTGAAATTTTTACCGATTGTGAATTACGCCACTGGTTCTGACTGTTTAAAACCGTAACAAGGTCTACCAAACCTTTTTGGTAGCGATCAAACGCTAAATCGTAAGCAGCTTTTGCTTGCTCTTCGGCCGTTTTAACCGCATCTCGTTGAGCAACGATTTCGTGTTGAATGAACAGTGCCTGTTCAACTTCAGAAAATGCGCGAATCATAATCCTAAGCGCATCGATTTCGGCTAAATTAAATTGCTTTTCTTTAAGCAAAACATTGTTTCGTAATCGCCTTCCCTGAAATATTGGTGCAGAAATATTTGCCCCTAAATTCCATACAGAATAATCACCATTTAAAACATCTTTTAACTCCGATGCTGATGTTCCGCCAGATGCAGTTAACGAAAAAGATGGAAAAAGATTTCGCTGTGATTGGGCATGTTCATAACTGGCAGCTTCTATCTTATTCACCGCAGCTATTACATCAGGCCTTCGCTTAACTAGCTCTGAAGGTATTCCGGCAGTTATGGGAGGAATATCGTTGGGAAGATTTTTGCTAACTTGAATAGTTGCTGAAGGGTATTTTCCTAAAAGCGATTCAAGGGCACGTAAGCTTCTATTCTTTTGGATTGAGCGATCAACTAATTGAAGCTTGCTGTTAGCAAGGGATGCCTCTGCGAGTCTAAGATCTAGGCTAGATGTAAGCCCACGACCGTAACGTTCAGATACCACGTCTCTAACACCTTTCAATGAAGCTGTAATTTCTTCCGCTAACCTAAATTGCATCTCTGATTCTACCGCAGTGTAATACGATGTTGCAAATTGCGTGCTAAGCGAAAAACGTAAATAAGCTAATTCATTTGTAGTTGCTTCAAAATTTTTATAAGCGGCTTTACGTTGATTTCTCAATTTACCCCATACATCTATTTCCCATTGCATAGCTAGAGCAGTATTATAGTTGTCTGATGTAAAGCTAACCACCTGATCAGTGCTAGAACTATCAGAACCTCCACCACCAATGCCCAATGAGCTTAATGAAAAACCAAAGGCGGATAAATTCTGCAATCTACTGCTTCCACCTGCAGCAACTGAAACGTTTGGACTGCGTGTTGCCCCATTTATTTTTGCTAATAAATTGGATGATTCAACCTGCTGAGAAATAGAAAGTAGATCAGGGTTGCTATCAACAAATTCATTGAAAAATTGATTAAATAATGTGTCGCTAAACACTTCCCACCACTTACCAGTAAAAGATTCTTGTTTCGGTAATGGCGAGCTCCATGTATCAGGCACTTCGCTAGAGAAGCTGAGATTGGGTGACAAATTGCTTGAGCAGCTTGTAAAAATTAGAGTATATATAAATAGGTAATAAATTTTCATTTTAAAAAGAGCGATTTGAACGTTTTTAACCTGGCAAAATTAAACCATTTTGATGAATTAACAAATCTATAAGCATCGGCATTGATAAGTTAGACTTGTTCGGTAGGATTATACTAAAATAGAATATTTTTTTTAATGAAATTAATAGAGCTTAACATAAAAGGTTTTTGTGTCACCTACATGCAATGAGTCTGTATCTTCAATTTCAGCTGTAAAGCAGAAATCTTTATATTCTATCTCAACATTCGATGTTCGGCCGTTATTGAAAAAGCTTATCACTTCACCTTTGATTTTTGGCATAGAACCTTGTTCATCTTCTTGTTTCAAGATTAGCTGATGAGGTCGAACAGACACCACGTCATCACCAGTAGATGTTTGAGTAAAAAAATGCTTAGCACCTGGTATCATATCCAATGGAACTATATTTGTCTTTCCAAATAAACGCGCTGCATATTCACTTTTAGGATACTTATATATATTTTTAGGTGTGTCAAGCTGTACCAGCTTACCTTTTTTGAGAACCACTGTTTTATCTGAAATTGTTAGAGCATCTTCAGCGTCATGTGTAACAATTAGGACCGTCATTTCTAATTTTTTTAATATTGATATCAACTCTCTTCTAACGTTCTCTTTGAGTTCGCTATCTAAATTACTGAGTGGCTCATCCATTAATAAAAGAAGCGGATTATTAGCAAGAGCTCTCACAAGTGCAGCTCTCTGTTGCTGACCGCCAGAAATTTGGTGAGGGTATCGTGATAAAAGATCAGATATATTCGTGAGAGAGATTAATTCGTCGATCATTGACTTATTGCTTGGCGCGTTTTTACCAAAGTGAATGTTTTCATTAATAGTCATATTTGGAAAAAGAGAAAAATCTTGAAATACTAAATCGCAATCGCGTTGTTCTGGTTGAACAAAGATTGATTCATTATTGATAACCTTGTCATTTAATATAATTTTACCACTATCGGGAATTTCAAGACCAGCTATGAGTTTTAATAATGTTGATTTTCCACTTCCACTGCTACCCACCACAGAAATGACCTCACCTTTTGCGCATTCAAAACTTAGATCATCTAAGGCGTGAATATTGTTTGCTTGATAGGCTTTTGATAGGTTTGAAATAGAAAGTAAAGACTTCATCTTTCTTCTCCAATGCGACGGTTAAGATAAATAATTGGAATTAACGTAAGAAAGATAATACATAATGAGGGTATGGAAGATTCAATAATTTGGGCTTGATTGGATAGATCAAAAGTTGCTGTAGCTAATGTTTCAAAATTAAAAGGTCTCAATATTAAGGTTAAGGGCAGTTCCTTCGTCGCATCTACAAACACTAAAAGGCCGGCTGCTATTATAGTATTTTTGATCAATGGTAAATTCACATTAAATAGTGAGCGAATCGGTGAAACTCCAAGGGTCTTTGACGCATCATTCAACTCCTCACAGTTTTTTTCAAATCCCGATTCTATAGGGTGAAAGGCAACAGCAAAAAATCGCACTGTATAAGCAAAAATCAGAAGTACTATTGTCCCGCTCAATAAAATATTAAACACATTTGATATATACCCTACTACAAGTAAAGCTCCCATTGCTATTACTGCGCCAGGAGTTGAGTAACCTAAAGACGCAAGTCGCGTTGAGGCTTTCACCATTAAGCTATTAAAGTATTTTGAAGAGAAGGCAAAAAATATCGAAAGAGTTACGGTCAGTATGCTAGCTATTATTGCAAGCGTTAAGGTGTTAAGCGCTAATAAAAATGTATTGATCTCTGAAATATAATTTCTACTTAACCACGCCCACGACACCATTCTTGCTGTAGGGATTATGAAACCAAAGATAAGAGGTGCTGCACAAATAGCTAATGCAATAATAGATTTTTTCCCTTCGAATTGAATTTTTTCAAACGACGAAGATGCTATTGACTTATCACCATATCTAGCTTTAGAACGAATCTTTTTCTCAACATACAAAACGGTTAAAGTAAAAATCATCAAAATAACTGCCAGTCGAAGTGCGCTTGTTAAATCGCCCATGCCGAGCCATGTTCTAAATATTCCATACGTAAATGTTTGAACGCCAAAATGCTTGACTGCACCATAATCACTGAGTGTTTCCATTGCAACCAAACTTATGCCTGCTACGATTGCTGGTCTTGATAATGGTAAAACAATTTTCCAAAAAATAGACCTTCCTGAATGCCCCAATGATCGCGCAACATTGGTAAAATGATAGCCTTGGGATTCAAAAGAAGCTCTTGCTAATAGATATACGTACGGATAAAGCACTGAGCCCATTATTAGAGATAACATTACGTAAACTAATACATCATTGGTAGATTGCATTAAACCAAGCCCAAACGTTGATCGAATCCAAATTAAAAATGGATTAAAAAGCTCAAGTATGTCAAAATATGCATATGCTGCAATGTATGTTGGTATTGCCAGCGGAAGAACTAAAGCCCACTTAAATATTTTGTGTCCGGGGAACGTATATGCCGTTACTATCCACGCTGACGAGATGCCAAATAGACTTGAAAATATAATTGTTCCAATAACTAAGATAATAGAATTTATTGAATAGGTTACAAGTACAGTATCAGTGATATGTTTCCAATTAGCAGTAAAGCTACCAATATTACCAATGACTACTGCTATTGGAAGAAAGATTAAGAGGCTCATAAAAAACGAAGGAGCCGTCCAGCGATTTAACTTAAATAAGATTTCCTTGCGTAAGTATTTGGAAAATAATTTTGATTTTAATGTTAATAACTCCAAAGAGGATTTATTTACTCCCAACCAGCTTTATCAAATAATTTTACAGCATCAGAATTACGTTCTCCAAGTTTAGATAAATTTAACTCGTCTGACTTAAACGGCCCCCAGCTAGAAAGTAAGTCTGATTTGTTATCATTAATCTTAACAGGATATTCATAATTAACGCTACCAAATACGTCTTGCGCTTCAGAACTAGATAAGAATTCAATGAACTTTATAGCATTTTCTTTATTTTTAGAACTCTTAGTGACACCCGCACCGCTCACATTGATATGTGCGCCCCTACCTTTTTGATTTGGAAAGAATACTGCTACTTTTTCTACAACCTTATGATCTTTGGGGTCGCTTGAACTGGCTAACTTTCCTATGTAATATGTATTCATAATAGCAACATCAGCAATGCCTGCAGCCACGGCTCTTGCTTGGTCGCGATCACTACCTCTAGGAGCTCTTGCCATATTTTTTCTAACTGCTTTTGCCCAAGCTAACGCTTTTCTTTTTCCATTCGCCTCAATCAAAGATGCCATCAAGGATTGATTATATATATTACTAGAAGAACGAACTGCAATTCGTCCTTTCCATTTTGAACTAGCAAGATCTTCATATGTGGAAAGATCGCTTGGCTTTACTCTATCTTTAGCATATACAATTACTCTAGCTCGCACTGTTAAAGCAAACCACTGATTATCAGGGTCTCTTAAAGAGCCTGGAATATTTCTATAAAGCGTTCTTGAGCGAATCGGCTGAAGAAGACCTGCTGCTTTGGCTCGGTGCAATCTACCGGCATCAACCGTTAATAGTAAGTCTGCTGGTGAATCATCACCTTCGCTGATTAGTCTTTGAATTAATTGATCAGCGCTACCTTTAACAACATTAATCTTAATTCCTGTCTTATCTGTAAATTTTTTATACAATATCTTATCTGAATCGTAATGCCTGTGAGAGTAAATATTTAACTGAGCTTGAAGGCTCGTTAATAATGATAAGCAAAAAACTAATAAAGCTATTCTATTTAAAAAGTATTTGATGACAATGCCTCCTTTGGACCTACCAGTACTCATTAGTACGTATAATATTAATTTTACTATTTAATTTTGTTATTTAATTTCAATACAATGCTGCAAATAAATACAGATTATTCTTTAATGATAATGAGTCTCAATTTAGCACATATATATTTAATTAATAATTGAAAATGAAATTGACAATGTATTATGTAGCCTTGATAATCATGGTAATTACGCTAATCGGATATATAAAATATTTTATTGGGTAGCCCGATTATAGTATTATTTGATTAATAATATATTATATACAGTCGAAAAGTATCTCGTAAAAACTTACAAGCAAATAATTACAATCCTGCATCTGGATGATCTTCAAGAAAATTTTCTAATTCATTGGCACCCATTGACATTCCACCTATAGTTTTTATTACTTCACGGGTCAAAGCAATTACATCTTTACTTGAATTAGCCAAAACAAATTTTGAGCCATCCATTGAAAATAATTCATTACTGTTTGATGATAGATAAATATTGGTATAAAAATAAAATCTTAAAATATATCCGCAGGTAATTTCAGTGCCTGGAAAAATTGTTTCAAATAAAAGAGAATCGGTCTATAGATGTATAATAATTGCGGGTTTTATTTACGAAACTAACCCCAGGTCTTTCCCGTAACGCCTCTAATATTATTGTAGATTGATCATTGTCGTTATCAGATCCGGTTGAATTTGCGCATCCTAAAATCATAAATAATATAAGCCAAAGTTGTTTCATTGTATTACCCGCCGCAAGCATTTTTGCATTCATCGAATGTCTCAAACGGAACAACTCCTCCACATCCGCCCCACAAAAATTCAGTACATTTCTCCGTATCGCTATCGTAGTAAAATCGTGGAAATGCTGCCTGGCATAGACCAGGGTCCGGTACCAGTAAACACGTTTCATCAATAGGGTTAGACTTATCTGAGCAATTAATTAATAAGGATAATAGTATTAACCAGAGGTGTTTCATGGTTTAAATTTTAAAAATATATTATGTAAAATATCAAGTCCATCAAAAAGACTCGCTGGTCCTGGTTGTAAAATAATTTCCGATTTAATTTCAAAAAGATAGTCATTTTTAATAGCATTGATTTTATTCCATCCATCGCGGGATCTTATTTTATCTTTCTTAAGTTTTTTGCCACACCACGAAACAAGAATTATATCTGGCTGATGATTAATGATTGTATTAGGATCAGAAATGATACGATCTTTGGCAAGTGAATTTTGGGATAGATTTTTAAAAATGTCTTCGCCACCTGCAAGTTCAATCAATTCACTAACCCAAGCAATTCCACTAATAATTGGATCATCCCATTCTTCAAAATATATTCGAGGTTTTTTTAACCAATGATTGGTGATTTTTTTTATTTGAGAAGCTTTCAAGTCAAATTTTTTGATCAAAGCAATGGATGCATCATATGAACCTACTAGACTGCCCATTTGTACGATAAACGATTTTATTTCTGCAATAGTTCTTTGATTGTTAATCCAAACATTTACTCCATTTTGAATTAATTGTTTTGCAATATCTGATTGAATGTCTGAAAACCCAACAACTAAGTCCGGTTTTAAATCAAGAATCTTTTGGATATTTGCATCAACGAACGCAGATACTACAGGTTTTTCTTTTCTGGCACGTTTTGGTCTTTTTGTAAAACCTGATATACCAATTATTCTATGTTCTTGTCCTAAAAGATATAGTAGTTCTGTTGTTTCTTCCGTTAGGCAGACAATTCTTTCAGGATAATATGACATTAAAAATTGATTATTTTTTCTTATCTTTTTTCACATACGTATCCAACCAATTTGCGGTCTCCCATAAAACATGCATAACAGATTCACGGGCCTTATAACCATGACTTTCATGAGGAAGCATGACTAGTTTAGCTGTTGCCCCATGGCCTTTAAGAGCGTGATAATATCTTCTACTTTGCACTGGAAATGTTCCTGAATTATTATCATCCTCACCATGAATTAATAGAATAGGCTCGTTGACTTTTTGGGCGTGCATAAACGGTGACATTCCAAAATAAATCTCTGGCGCCTCCCAGAAAGTTCTCTGCTCTGATTGAAATCCAAAAGGCGTCAAGCTTCGGTTGTAAGCTCCACTGCGCGCTATGCCTGCTTGAAAAATATCAGAATGAGCAAGAAGATTTGCGGTCATGAATGCTCCATAAGAGTGGCCACCAATGCCTATTTGGTCTCGAGTGGTAATATTTCTTTCAATCATAATATCAGCGGCGGCTTGCGCGCTGGATACGAGTTGTTTTACAAAATTATCATTAGGCTCTTCATTGCCTTCGCCAAGTATTGGCATGGTAGCGCCCATAAGAACAGCGTATCCGTACGAAAGCATCAGCAAAGCAGATGAGGATGAATAGGTAGGATTAATGGTTAAAAATCTGTGAGGGGAACCAATAATCTGAGAAGCAGCTTTTGATGTTTTAAATTCCCTTGGGTATGCCCAAACAAGCAGAGGTAAGGGTCCATCTTTTGGACCTCTTCCCGGAGGTAGGTATAAAGTTGCTGACAGATCAATCCCATCTTCTCTCTTATAAGTGACCATTTCCTTGTAAAGGTTTTTCATTTGAGGGTATGGATGAGTAAAATCAGTGATCGGGGTAAGCGATCCATCGGTCAAATTTCTTTGCATGTAATTTGGTGTCTCATCTTTAGACTCGCGACTCGTAATTACGATCTTTTGTTTTTTATTGAAGAGGGTTACCGCTCTTTCATAGTAAGGCGCTTCACACCTCCAAAGCCTAGAGGATTTTTTTGTATTTAAATCAAAAACGTCTACAAAGGGCATGTCTCCCTCAGGTGAAGCTCCTGTTCCTGACATTAATACTTTCGATCCTTCAAAAAGAGCCATAACAGAACGTCCAAACGCATTTGTTTCCATCATAGGTGATCCTGGATCATTATATCTGTCCTCGTACGATCGATCCATAATCTTTGTAGAAGATCTCTGATTTGGATTTAAGCGCCATGTAGTAAGCCTGCGCTCTTTCCAGCGGCGTGCATTTACAAGAGCAAATTGATCGTTACCCCACGTAACACCAGCGTATCTTAAATCCAGCTTTGTTAAAGATTTAGGACTCACTCCTTTAAAGGGCGCATCGATAGTAAATATTTCATCCCGAAAGGATGTCTCTACATTTGGATCGCCTCCGTCTAGTGCAGTTACATAATAAATAGATGACCCAACATCCGATCGCCAACCGAACGATCTCGGACCTTCCATAACAGCATCTCTACCAATTGGTATAGTTTCTGCGAGAGGAATATCTCTTAATAATTCAATGAGCCTACCATCAATACCATAGACTTCTATAAAAGTTGGAAAGCGATACAAGGGTACCAAATAAGAATAAGGTTTATGAATGGTCTCCATAAGAATAAATTTTCCATCTGGTGAAGGTTCAGCGCGTTTTATAACGCCAGGTTTTCCAATTTTTTTAACCTTACCCTTTAGATTGACATGAAGAACTTGAGAGGTCATATAATAGCTGAATAAATCCTCATCATAAGGACTAGAAAGTAGATCTTGATAAGTTCGAGCTGGAGAGACTATTCCGAGATTTTCCTGAATTACAGGCCCTTGAGGATCGGTATTTTTAACAGGAGCCGGTCCCCTTTTACTAGGGACGGTTTTAACAATCAATCCACTGCTATTGCTTAGCCAATACATTGGCCTTCCGTATGCAGTATTCAATGCCTTATTAACCAACAGCTTCGCTCGACCGCTTTTTGTTTGAGCAAGATAAAGGCTTATTTTTTCATTTACAATCACCGCGATAGCAATATGGTTTTCATCTGGAGACCAAGACGCTTGTAAGATTGCAGCGTTAAGTGGAATACCGGTAATTTTTTTTTCTTTACCAGATTTGATATTTTTTAACTTAATACTATTGTATGTACTTGCCCTACTTCTTCCATTGGTAGCTGGATTAATACGAATTCCTGCAAGCCTCAGTTCTGGTTGAGAGAGTTCTTTTATTGAAATCAAACTCGGCTTTCCCAAAAAAAGTACATACTTCTTATTAGGTGAAATACTTATGTTGGGAGTTTTGGGCGCATCAACAATATCAACTATTGCTTTTGGAGGCATTTTATAATCATCGTCAGCGATTAAAATCGCTGCGAAAATTAGGTATATAAAAATAATATATGTTTTCATTTTATTTATCCTTTACAAAGGCCAAAGGTGTTTAATAGTTCAACTTACAAAAGATTGTATAATCCATATACAAAAGA
>CERR01039847.1_pt1 | contig 11206 bp, 12 predicted proteins | sample 530841 | NCBI WGS metagenome assembly CERR01 (sample SAMEA2621021, study PRJEB7988) | marine metagenome | biome: marine biome (ENVO:00000447); feature: surface water layer (ENVO:00002042); material: "saline water (ENVO:00002010), including plankton (ENVO:xxxxxxxx)" | depth 5 m | reverse complement strand
CTCCTGCTGAAGAAGCACCTGCTGAAGAAGCTCCTGCTGAAGAAGACACAGCTAAAGAAGAATAATTAATTCTACAAATTAATTTTATAAATTTATTCCTACAAACATTTTATTGTAGCTAAAAGCTATGGAATTAAAAGATTGTTTTTATTTAGGAAAAATTACAAAGAAGTATAGCTTTAAGGGTGAGCTTATAATTAGCTTAGACACTGATGAGCCTGAAATATATAAGAATTTAAAATCAGTATTTATAAATATAAATGGAAGGCTTATTCCATACTTTATTGAAAAATCTAAATCTCAAAAAAAATCCACATTAAGAGTAAAGTTCGAAGATATTAATTCTGAAGAAGAAGCCCTTTCTATAATTAATAAAGAAGTTTATTTGCCATTAGAGAATTTACCTGAATTAAAAGGAAAAAAATTCTATTATCATGAGATTATAGGCTACAATGTAGTGGATACAAATCATGGAAATATTGGGCTAATTATAAAAGTGGAAGACAAAACATCACAAAGTATTTTCGTTATTAAAAATAATGGAAAAGAAATTTTAATCCCTGTTAATGATAATATAATTCAAATGATAAACAGGAAAAATAAAACAATACATATAACTGCCCCAAATGGACTAATTGACTTATATTTAAACTAATTATGAATAAAGTTTTTATAGATTCTGATATTACAAAGGCTGAAACATTACCTGCATCATTTTATAAAAATTCTGAGACTTTTGAACTTTTAAAAGATAAATTATTTTTAAAATCATGGCAATGGATTGGTGATGAAAATGTTATTAATAAAAACTCTGCTTACCCAATAACTCTTTTAGAAAATTATCTTACAGAACCAATATTATTAACTAGGTCAGAAGATAAAAAAATCAATTGTATAAGCAATGTCTGTTCACATAGAGGTAATATTTTAATTGATGAGCCTGTCAAAGCCAAAAAAATAATATGCAAATATCATGGAAGAAGATTTAATAATGAAGGTGAGTTTGAATATATGCCAGAATTTGATAAAACATTAAATTTTCCAAGAGAATGTGATAATCTTCATAGATTTCCATTAATAAACTGGCATGGATTGCTTTTTGTTGGTTTAAATCCATCATTTGATTTAAATGATGTCTTAAATCAAATTGAAGACAGAATTGGATTTCTACCACTTAATAAATTATCTCTTCACGAATCACTCTCAAAAAATTATGAAATAGATGCACATTGGGCTTTATATTGTGATAATTATCTTGAAGGATTCCATGTGCCATTTGTACATAAAGATTTAAATGAAGTTCTAGATTATGAAAATTATGATACAGAAATCTATGATTATTTTAATCTTCAAATTGGCTATGCATCTGGAGATGAAGATTGTTTTGTCTTTCCCAAAAACCATACAGATAGTGGAAAGAAAATAGCTGCATATTACTATTGGATTTTTCCAAATCTAATGTTAAATATTTATCCTTGGGGGATATCAGTTAATCTAGTTAAACCTCAAGCGATTTCTCATACAAAAATTATTTTCAGATCATATGTGTTTGATGAATCTAAGCTAAATATAGGTGCTAGTGGAGATTTAGACAAAGTAGAAATGGAAGATGAGTATGTAGTTCAAAATGTTCAAAAAGGAGTAAATTCATCATTTTATAAAACAGGTAGATTTTCCCCAACTAAAGAAAAAGGAGTTCATCATTTCCATAATTTAATTTCTAATTTTATTAACAAGAAGTAATTGTTTGAATAATTTTATTATAAAAAATATTTAAACTTAACTAAGCATTAACTAAATTTGCATTGCATAATATTTATAATATGAAACAAGATCTATTTCAAGCTCCAGACTATTATAACATAGATGAATTATTAACTGATGAGCACAAATTAATTAGAGATTCTGCTCGTGAATGGGTAAAAAAATCTGTTTCACCAATAATTGAAGAATATGCACAAAATGCAAAGTTTCCAGATCAACTAGTTAAAGGTCTAGCCGATATAGGTGCATTTGGCCCATATATTCCAGAAGAATACGGTGGTGCTGGGCTTGATCAAATTTCATATGGTTTAATAATGCAAGAAATTGAAAGAGGTGATTCAGGAATTAGATCAACTGCATCTGTTCAATCATCTCTTGTTATGTTTCCAATATGGAAGTATGGAAGTGAAGATCAAAAGAAAAAGTACCTTCCAAAATTAGCATCTGGTGAGTTTATGGGTTGCTTTGGCTTAACTGAACCTGATCACGGATCAGATCCTGGAGGTATGATTACTCATTACAAAGATATGGGGGATCATTTTTTATTGAATGGGGCAAAACTATGGATTTCAAACTCTCCATTTGCAGATATAGCAATAGTATGGGCAAAAAATGAAGAAGGCAGAATTCATGGGCTTATTGTTGAAAGAGGTATGGAAGGATTTACCGCTCCTGAAACCCATAACAAGTGGTCTTTAAGAGCAAGTGCAACTGGAGAATTAATTTTTAATGATGTTAAAGTACCAAAAGAAAATTTACTTCCTAATAAATCTGGACTAGGTGCTCCTTTAGGTTGTTTAGATTCAGCAAGATATGGTATTGCATGGGGTGCAATTGGAGCAGCAATGGACTGCTACGATACTGCTCTTAGATATAGTAAAGAAAGAATTCAATTTGGTAAACCTATTGCTGGATTTCAATTACAACAAAAAAAGCTGGCTGAAATGATAACTGAAATTACTAAAGCCCAACTTTTAGCTTGGAGACTTGGTATGTTAAAAAACGAAGATAGAGCTAGTTCAGCGCAAATATCAATGGCTAAAAGAAATAATGTTGAAATGGCGATCAAAATAGCTAGAGAATCTAGACAAATTCTTGGTGGAATGGGAATTACAGGAGATTATTCTATTATGAGACACATGATGAATCTTGAAAGTGTAATTACCTATGAAGGCACACATGATATACATTTATTAATTACAGGCATGGACATCACTGGAATAAATGCTTTTAAGTAGAGGCTATGAACGTAGATAAAATTCGAGGCTATATTAAAGAGCCAAGAGAAAAATTACTAAATCACAAACTTTATACAGAGATTAAATCAATAGAAGATTTACAAATCTTTACATCAAATCATGTATTTGCCGTGTGGGATTTTATGTCATTGTTAAAAGCACTTCAAAATCAATTGACTTGTACTAAAATTCCGTGGATGCCAAATAATAATTCTGAAACAGCATATTTAATAAATGAAATTGTTACAGCTGAAGAAACTGATATAAGTCAAGATGGAGAAAGAAAAAGTCATTATGAGCTGTATATTGATGCAATGAAGGACATAGGAGCAGAAACTAAACTAATTGAACAATCCATAACTCAATTATCATTATCAAATGATATTGAAAATGAAATAAATGATTTAAATATTCATCCGAAAATTAAAGACTTTTTGAAATTTACTTTTTCAATAATTAAGGAAGGGAAACCTCATAAAATAGCAGCTATTTTTACATTTGGAAGAGAAAATTTAATTCCAAATATGTTTAATGAAATCTTACATGAGTTTCAAAGGAGTTTTACAAAAAATGATATTTCTAAATTAATATACTACTTCAAAAGACATATTGAATTAGATGAAGATGAACATGGGCCCATGGCATTACAAATGGTTAATGAATTAGCAGAGGATGATCCGTTAAAATGGAAAGAAATTGAGGAGATCTCTAAAATTGCTCTTGAAAAAAGAATTGGATTATGGGACGCTATTTACGATAATATTAATGAAAAAAATAAATCTTGGAGTGAAAAAAGAAAACAGATGAAGACAAATATAGATACAGAGACATACTCAAGCGAATTCTCTAATTATAAATTTAAAATTTAATCTATTGATTTTCTCACTGGTGGTTCAGCTTTTTTTACTGATCCATCAAAACCACTAACTCCTGAAACTGTAGTATACTTTAGTACAAATTTTTTGTCTGGATTAATGATTTTATATGCTGATTGACACATCATTGCAGCTTCATGGAAACCACATAATATTAATTTTAATTTACCCGGATAAGTATTTATATCTCCTATTGCAAATATTCCTGGAATATTAGTTTGATAATCTAATGAATTATTAACCTTTATTGAATTTTTTTCTATTTCTAATCCCCAATCATTAATTGGTCCTAGCTTTGGAGTTAATCCAAAAAGTGGGATAAACCAATCTAAATCCAATCTTAGATTTTCTAAATTATTAACTTTAATCTCAACTCCTTCTAATTTTTTATCTCCAAATAAGGAAATAACTTCTGCAGGAGTTATTAGCTTGATTTTATTTTTATTTTTTAGTTCCTGTACTTTTTCAACAGAATCTAAAGCACCTCTAAATTCATTTCTTCTATGAATTAAAGTAAGATTTGAAGCAATATTTGCCAGTTCTATTGTCCAATCTAGAGCAGAATCTCCACCTCCAGCAATCAATACATTTTTGTTCTTATAAATAGATGGGTCCTTAATAAAATATGAAACCCCTTTTTCTTCATACAATTCTATATTCTCTATACTAGGTTTTCTTGGCTGAAATCCACCTAGACCTCCAGCAATTACAACAACTGGTGCTTGATGCTCAGTTCCCTTATCAGTAATTACTGTAAATAATCCATCTGAATTTTTACTTATTTTATCTGCCCTTTCACCAAGTGTAAATCCAGGTTGAAATTGGCTAGATTGTTTTAATAAATTATTTACTAAATTCCCCGCTAATATTTCTGGATATCCAGGAATATCATATATTGGTTTTTTTGGATAAAGTTCCGAGCATTGACCCCCTGGTTTTGGCAGAATATCAATTAAATGACATCTTAATTTTAATAATCCTGCTTCAAAGACTGTAAACAATCCTACTGGGCCTGCTCCAATAATTATTAAATCTGTTTTAATCATTAATTAAAATTAGTATCCAATATTTATTACATTTTCAATCTCAGGAGCATGTTTTTTAATTGTCATCTCTACACCAGTTTTTAAAGTCATTTGATTAACAGTGCAAGTAGTGCATGCACCCTCAAGTCTCACCGTTACATTATTATTTTTTATTTCAATCAATGAAATATCACCGCCATCATTTTTTAAAAAGGGTCTAATCTCTTCTAATGCAATTTCTACTTTATCTTTTAAATTAGGTTTACTCATATTTACTTTTTTACAGCAGAACATCCTGCCATTGTAGTTATTTTTAATGCCTCTGAAGCTGGCAAATTTTTATTCCTTTTTACTAGTTCTGAAATCATATTTCTTGTGATTGTTTGAATTACATCAGAAATTTTAGATTCCTTTTGTAAAGCAGTTGGATGTCCAACATCAGAAGCTTCTCTAATAGTTTGAATTAAAGGCAGCCCTCCTAAATATGAGACATTTAAATCACTTGCTAAATTTTTAGCGCCATCTTTACCAAAGATATAATATTTATTTTTTGGCAACTCTTCCGGAGTAAAATAAGACATGTTTTCAATAATTCCCAAAACAGGCACATTAATACTTTCTTGCTTAAACATTGCAACACCTTTTCTTGCATCAGCTAAAGCAACATTTTGGGGAGTGCTAACAATCACAGATCCTGTTACAGGTAAGGACTGTAGAATGCTAAGATGTATATCTCCCGTACCAGGTGGTAAATCAATAAGTAAGAAATCTAATTCCCCCCATGCAGCATCAAAGATCATTTGATTCAATGCTTTTGACGCCATAGGACCTCTCCATATAACTGCTTGATCAGTCTTTGTAAAAAACCCAATAGATAAAATTTTAATTCCATAACTCTCAACTGGCTTCATTTTGTTTTTTCCATCAACATTGACAGTTTGAGGTCTAGAATTTGCAACATCAAACATAATTGGAATAGATGGACCATATATGTCAGCATCTAATATTCCTACTGAAAAACCCATCTTATTTAAGGATACTGCTATATTAGATGTTACCGTTGATTTTCCAACACCTCCTTTTCCAGATGCAATTGCAATTACATTCTTAATTCCAGCAATAGGTTTGCCTTTAATTTGATTTGGATCATTAATTGGTTTTTCAATCTTTGTATTAATTTTTAAACTTAATTTATCATTAAAGCTGCTATTAATAGCCTCATTAATCAAAGATTCTGCTTTTTTTCTAGCTTGAAGTGTTGGGTTATTAATAGTAATATCTATAACAACCTCATTATCAAAAATTACAACATTTGTAATATTAATTTCCTTGAATTTAGGTTCTTCAAATAATGAAATAATATTTTTTTTTGATAACTCCATGAAATTTTATTTATACAAATATAGTATGAATGAATGATTTATTTAATTTTTAACTGATGGATCCCATAATATATCATAAAAATTTTCAATTTTATTGTCTATTATAATAACTCCCTCATTTTCTAATAATTCTTGCATAAGTAAAGAGCCTGAAAAATGGTGTCTTCCTGTCAAAAGACCATTGCGATTTACTACTCTATGTGCAGGAATATCTGAATATTTATGAGATGAATTCATTGCATACCCAACCATTCTAGCACTCTTAAATGCTCCAAGATGATTTGCAATTAACCCATATGTTGTAACCTTTCCAAAAGGAATTTTTCTTACCACTTTATATACCCTCTCAAAAAAGGATTTATTTTTATAATCCATTTACTAGTTGTTGAATTTAAATTTTAAAAAAGTAATTGGTTTTCCTTCTTTCAAAAAAAGACTTTCGTAATAAGTTTGAATTGAAGTTGCTTCAATTGGAGCGCCCGATCGATTATATATATCATGATTTGAATATATTATTTCATGATTTAAACCCTGAATTAATCCAATTAAATAACCATGTAAAAACTCGCTATCAGTTTTCAAGTTTATTTCTCCATCTTTAATTAAAATATTTTTATATCTATTAATAAAATCTAGATTTACTAATCTATGTTTATTTCGCTTATATTTAATTTGTGGATCTGGAAAAGTAATCCATATTTCACTTATTTCCTCTGTATCAAAAATATTTTCTATTAATTCAATTTGAGCCCTAATAAAAACTACATTATTAATATTTTCTGATAAAGAAATTTTAGCTCCTTTCCAAAATCTAGCACCCTTAATGTCAATTCCAATAAAATTTTTTTTGGGGAACATTTTTGCTAAACCCACAGAATATTCTCCTTTACCACAACCCAGCTCTAATACAATAGGATTATTGTTTTTAAACACTAACTTATTCCAACTGCCTTTATAATTAAAATTTTTGGTAACTAAATCTTCCCTAGAAGGCTGGAAAACATTCTTAAATTCCTCGTTTTCTTTAAATCTCTTTAATTTATTTTTACTTCCCAATTTTTTATTTGAATTTAAAAACTAAAATTATTAAACAGACTTTTGTAAAGTAAAAGAGAACTCACTACCAACTCCAGGCTCCGAATTGACAAATATATTTTCATTGTGAGCATCAATAATATGCTTAACTATGGCTAGTCCCAATCCAGAACCACCATGGCTTCTACTTCTACTTACATCAACTCTATAAAATCTCTCAAATAATCTTGGCAAATGTTCCTGATCGATACCATCTCCGTTATCCGTCACCCTTACAATCAACTTATCTTCAGTTAAATCGCTAATACTAATTTCTGTACTTCCATTTTCACTACTATAATTTATAGAATTAACCAATAAATTAGTGATTACCTGTTCGATTCTTACTTTATCTGCTTCTACTAAAATTTCTTCTTCATAATTCTTATCAAAAAATAATTTTATATTTTTTTCTTTTGATTTAATCTCCAATTGACCAAAAATATCAGTAACTAAATCTACTATATTAAAACTAGAAGTTCTCAAATTCATAGTTGAGGATTCTAATTGGGTAATTAAATCTAGATCCTTAATGATGTAAATTAGTCTTTCAATACTGTTATCAGTATTTTTTAAATATTTATCTAAAAGAGCCTTATCATCCATTGCTCCATCCAATAAATTTGAAATATACCCTTGAATTGTAAAAATTGGTGTTTTAAGTTCATGAGCCACATTTCCAACAAACTCTTTCCTGTATTGTTCTTGAGATTTTAATAATTCGATTTCTGTTTTTTTGTCTTTTGCAAATTCTTCAATGTTTTTCATTAAAGAATCCATGTCTGTTGAAACAGAAGATTTATTGATTTCTGGTGAATCCAATATTTCAAGATCCTGATATAGTTCCTTAAATCTTTTAAATAAAAAACTTTGTATTCTATAGTGGATTATTAAAAAAGAAATTATAAAAATTAATAATGAAACAATTATAGAGGCAGATGTAAATAATAAAAGAATCAAATAACTAGTAACGCCTATTAAACCAGCACTAATCAAGGCAAATCGATAAGAGTTTTTTTCTTTTTTTTTGAAGGACATTAAACAACAAATTTATATCCAACACCTTTAACAGTCTTAAAAAAAGTATTTCCTATTTTTTCTCTAAGTTTTCTGATATGAACATCAATTGTCCTATCACCCACTACTACATCTTTACCCCAAACTGATTCAAGTATATATTCTCTTTTGAAAACTTTGCCTGGCTTGGATGCTAACAAATATAGCAATTCAAATTCCTTTCTAGGTAAATTTAATTCATTTCCTCTAATAGAAATCTTATAGCTAGATCTATCAATAATTAGGTCTTCTAACTCAATAATTTCATCCTGTTCTATTGATATTCTTCTAAGTAGCGATTTTATCTTACTTAATAAAATTTTTGGTTTGATTGGTTTTGTAAGATAATCATCTGCCCCTGCATTGAATCCTGCAATTTGACTATAATCTTCCCCTCGAGCTGATAGAAAAGTAATTAAAGTGTTTTTAATTTTTTCATTTTTTCTTATCAACTCACAAGCTTCAATTCCATCCATTTCAGGCATCATAACATCTAAAATAATTAGATGTGGCTCTATCTTAGACGCTTGCTCTACTGCTTCAATCCCATTTGTCGCAGTGTAAATATTATATCCAGCATTTTTTAGAGAATAAGAAATTATTTCTATAATATCTGGTTCATCATCAGCAAGTAAAATTTTAATATCTTCTGGATTCATATTCTTATTATTATTCATAAAGATACCAACTTATAACATTAGATATAAATAAAAAGATAATATTAACTATTTAATAACACACCCTATAATATATTTTAAATGTAGATATCATAAAAATTTATTGATATTGATTATAAAATTCATAATTTTAAAAAAAAAACGAAATGAAAAAACTTTACCTATTCATAATCCTTTTATTTCCAGCATTTATTTATGGTCAAACTACAGACCTAATAATCACTAAATGGGGAGAGGGGTCTAGTAATAATAAATTTATTGAAATATATAATGGTACAGGAAATGATCTTGATCTATCTGATTATTCTATTTCAACATGCTCGAATGGCTGTGATACCGCAGATGAGTGGGACTATCCAGATAATATAACATTTGATGCTGGGACAATAATTTCTCATGGAGATGTATATGTTATCACTCACCCAAGTGCAGATGCTGGAATTGCTTCAGATCAAACTTTTACATATTTAAGTAATGGAGATGATGCATTTGCATTAACTCTTGCTGGAGCAACTGCTTCAGAATATACTATTATTGATATTCTTGGTGATATGCAAGGAGATCCAGGTGAAGGTTGGGATGTAGCTGGAGTATCAGAGGCTACTAAAAATCACACTTTAACAAGAAAAAGTTCAGTTTGTAGTCCTAATCCTACTCCTTGGGGTAGTTCTAATGACACTAATGACAGTGCTGGGACAAATGAAGAAGATTCTGAATGGATAGTTACTGATCAAAATTCTGGTTGGGAAACAGTCGGAAGTTTTTCAAGTGATTGTGTAGATGATATTAGCTTAACTATCACATCTCCTCAAGATGGTTTTACATACTCTGCTGGCACTACAGTTGCAACAATAAATTTTACAGTATCCAATTTTAATGTAGGTGCTAGTGGTGATGATGATGTGGATGGGCATGTGCACATGTCTGTCAATGGTGAAATGACAGGGGGCCCTTCAGGTGATGGAATGCTATACAATGTTGATCCTGTAGAATTAGCAGTAGAATGTGGAGTTGAATATACAGTAAATATATCTCTAGCAGATGAAGCTCATCAGCCTCTAGATCCAGCAGTTGAGACTTCTGTTACATTTTCTGTATTATGTGCAAATTGTACTGAAGAAGGAAGCATTATAATTACAGAAATACTAAATAATGCAACAGGCGATGATGATTCAAAAGAATGGTTTGAAGTATACAATACAAGCACATCAGATATAGATATGGAAAACTGGATAATATCTGATGAAGGCTCAAATAGTTTCACAATTAATGGCAGCTTAATTGTTCCTGCACAAGGCTATTTAGTGTTAGGAGAAGAAACCGATACCTCAATAAATGGAGGTGCTCCTGTAGATTATGCCTGGGGAACAGAAACTAACTTCACACTGGGTAATGGCGATGATGAAGTAATCATTTCATGTGGTGGCAATATAATTGATATGGTGGCCTATGATAATGGGGATACTTTTCCAGATGAATCTGGTTATAGTATGCAATTATTGCCTGATGCATACACAAGTTCTGATAATGATGATGGAACAAATTGGGTTGCATCAGCATCAACATATGGTGATAATGGAGACTATGGAACTCCTGGACAAGAACCTCAAATGGGACTAACAGATGTTCTGCTAGATGGCTTTAAGATTTATCCAAACCCAGTTAATTCCGGAACCTTTGAAATTATGTTAACTAATAATCAAGATGCTTCGTTTAAGATTTTTAATATTCTTGGAGAAATAATAATTGATGGCAAAAGCATACTGCAACCAATTAAAATTGACAATGTACAGTCTGGTATTTATCTTATTGAAGTATCTAATAATAACCAATCAATAGTTAAAAAATTAATAGTTAATTAATTTTTTAATTTTAATATACTAATTAAAGAGCATTATTAATTTAATGCTCTTTTTCATTTATATTTAACTTGTGATTGATCCAAGTAAAATCTTAAATATTAAATCTAAAAAAGAATTTGAAAAATTCTCTATAGAAATATTTAAATATCAATTTAATAACAATAAAATTTATAGAGAATTCTGCGAATTAACTGATAAAAATCCCAGTAATGTTAAATCTTCTATTGAGATTCCGTTTTTGCCAATTCAATTC
>CERR01044956.1_pt1 | contig 11240 bp, 10 predicted proteins | sample 530841 | NCBI WGS metagenome assembly CERR01 (sample SAMEA2621021, study PRJEB7988) | marine metagenome | biome: marine biome (ENVO:00000447); feature: surface water layer (ENVO:00002042); material: "saline water (ENVO:00002010), including plankton (ENVO:xxxxxxxx)" | depth 5 m | reverse complement strand
GAGGATAAGGTGATTGACCAGGGCGCCGAGTGGCGTGTGTTCAGTCCCGAACAGGGAGATCAACGGGCAAGAACCGGTGCTCCTATGACAGTCATGCTGCATGACAAGGGACTTTCCACAGACATCGATTGGCAGAACAAGGACTACTCCGGTAAGTCTATTTCTAGTAGATATCGAAGCCAATTCTACAGAATGAGGAAATGGCAGAAGCGCTCTCGAGTAAGCAATGCCACAGAGCGAAACAAGGCTATGGCACTGGCAGAGCTGGACAGGATGGCAAGCAGGCTGGACCTTCCTAAGACGATCAGAGAGACCGCAGCAGTAACTTACGGAAAGGCGGTCGATGCTAGACTTATTCGCGGTAGATCGATTGAGGGAGTCGCAGCCGCGAGCCTATACGCCGCATGCCGAATTTGTGAGAACCCCCGCACTCTGGATGAGATTGGAGAGGCTAGCAGAACTGGCAGAAAGGAAATCGGCCGCACCTACCGATTCATGGTCAGGGAACTGAGGATGAAGATCCCACCAACCAAGCCAGAGGACTACATACCTCGATTCTGTTCTGGACTCGATCTGGATGCAGAAGTACAGGCTAAGGCCTACGAATTGATCGCAGCTGCGCAGGAGAAGGAATTGACAAGCGGACGCGGACCAACCGGTATCGCTGCTTCCATCATCTACATCGCTAGCGTTCTTTGCGGGAAGAGAAGGACTCAGAGAGAGGTTGCCGAGGTAGCCGGAGTTACGGAAGTCACTATTAGAAATAGGTACAAGGAACTTATTCAGAATCTGAACATAGAACTCGAGATTTGATTTCTCGAGTTATGAGCAACCGGTCGTCGAACCACACTCGTTGCATTTCAGACAAGTACCGTTTCTGACCATCTGACTGCCTCCGCAATCTTCACAGATGTCACCTGTGAAACCTCTCTCCCTCGCAGCCTGCCTGGTCATAGCATCAACATCTCCGACTGCTGCTTCTAGGGTCATCTGAACCTCGCGCCTCTCGCCTTGACTCCGAGATAGCCCCTGCTCAGTAACCTCTGGTCTGCTGATGGAGAATGGATTCAGATCCTCCTCATTCAGAGGAACATGAGCGAGATCGTCCCTACCGGCATACTCGATAGCGAGCTCGCGGAAGACCCAGTCGATGATACTGGATGACATCCTCACACGTCCACTGCCTCCCTCTATCATTCCACTTGGCTCAAACTTGGTGAATGTGAATGACTTCACGAAAGCATCTATGGGTACTCCATGCTGTAAACCGATAGACACCGCGATAGCGAACTGGGACAGAAGGGCTCTCCAAGCGGCGCCTTCCTTGGAGGTTAGCAGGAAGATCTCACCGAGCTTGCCGTCTTCGTATTCCCCAGTGATAAGACGTACGCTATGACCGCCCACTCTGGCCTTGAAGTTCGCTCCCCTCTTTCTGTGCGGGAGCGCCCTCTTGGAAGCGATGTAGTTCTCAACAAGTGCCTTTGCAACAGGAACCGCCACCGGCTCTGGAAGAGGTAGGGCGCTCGCGGCCTCCTCCACCATCTTCTCGACAACGCTCTCCTCCTCTTCCTCCTCATCTAGGTCCATGGAGTCCACTAGCTGACTCATCAAGGGCTGTGAAAGCTTACTTCCATCTCTGTAAACGGCGCAAGCTTTGTTCATTGTGGCATGGCTAAGATTGTATGCTTCTCTAACGTCTTCTATTGAACAGTCTGATGGCATATTGATTGTCTTAGAGATAGCTCCCGAAATGAAAGGCTGAGCAGCAGCCATCATATTTACGTGACCTGAAGGAGCAATAGATCGAACTCCAGATCCCGATGGCTGAGCACAGTCAAAAATCGGCAGGTGTTCGTCTTTCAGACCTGGAGCACCTTCAATGGTATTCCGACCAATAATCTCCGTGTTAGCAACCTCAATTTCCTCGCTTGTCATGCCAATATGGGAGAGAGTATCGAACCATGGGTTACTGCACTTTTCATTGCCATCCTCGTCTACATAGAAATCGTCCTCCGTCAATCCGAGATTTGCGATACAGAACTCCTTTCCAAGAATGTCTGGTGAGAAAGCATTCCTAACATGGAATACCTTTGGCAGCTCTGATTCAATTTTAGACAATTTTTCAGAGGTCATTCCAGCGTTAGTTAGTAGCTTATGGGGTATCGAAGGACTCAGTCTGCCAGTTCCCACAACATACTCTTCTATCCCTTTCGCTTCTGACTTTGAGTAACCAAGTCTGGATAAAGCACTAGGCAGTCCTTGGTTAATGATCCTCAGAGAGCCACCACCTGCAAGTTGCTTGTACTGCACCATAGAGAATTGGGGCTCAATTCCTGTGGTATCAGCGCCCATTACGAGACCAATTGTGCCCGTTGGAGCAATTACCGTTGTCTGAGCATTCCTGAAACCATGTTCTTCACCCTGCATGACTGCCCGATCCCAACAGCTTCTAGCCGCTTCTAACAAATCCTTCGGGCACTTCTTGGAGTCTATTCCCATTGGCAATACTGTTATGCCTTCGTATTCTCCAGCAGGAGCATTGTATGCAGCCCTTCGATGATTCCTCATAACACGCAGCATATCATCAGAATTACGGTCGTAATCCGGGAAGGGACCGAGGTATGAGGCCATTTCAGCACTGGTGGCATATGATTCTCCGCACATTATGGAAGTAATAGCCCCACATATTGAGAAGGCTCTTTCGTCATCATATGGTATTCCCATGTGAGTTAGAAGAGATCCGATATTGCAGTAACCAAGTCCAAGAGTTCTGTAATCATAGGAGCCCTTTGCTATTGACTCAGAAGGGAACTGAGCCATTAGAACACTGATTTCCAGGGTAGCAGTCCATACTCTGACACTGTGCTTGAAGTCTTCAATCTGGAAAGTATGACTATCTAGATCGTAATAATGTAGCAGGTTAATACTCGCTAGATTGCAAGCAGTATCATCTAGGAACATGTATTCAGAACACGGGTTTGATCCATTGATTCTCCCTGCTTGGGGACAAGTGTGCCATTCGTTTATTGTAGTGTCGAACTGTACTCCAGGATCCGCACAAGCCCAAGCGGTGTAGGCAACCTTGTCCCACAGCGCCTTGGCATCCACAGTTCTACAAGGAACAGCATCCCTTCCTTCGCCCGCAGCAGCATCTCTTTCCGTCCTAAAATAGAGGTTCCATTCATCCCCAGATTGCACAGCATCCATGAATGAGTTAGGGACTCTAACCGAATTGTTACTGTTTTGACCGGACACAGTCGTGTAGGCCTCACCCTGCCAATCAGTGTCTAAGACCTCAAATTCCATACCTTTCCAACCTTGTTCGGCTAGATCGACAATTCTCTTGATGTGTGCTTGCGGAACACTGTCATGGATAGCCTTGACCATCGCTTTCCTGAGTCCAGGATTCGTTTTCTGGTGGAATCTCCCTTCATCACTATCAAACGACCAAATAGACTCCATTATGGAGTCAGCGTGCTTCTGTAGGATTGTACTTCCGATTACTAGTGCCGAGACTTTCTCTTCTTCGGAGGGCTTCCAGTCTATGTATTCCTCAATATCTGGATGGTCCATATCGAGTGTGACCATTTTTGCCGCTCTCCTGGTAGTTCCTCCGGATTTTATTGCTCCAGCCGCTCTATCCCCAATTTTCAGGAAAGACAGGAGCCCACTGGACGTCCCTCCCCCAGAAAGTGGCTCCCCCCTACCTCTGATGTTAGAAAAGTTGGACCCGGTACCAGATCCATACTTGAAAAGAAGGGCCTCTCTATTCCAGAGGCCCATGATTGAGTCTGTACCTCCTACCAGTGAATCAGATACTGATTGAATGAAACAGGCATGGGGCTGAGGGTGCTCATATGCATTGGTAGATTTCCCTAATTCACCTGTATCTGGGTCTACGAAGCTATGGCCTTGAGCTGGGCCTTCGATTCCATATGCCCAATGCAACCCTGTGTTGAACCACTGGGGGCTGTTAGGTGCAGATCTCTGACTTGCAATCAGGTAGCACATCTCATCGAAGTACGCGCGGGCATCAGCCTCGCTTGCGAAGTATCCGTACTTCCAGCCCCAGTAGGTCCAGGTCCCTGCGAGCCGACGGAAGAGCTGTCTTCCATCAATCTCACCACCCATTCTTTCGGCGGCATCCACAGTCTGAAGCCGCTCGTGATCTGGCTCACTTCGCTGTAGCCAGATTGGAACATTGTCCTCGGGAACGGTCCGAAGATACTTCGGAACCCCTGCCTTGCGTAGATACTTCTGAGCACATACCGTCCCTGGTACTCCAGAGAACCCAGAAGGCAACTTCACGCCTTCTAATGAGTCGGCCATAGACCCGTCTGGGTTCCTAATCTGCACGTCCATCTCAATCCATTCGAACGAATCGAATGGATCTTGTCCAGCAGAGGTGAACCTCCTCTCGACGACCATTCCACTCTCAGAGTCTACACTGCTGTCAGAGGACTTAATTTTGGTCTGCATTGTATCTTCCTTCCATATTGCTAGGTCGAGAATGCTCCCGGCCGCGCAAGGGATTTGCTCTTCCGGATGGGGGGTGTTTAATGCTTAGGTTCAAACCTCACACATGGGGGTCCGTTTTCACGAAAATATTGACAATTCCATTTTCTTTAGTGGACAGAATCTCAGGAATTCATTTCAAGAGACCACATCAATTCAGCACCAGAACGCGTAATCATTATTCCGACGCTACAGTGCTTGTGATGACTACTTTCAATCAGCCTCCTCACCAACTCCTCCGGTACGTCACCTTTCACAATGTACCTCATTCTTACGGATGTGAATACCTTAGGTGACTCATCTGCCCTATCTGCTTCGATCTCAACCTTGATGAACTCGAGATTTTCTTTCCTATGTTTCAGACCGTCAATAACATCAATCAGAGAACAGGCAGCATGGCCATGAAGTACCATTTCCATTGGACTGGGTGATTCTGAATCATAAATACCGAATTTTTTACCTCCACCGGTAGTTCCGATATAGCCAGTAGATTCAGTCCACACTACTTCTCCATTCATGTTGCTTCGAAACAATGCACCCCCTTGAAGGGTTGGCTTCATCTATCACTTTCCAGTCGGAGTATATTGGTGGACATGTCAGAGGGAGAACAAATATCAATTTCAAATGGGGAATTAGAAGTCCCCAATAACCCAGTGATTCACTTTATTGAGGGGGATGGGATTGGTGTAGACATAACCCCGGTGATGATCGATGTCGTTGATAGCTCAGTTGAATTAGCATATTCTGGAGATAGGAAGATCCACTGGAGAGAAGTACTAGCCGGACAGAAAGCATTCGACTCCACTGGTGAATGGCTTCCTGAGGAAACCAAGAAGTCAATGAGAGAGAACCTGATTTCTATCAAAGGGCCACTAACCACTCCTGTCGGAGGAGGGATTAGGAGCTTAAATGTAGCACTAAGACAGCAATTGGACCTATTCGCCTGTGTTAGACCAGTAAGGTGGTTCGAGGGAACTCCTAGTCCTGTCAAGGACCCAGGTTCGGTTGATATGGTAATATTCAGGGAAAATAGTGAGGATGTCTACGCAGGGATAGAGTGGGAGGCAGGTAGTCCAGAGGTTGGAAAAGTCATAGATTTCCTTCAGAACGAGATGGGTGTAGACAAAATCCGATTTCCAGATACATCTGGTTTGGGGATCAAACCCATTAGTGAACAAGGAACTTCTAGGATAGTTAGAGCCGCCATAAAGTATGCAATAGAAAACGACAGAGGCAGCGTCACACTGGTGCATAAAGGCAACATCATGAAGTTCACAGAGGGAGGTTTCAGGGACTGGGGCTACGGTATCGCAAAGACGGAGTTCGGTGCATCAGAGATAGATGGGGGGCCATGGTGTTCATTTCCCAACCCGAATACAGGAACTGAGATAATTGTGAAGGACGTTATTGCGGATGCGATGCTTCAACAGATCTTGACGCGACCGAGAGAATATGAGGTACTGGCTACGATGAATCTGAATGGTGACTACATCTCAGATGCATTGGCCGCACAAGTGGGAGGAATAGGAATTGCTCCCGGTGCAAACATCAACTACGACTCGGGTGTAGCAATTTTCGAGGCCACTCACGGTACAGCTCCTAAGTACGCAGGACAGGATAAGGTTAACCCAGGAAGCCTGATTCTTTCTGCAGAGATGATGCTCAGGCACATGGGTTGGACAGAATCGGCAGATTTGATCGTAAAGGGCATGGAGGGAGCGATTTCCTCTAAGAAAGTAACATATGACTTTGAGAGACTCATGGAAGATGCAACCCTCCTAACATGTTCAGATTTCGGTCGAGCAATCGTGTCTCATATGTAGGTCTTGAACGATGGACGAAGCAAGAGAGAGAATGCTCGAGATTTTCACTACTTCTGAGAATTCTAAGGACCCTCTATCTTGGTTCGAGGGGCTCTACTGCAGCTCTAGAAGAGACCGGAATCTAATTCCTTGGGATTGGATGGAACCTCACCCTTTCTTAGTAGAATGGATAGAAGAAAATCAGCATACTGGACGTGCTTTGGTTGTTGGCTCTGGTCTGGGTGAGGACGCAGCCTTCCTACATGAGAAAGGATGGAAAGTGACCGCGTTTGATATATCTGAGTCAGCAGTAGAATGGGCAAGTCAGTTGCACAAGGGGAAAGAGATCGATTGGTTGGTCGGAGACCTTGTTCAACCAGAAGAGAGGTGGAAAGGGGCATTCGACCTCGTCCTTGAGGTACATATCCTACAAGCAATCCCTGAAGAAATCAGGAATAGAGCCTACAGGAATCTAGCTCCGCTTCTAGATAGACAAGGACTCCTGATGTGCATAGGTAGGTTAGCAGACGGTCTAGAAGAGGAGAATGAGGCTCCCCCCTGGCCTCTTTCTAGAGATTTCATACACCAAATCGGCGAGGGACTGTTGGAAGTAGAGTTCCACACTGCAGTGGTTCCAGGCAAGGAGGAAATCAGATACAGAGCAGTATGGAAAAGGGGCTGACTACCGGTTGGACCACATCTTTAGCCACTCTGATATATTCCTCTCAATGTCGTCTTCAGATACTTCCCTGTCCACGACTTTCCCACCTTCAGTAGGCTTAATTCTACATCCGCATGCATTTGCATGCCCCCCACCATCGGAATCGAAACGGGTTGCTAGAGCAGTCAAATCGTAGACCCCACCTCTTCTATGTAGGAAAGAGTTGGTATAGAAAGACGCAGAGACCGGGTATCTTCCGGAATCTCCGAAATAAGCGCCTATATCACCGTGTATGATCATACATGCATCGCATTCGTCTCCTGCCATCGCAGTGACATGGTAGCCATTAGAGCGGATCCCCGAACCGTCCAATCGTACTATCGCTATTCTGTTCTCGATTCGCATGCTAGAGAGTATAACCTCGTTCAGGTCCCCTATCTCCTCCTCCTTTTCAGCCACTAACTTGGAAATTTTTGAATCAGCCAGAATCTCCTCGGTTGTTGCCCCTCGGCTCAATTGATCAAGAATCCAGGCCGCCGTCTCCTCTCCCGAATCAACTATCCTGCTTAGCCAGATAGCAGGGGCATCAGAAAGAAACTCTTCGTGAGATATTGACCCGCTGTCTAGCTTGTCAACCCAATCTAGTAAATCCTCAAGGTCTGAAAGATTGATAACTTCGTGAAACAATTCGTAGGCGATTCGAGCTGCTGAGGGGCTATCCCTCCACACCACCATTCCTCTGCTCTCATTGCTCCCCGGTCTGTTGGATTGATGATGATCTATACTCAGTCCACACTTGGGGTGCATCGGTAAATCACAAACTGCAGTCCATTCATCAATCAAATCGTCGAAAAGACCTGCTCGTAGTTCTCCTGGATGGCCGAACACGACTTCAGCATCCGTCCACCACCGCCTCAGTATCGCTGCAGTTACCACTCCATCCAGGTCACTATCTGTGACAATTCGTCTGATTTCCAAATCTGACGGCCGAATCGTCATCGTCTCTGCGTGGACCATCTCGTCAATGGTGATTTCTACGATTAAACATAATCACGGAAGGTTTTCATCTCGAACAGATGCCTGGTCAGATATGCAGGGCAAACCCGGACCCCTCGAGACCTCGTGTGGTTTCATACTACTCAATTTTGATAGTATTCTCCTTCTCCAGTATCCACAGGGACACTGGAGCTTCCCTAAGGGTCACGTGGAGAAGGGCGACGCCGATCACCACTCTACCGCACTAAGAGAACTTACAGAGGAAACCGGAATATCGGAGATAACCATCGATGGTGAATGGACCCATAGGACTGAGTATACCTTTTTCAGAAAGGGAAGGGAGACCCCAAAAGAGGTCTTCTGGTATTTGGCAGAAACAGATGAATTGGAGGTAAGCCTCTCTCATGAACATAACAACTACCTCTGGTTGCAGTTTGATGAGGCCGAGGAACAGATAACATTCGAGCAAGAGAAGGAGTTACTCCGCTCTGCCAGGCATCACCTTAGGTCCATCGGAAGAAGTCTATGACTCTGCATCTCTCTTGCCCAGAGGAGTCCAAAGAACCTCCTCCTCACCGGTGTTTTTTGCAATCCATCTTCCCAACACAAACAACCAGTCTGAAATTCTGTTAAGATAGCAAATCACCTCATCCCTAACTGAACCCTCACCCTCGACGCTTCTCAAATGACAAGCCTCCCTCTCTGCCCTTCTGGCAACGGTTCTTGCTACATGCAGGAATGCAACCGGGGCGGATCCCATAGGTAAGATGAAAGATTTTAGAGGCTGCAATTCCTCAATCCAATCATCCATTTCTTCAATTAGCCTGTCACACTCATTCATGCCTACCAGTACCATTTGCTCGGGTAACTTATCAGGACTACAGGCGCACTCACCGCCTATATCGAATAACTCCTGCTGAACTCTATACAACGCTTCATCAGCCTCGCCAGGATGATGGAATCTTGTCACTCCAGGCATCCTTCCAAACTCCATTCGGACTACACCGATTTGCGAATTCAACTCGTCAATGGTGCCATAAACTCCTACTCTGGGACTCTCCTTCCCGACCTTCTTTCCATCAAGTAGGGATGTCTCTCCACTATCCCCGGTTCCAGTATGGACTCTATTTATGCTGACCATGTTCTTCCCAAGAGGTTCATGTTTTCAATCGTACTCAGATTGGCTCTGAGTCTGAGAGGCCTCTTTGTATTGCCTCAATCCAGGAACTATCAACACTCTCCCAGCCACCCAGCTTTTCTAGTTCGACTAGACATTCCTTCTCCTCCTCGTGGTTGTTACTATGTCTATGAATAAGAATCAGAGCGGCGTAACTCATCGAATTTATCCACTGATCTTCCATATCCCAAGATCTCTCAAAGTGTGCTATAGCACCGTTGGGACCTTGAATCAGACCTCTGTGTATCTGTCTGAGTCCCGACTTAGACCACGCGATTCCTGGGACTCCGATTACCAGTCCTCTGAATGCGAGATACAACTCCAGGGTTACCATTGTGCTGGCAAGAAGAAAAGATCCAATCTGCTCGGCTTGATTTGCAACCTCCCATCTTGAGGAAAGCAGACTAATTCCTCCGATACAGAACAGTACTCCTGCAAGAGGGGCGACAATCACATCAGTCTTTGACAGGCTCATATCCCTGATGCCAAAAACAATGAACACTCCACCCAGAAATACTGAAATCGAAGCCGGCAGATCTTCTCCGGATCCCTCTGGACTTGTGCTGGCAATCCACAGTATCAGAGCCCCTGTAAATAGGAACATGGAGAACCTGGACCCCTTTTCGGGAAAGGGCTGAAGTCTGCTCAGATAGAAGGAATAGGACCCCAAACCTAGTAGAAGAAAAATCCAAAGAAACATTTCACTCATCTACCTTGCTGCCCCATCCTGCTTTCCAGAAGTTCTCATCGTCGAGTAATTCTGACCATTCTGAGTCCTCTGCTCCTAAGAGCAATATAGCCCTTCTTTCGAGTCCTTCTAGAAGTGCCTCGTCTACCTCCTTCTCATCAAATGCCTTGTGCCACTCCACTCTCAGAGACTCTACTTCCAATTGACCGATCTCCCTGCTATCGAAACTCTTCTCGCAGACCTCCCTTAAATCTTGGATCCACATCTTCGAACTCTTGACATGCGGCTCGCTGTGGAAACTCCTCTTTTTTCGGAAGGGCCACCATCCCATGGTAATGGGTGTACGTCGAAGCCTGACGTCTTGATGCTTTGTGAACCCCTAAGTGCCCAGGCCCTCACGAGACAACATGGGCCGTGTTGTTGTACACTTAGATAGTAATCCGAAGGATAGCAACATCGAATCCATAATCAGAAGATACTTGGAGAGAGTCAAGTCAAGAGGCATATCGATAGAGATATTCGGATCGAAACGTGGAGCCAAGAACTACGAATCAGAACTTTCGAGATTACCAGGAAAACTGGTCCTTCTAGATGAGGAGGGGTCTTCAGTATCAAGTGAGAGATTCGCAGAATGGCTAAATTTCGCTCACCTCGATAGTAACCCTACGAATCTAGTAGTGGGACCTCCAGATGGATTCAGCGATGAGTTCAAACAATCAGCCGACCAACTAATATCTCTGTCCGAGCTAACTTTTACGCATGAGATGGCCGCTGCGTTACTGATGGAGCAACTCTACAGGGCATCTGAAATCAACCGTGGTTCGGCTTATCACAGGAATTGAAAACCCAGATGATACATCGGGGCTGCTGTGATACCCAAACCACCGTACGGTGCCATCTATTGATAAGTATCCAGATTCGGGCTGGTACTTGCCCGAGGGTAAGCAGTGATTTGCATGAACGTCAAACTAGAAAGAAAGACACAGAAGAAAATAATTCCAGCAATTTCAATGATAGCTATAATGCTGCTTAGTCCTCAGATATCATTACTACTGAATACTGACGATTCTCCTGAGCAAGATAGTCGTGTGGAACCCCCCAAGAGAACGGCATACCAACAATTGGAGCAACTTGGGGGATCAGTCCAAGGAGAGAATCAATATTCTCCATCCATGACAAGCCAATTCCAGATCGCTGCATACCAAGACCCATTCTACAACGATCCCGCCGCACTCTACGGCAAGGTATCCGACCCATCCGCTCTGGCACTCGACCCGATGTATGGATTCTTTCTCGAAGAAACCAATACAGATGATCACGATAACGATGGGATTGACGATCTAAATGATCTAGATGATGATAACGATGGGATTAACGATCTTATTGAGCGATTCGATGGTT
>CERR01017573.1_pt1 | contig 11241 bp, 14 predicted proteins | sample 530841 | NCBI WGS metagenome assembly CERR01 (sample SAMEA2621021, study PRJEB7988) | marine metagenome | biome: marine biome (ENVO:00000447); feature: surface water layer (ENVO:00002042); material: "saline water (ENVO:00002010), including plankton (ENVO:xxxxxxxx)" | depth 5 m | reverse complement strand
TCAGGGGTGTTGGACATAGGGAAAAGAACAAGTTTGATCAATGTAAAGAGATGTAAAGACGCCTTGTCGTGTCATTTGTTACGCGCTCTCCCAGTGATTTCAAGCTTTCGAAACACGAGTCGTCCTCAGGAGATGCTTTAGTGACCCAGTTGGCCTCCTCACACAAGGAACCAACACCTCACACATCCCGAGCCCCTCGCAGAGGGGCTTTTTTGTGATCGATTGGCAGCCTGTCCACGCTGGATTGAACTTTGGCTTACGCCATCAATTCAGTCGTAAGAGTCAAAATCCCCCCAGACCAACTGGCATTCTTTGGTTCTGGAGGAAAGCAACAGGACCATATCTTTGCCGTGGGCGTTCAGTCCCGTCTGCTCCCGCACCAGGTCTGTGCTGGCGAGCGCCAATCCACCTGTTTCGGTAAACAGCACCGGCAGCGAACCGGGATGACCGCGCATCCCCTGCAGATCGAGAGCCTGCCTCACAGCGCGCTGAGCACGATCGGTCCCCAGCCGCTCGACGAAGGACGGCCAAAGGTGATTGACGGGCACTAACGACGCAAAGTCGAGCTGGGAATCGGGCATCACGACGGCAGCAGTGCGATCGCGTCAGCAATCATCTGCGGAGTCACCACGATGGTCTCCATGGGATCGACATTATCCAGATAGGCGTCGAAGGAAGCGAAGCGCTCGACCTTCGGATCAGCACCATCGACTCCGCAGGCTTCAAACCAGTTGCCGTCTTTCGGTTTGACCACCAAATAAGCCTGCAGAGCTTCCTCGAGGTCACCGCCATCCCCGATGCCTTCCCCATGCCAGATCGCTTCGAAGAATTCAGACATCTGGAAAGGGACGGAAGGGCGCTGTACGCACTGAAAAATCGTATCGGGACGATCAAGCGACTTTGCCGAACCCACCGCGACGTTGCTCATCGAGATGAAGGATGTGCTTGCGCTCGGAGTAGTACAGCTCCTGATAACGCAGGGCATCACTGTTGAGGTTGTCAAACAGTGTCTGAATGCGTACCTCCATGTCGGTCCCAGCGTCTGGATCAGGGTCCGAGGAGGCGGACTGCTCAATCAAGACAGCGATGCAGGATTCAAGGGTCTGCAGCCGTTGGCCTCCCCACGCCTCGAGCAAATGCCGACAGCGCTTGAGGCTTTTCTGACGTTCGAGCAGGGCTGTGATGCCTCGCAACTGTTCCAACGGCTCGGCCAGAGCCAGGCGCTGGAGTTCGCCAGGTTCCAACAAAGGCGTCAGGCGGGAGACCAGTGCACTGTTCTCCAACAACAACTGATCGGTTAGCAAGCGCGGTAGGTCCAGATTGTCGAGACCTTCACCGGATTCATCTCCCCGACTGATGGCCTCCAGTCGTCCTTCGCCGATGTTCGACTCCTCGAGCTCAGTGAGTGAGGCCCAGAGATGACGATGATGTGGGATGGCGAAATCCTCTAGTTCACGCTGCCGGAGCTCCTGCCGGATTGTGGGACGGTGACGGGGGCAATGGAGGTAGAGCCGGAGGAGATCGGCTTCACATCGTTCACGCTGACTGGTGTCTCCAGGTTGCTCATGGCGACTGGAACGTCCATGCCACCGCTGACCCTTCACCTGTTGCCGTAAATCCTCCTCGAGCTGCAGCGCCAGACGGCCCTGCCCACCGCTGAGTCGTTCAGCCACCCGTTGCAGGTAGTGGGTGCGCACAGCGGACTGCGGCAGTTTGCCAAGCAGATCGACCAGCGCCGCGACCGCCTGCTGGAACTGATCAGCCCTGGAGAGATCCCGATCCGCAAGAGCCTGCTCAATCTGCCAATCGAGCCAGAGCGGAGCCTGATCGAGAAGGGCCCGGTAGTCGCCAGCACCATGATCCTTAAGGAACTCATCCGGATCCTTGCCGGAGGGGAGATGCAGAACCCGCAGCTCAAGTTGGCCCTGCAAAGCCAGCTGCTCCACCTCACCGATGGCACGGTTGGCAGCGCGAACACCTGCTCCATCGGCGTCGAAATTGAGAACAATCCGCTTGCCATCGCTGACGCGACAAAGCTGGGTGATCTGCTGACTGCTGAGGGCGGTCCCCAGAGAAGCCACAGCATTGGTGATGCCAGAGGCATGCAACGCAATCACATCGAAATAACCTTCAACAACAACCGCGCGGTCGTCCTTGCGAATGGCATTGGTGGCCTTGTCGAGACCGAAAAGATGCTTGCCCTTCTCAAACAGCTCCGTTTCAGGAGAGTTGAGGTATTTCGGTTCGCTGCCATCGAGGCTGCGACCACCGAAGCCGATCACACGACCCTGGCGATCGTGAATCGGAACAATCACCCGATGGCGGAAACGGTCGTAAAAACCGTTGCCTCCCTTACGAGGCACTACAAGCCCGGCAGCTTCCAACAGCTCGGGAGAACACCCTTCAACCTGCTGAAGATGTTTGAGCAGACCATCCCACTGGTCCGGGGCATAACCGAGCTCGAACGTCTCCTGAGTGGCCATGCTCAGGCCACGGGTTTCACTCAGATAAACCTGAGCCTGCTGACCGGCAGGACTGAGCAACTGGGTGCGAAACCAGCCCGAAGCGAGAGCCAGAACGCGCTGTAGCTTTTCCCGTCGAGAGAGCTGCTGCCGCAGACGCTCCTGCTGAGGGCCATCAACGGTCTCAACCGGGACCTGATATCGGCGTGCCAGATCGAGAACAACATCACTGAAGCTCTGCCTCTGAAACTCCATCAGGAACTTGATGGAATTTCCGCCAGCACCACAGGAGAAGCAGTAATAGAACTGCTTGGCGGGGGAGACCGTCATCGACGGCTTGCTGTCGTCGTGAAACGGACAGATGCCGACAAATTCGCGGCCCTTTTTCTTGAGCACGACGTGCTCACCGACCACATCAACAATGTCCGCCCGTTCCTTGACGGCGTCGATCGTTCGGGGATGGAGCCGGGCGGTGACCATGCTTCCATTCTGGGAAGTCGCGGGAAGCCGTCAAACAACCCGGAGCAGAGAACAAAACATGGATGATCAGAGCAAGCCCTGGTGGCAAACCACAGAGATGCAGGGTGGAAGGGCTCTGATCCTGAGCTCGCTGGCCTTCAGCTTGATGACGGTCTGCGTCAAGCAGCTGGAAGGCCGACTACCGGTGAGTGAAATCGTTCTGGTGAGATCGCTGGTGAGCATCGGACTCACCGGTGCGGCGATGCGGATCTCTGGCGTCAGTCCACTGGGCAAAAACAGACGACTGCTTCTGATCCGAGGACTTTGTGGAAGCATCGCGTTGCTCTGCTTCTTCGAAGCCATCACAAACCTGCCATTGGCATCGGCCACGGTGCTGCAATACACCTACCCAACGTTCACGGCAGCTGCAGCGTGGTTGTTGCTGAGGGAAAAGTTGCGTCGAAGAATTGCCCTTGCCGTTGTGTTGGGCTGGGTTGGGGTGATCTGCGTGATTCAACCGCCATGGATGGGAGCAGGTCTGGCGGGGTTACCTCTGATACCAGCACTTCTCGGCGTAGCGGGAGCTCTGTTCACAGCACTGGCCTACGTCAGTGTGCGTCGACTATCGGCAACAGAACATCCACTGGTGATCATTCTGTACTTTCCGTTGGTTTCCGTTCCGCTGACGCTCCCAGCCGTTCTTCAGAGCGGGGTTTGGCCGTCAGGGCTCGACTGGTTTTGGCTGTTGGGAGTAGGAGTCTTGACCCAATTGGGGCAGATCTGGGTAACGAAAGGGCTCAGCTGCTTGCCTGCTGCCAGAGCCACATCCTTGAACTATGTGCAAGTTGTTTTCGCAGCAACGTGGGGATGGATTTGCTTTCAAGAAGCGGTTACACCCCTCAGCTTTTTGGGAGCATTCCTGGTGTTGGTGGCCTCATGCATCAGTTTGTCTGCACGTCGATCCTGATCAACTCACGGGAAGACCCAACGGATACAGCAACCAGTGCTGAACATCGTCACCTTGCCCACCGACAGGCCTAGCCAGAGTCCAACCATCACCACGCTGGCCGCGCTGCAAATACAACTCAAAAGCACTATCCACCCGAATGGAATCCTGCGGCAGCTGCCAATCAAAACTGCCCTCAAGATGAACAAAACGCTCACCTTGAACCTGTACTTCGTCGTGGTGAATAACCCGAACGCGACTGACCTTTGGAATATTAATCATTGGATCGAGACCCAGACTCTCTGAGATAGAAGTCTGAGTAGTGACAATCTGCGTTTGGAGAGCTTCATTGACAATATTTCTTGGAGGTTGAGAAGTCCAAGAACAAGAAATCAAAAGAAGGGAGATCAAACAGAGGCTAACAACACTTCGGCCAATAGAAATTATGGAAACGTTTACAGACATCAGCCGCCTTCAAAAGCCGAACCCTCAGAGCTCTGGGCGAGTAAACCTAGATTTGTATCAGAGGGATTGGAATCACTCGCAGGGGAAGATCTGACTGAAGAAATCACAGAAATCGACATTGCCAGAACACCAGTTGTCGCTGCACGAGGCAATGTCAAGATTGGATCAATCGCCAGGAGAAGGACAAGAACAGGAGGGGCGGGAACCTGAAAGTAGAGTAAAGCAACTGCAATCGTTGGAACGGTTGCAACACCTGTTAATCCTGCAGCCGAAATACCGGTAACGATACCGAGCGCTGCAACCTCCGCCAGCCTAAATGGCGTGAGTGCAACTTCATAAAGATTTAGAGCAAAAATAATTGCTATTACATTATAAGTAACATTACCAAGCCTAGCAATTAACAAGCTCAAAGAAGCTGAAGCTTCCACCTCAGATACATCTCGCCCCATCGATTTCAGAGTTTGGAACATCAAAGGGTATGCCGTCATACTGCTACCTGTCGACAAACTGAGCAGAAAAACAGAATCAACAGGATTCACATTCAGGCCGGCTCGCTCTCTGGACGAAGTAAACCGACGAAAGACAAGTCTAGAGACTCCAAGGGAAGCAACAGCCGTCAAGAAAACGCAAATAGTGAAATTAAGCAGCGCAACGACGATCTCAGCATTAATCGTTGAAACTGCTCCTGCAATAAGACAAATAAGGACAAGCGGAGCAAGATTAAGAACGATATAGAGCAACTGAACTGAAATAGTGTTAATGCTACGCAGCAAAGTAATTAGCGGCTGCGTCAAATCTCGCTTCAAACGAGAGATCGCAAGACCTGCAAGGATCGATCCGCTAATAACTTTTAGAGTTTGCCCGGAAGAGGCATCAGCAAAAATATTACTTGGAATGATGCTTGTAATCCAAAGACCATTAACCGTTGAATCAACAATGGGTATTTCTCCAACACGAATATCTGTTACGTCTAACATAAAACGGCCAATGGATAACTTTGCATCAGGAGAAAGTACTCCGGGAGCCTGGTACAAAGAAAGCAAGAGTGCGAGTACCGAGCCAAACAAAAGGGCGATAGACAAAGACACCACAAATCGACTCGAGAAGCGAAACCGATCCTCTCGACTACGCTCAGATACACTAAAAATATTTGCAATTGATATCATCACAGCTGTAAGCACCAAGGGTATTGCTGGAAATGCGATGATCTGAACCATCGCCACTCCGGCATCATTAAAAGCAGCAGCTGTCGAGGGGGGAATAAGCCTCCCTAAGATTATCGAGAAAGGAAGAATGTAAAAGAAGAAATTACGAGGCTTTCGAAGTAACGGAAGAATGGAAAATATCCGTTGATAAATGCTTTTTTCAGACTGATTTGTGGCTGTCATGAGTCGGAAGGAAGATAAAAGGCTTGGAAATCATCTAGAATATTTTTATCGGATTTAATTCCACCCCATTCACGTTTCAAATAATTATCCAGAAAATCAGAAAATCCAACCTTGCCCTTTTCAGACAAATAGATACTTTTTCGGTCAATAATATCGTCAAAAAGTATTGGCACAAATTTCAAGGATAAAACAGGTTTCTCATAAACAATCGGTTTTATTTCAGTCGCATCACGGTAAATGGCATCAATTTTCGGACCATCAGACTTAGCGTCGTGATTTGTAAGAGCTTTTTTTGCTGCAGACCAGTTCTTAAAACCAATAAACTCAGCATTCGGAAAATTCGCCCTACTTTCAGTTTCCCAGGTTGAATTTTCAATCGACCCAACCCTCATCTTGGCATTTCTTAGAACATCTCCAAATTTTGGATCATCTGGATCAGTGCCTAGGGATGAAATAAAACTACGGTCAGCCAAAAGTGCATGCCGAAAACTTAAATATTGAATAGGGAAAGCATCGAATAGACGTTTATATGTAAGACCCAATTTGCCAATCGCAATATCGAAATCATCAGCACCAACTCGCTGAACTAATTCGTTAAAGCTTGTGGATGAACGATCGAACTGAATGTCAACGCCCAGCTTTTCAGCCAATCCGGTTGCCAAGTCAACATCGTACCCCTGTAAATCTTCAGAACCAGGATCCAGATAATAAGCAGGTGGAGTGTTATAAGGAGGTAAGCCTACTTTTAAAAAGCCACGCTGTTGAATTTCATCAATAAAACTGTTTTCAGCGGCACTGACCTGCAATGGAAACAAAAGGAGTACAGCACAAAGAGCTGTTAACAAAAAACGCAGAAGAAGCCGAACCATATGTGGCAACGAGGTGCTGGAGAGCTTAGAATCACTTTTAATTCTAGGTCGCGCATAAACCTTTGGCAATTAATGATTTCTAATAAAATAAAAGCTAAAATTTGGGCTGCATATCCAGTAAGGTATCTGATCTCAAACCGCAACGAAGTGATTGGACAGCAACTAAGTCTGACAAACTAAGATTACCCAAATTAACAAAGGATCCAAAGCGTTTTAATAAGAAAGTTTGTACAGATTTGATAGGAGCCTCAAACAGTAAACTGTCAACAGGAATAACAGATGTAATCGTGTCCATGACAACAGCATCAACGTCTCCCCCTGTTGAAACATAGCCGGAACGGCCTGATTCACGTGACTCTAAAATGATCAGAGAAGCTCCTGCCTCTGCAGAGAGCTCACAATGGGAAAGCCAATGTGCAGGTGTTAATTTTTTAGCTGGATCAGATGATTTACGACCAACCTCACTCATAACAAAGTAGTCGGAAGATAAAGTTCGAATAAATGAAGAGTAAAGATGATCTTCAATATCAATCGTACCGCGACTTAATTCAACACAATCAAGATCAAATGAGAGAATATGTCTGGCGAAATCATCGAAATTATAATGATGAATCATATACTCAAAAAAAGTGCCTCCTAGCAGTGGCCGAATATTGAGCTGATCACAGAGCTTCTTTTTGAGAGCGAACTCTGGATCAATTAATGCACTTCCCCAGCCAAATTTAATGAAATCGATATACTGATTATAGGAATTCAAATAAGATTCAAAGACAGGGTATGGCATGCCAACTTCAAGAACATGATTTATAGAGTGAAGCTTATTAAGATGATTGCTTGGCATATTATCGCTATGAATCGGCGCCACCATCAAGCTCGTTGAACTTCGTGTTTGATTCAATGATATTAGCTGTTAGCAATGCAACGCATATAATGCCAATAATTCCAAATGAAATTGCAAGAACTTTACCCAAAGACGTTGTTGGGGTAATATCACCGTAACCAATTGTTGTCATTGTGACAATGGAGAACCAAAAAGCCCTAACAATTGATCCAAAATGTTCTGCATCGTTATTCCTTTCAATAATATAGATTGAAAAAGCCATTAGATAGGTTACGATTGAAAGCAATACCAAGGGGAAGAATGTATAAGCCGGAGAATCCGTTAAAATAAAATAGATACGCTTAAGTACGACCTGAAAACCAGAAAAATAGGTTGACAGGAGCGATTTAAAGATGTAGATACCGATCGCTATAAAGGAATCATTTGGAAAGTATTCTGTGACCAAAATAAGTACAATCAAAAGATCTATCAGGCCATATTTAGAAAAAAACCCCTTAGTAAAACCTAGCCAGGAATAATCATACCGTGACCATGTATTGGCTAGCTTCCCAACATAATCAGCGATAAAAAATATTTCTATGAAATTAAGAGCAGCATCAAGAAATATTTGACCTTTATCTGTATCAAATATAGGCTCAGTACTCAAAGCAATTTGAGCAAGAAGCAGAACAATGACACCATTCAGGATTAATGAATAATTATTCCCAGGAAGACTTCCAGAATAATCTCCAAAGTACCAAGGATCTGACTTTTTGTATGACATTAATCAAAGAACACCACGCTTAATAACAAACAATCGAAGTATTGACCAAGATCCTATGGTAACTTTCAAAGCAGCAATAATATTCAAGGCTGGAATATATATTATAGGTGGTAAAGAAGCAAAAATCGAGGAGGGGTATAGAAAAGAGCAGAAAGTCGCCAGAGCAACAATAATAAAACATGCAACGGCAAATTTTTCAAATGCTGGCGCATTTGCCTTAAAATAAAAATTCTCCACTTTCTGTAACCGTCCAGTCACCATTAGCAAAGTAATCGAGGTTGCCCCAGCAACACCAGAAGCAAATCCTCCACCTGGCGTCAAGTGACCTTTTAATGCGAGATCAAAAGCAAGAAAACAGCTTAACAAGGCTGCAAAATCTAAAAGAAGACAGACAACTGGATCATTTACACCCACAAATTGCTCCTCCGAGTCTTCCTCGTGAAGCAATATTTTTACTCCCAACCCTGCAATCGTAAATACAGTAACCTCACCAATCGTATCAAAAAGTCTAGTAACTAAAATAACGGAAGTAACAGCATTGGGAATATTTGTATAAGAAGTTAGGTACGAAACAATTGATTCAGTATCTCTTGCCAGAGAATCGTCTCGTGTAAACAATATCATCAGCATCACTGATGTAATTGCAACTAAGTACAGAAGTGACTTAAAGGAATCAGCAGATAAGTCTAATCGAGGAAGTCGCCTAAACATTGAATTCATGATGCAGCAGGAATCTTGGTGAATGTAAGATCATTGGGCATTAAATTAATATCAACAATCTCTTGAACATCGATCAAAAGGCTCTCAGCTTCAATATACATAGTTTGATCCATCAAAAGTGCATGTGGAGAGCCCGAAGATTTTGAAGATGACAAGAACTTAAAATTCTGTTCTCCATCTGTCGAGAACTCTTCGTCTTGGTAAATAATATTTAAATGCAATTCACCAAAAATAGATTTCAAATAATCTTTATTGCCGGAAGAAAGGGATGCATTTTTATCAATAATGACAATTACAGAATAACATGAACGAATGGTGACAATATACAGCAAAGATGAAAGTAATGTGCCGACCATAACCTCAGTTAGTGCAACATCTGGAGCACCAACAAGAGCAAAAATTAGTGCTGCAATACTACCCAAGAAAGAACGATAGATTAAACTATTAATGGGGGAAGAAGATCGTATTAGAAGAATCCCTAAGACAGGAAGCAAAAGCTCAAAAGGGAAGATGAGCGCCGTGCTGGTAAATGACTCACTCATGATGGCCGATCAGAAATGTTGCCAAGGATATAGCTGAAAATTGTGTTCCATAAAGACAGGGAAATTGCCGTGACAAGTAGTAAAGGCCAATATTGGGGTGCTAGAAGAAATAATGCAACCACGATCAATAGAGAACCGACACTATCTGCAACCGTAAGGGTATGCAACTTATAAAAGATAGAATGTTCTTTATTCAGAATTGGCAGTGTCCCCCAAATCCAGAAATAAAGACCTAGAGATAGGATTGCGTAAGAAACAAAGGTAATTGTCATGATTCAGATCCTCATCTCAAGTAGGGAAAGAATAAGCATGCCAGCATCACCAACAATTAAAATAAAAGCACCAATACAACCAATCATCCAATCACCCCTAAATATTCCAAACGCAATAATCATAAATGCTAGTTTATTACCAAAGCTGGAAGCATATGCGATTCTCTCAGTAGTAGAATTAGTTCTAGAAACTGCAAGTACAGGAACCAAACTAATCAAAAGCATGACATAAATAACTATATATTGATAAGAATCGAGTCGAGAGATTGCTGAATCAATCATTTATCGCTCTCCTTGGATTTGACTTTCGTTTCAACTTCTGAAGCTGAGGCAACGAGATGAACTCTCCAAACATCTGAATTTTCACGACGGGTCACTAAAGACATTGGTGTAAATGTTATTCTAAATAGATCAAAAAATTCAGCAAATTTAGAGCCACTTGTAGCTCTAATATTTACTTTTTCTTCTGTGAACTTATCAATTGGATCATTTATCAACATCAATTCAAAGCATTCTTTCATCATATCGTAGGGAAGGCGAAGAATGAGCAGAATTTCAGGAATAAGAGCATGCATCTTCAATCTTCGGAAGTCTCCAAAGGGGATGAGTAGGCAAACAACTAAACCTATCAACAAATTCATTGTCTCAATACTGGAAGTGACCAAACACCAACAGCTGATTCGGAACAGGAGAACAAGAGTAAGCCTGGTAAAATTTGCCATTAAATCTTGAGATAAATAAGGTTGGCAAGTAGTAAGGCTGCAACTAAGAAGGGTGCACCCACTAGATCTAATGTACGAGTGACTGGCTTAACAAACTCGTCAGCCTGAATCCCAACAACTGAAACAAAGAGAATTCCTCCAAGAATTGCAGAAACGATCGCGGACTGAACTGCAGAGAAGGTAAAGAGCTCTGGTGCAGCAGTTGAAGCAAGGATCAAACCAACGACTGATAAAATTAAAATATAATTCTGTGATGAAGAAAATAGATCTGAAAGATTTTTAGAGGCACGGTCCAAATTCAAGACTAAGCGAGCATAAGGTTGACGAATAAAGTCTTTGATCCGATCAAAAATCAAGCGTGCGTAGACAGTTGAAGTGAGTAATGCAGCGGTTGTATAGATAATCTTTGCTTCATACGGAATATCATATTTTATCCAATTTTTAGTAATGAATCCTGCAAGGAAGGGGAAGCCCATGATGGATAAACTGGCAACTACAAATACAATTACTCTTAGAAATTCGTTTATTGCTGATAGTTTTGAAGACATATTATTTGAGCTAGTAACACCCGAGGAATCCAAATTCTCATTGCCCTCTCCTGAATAGAGAGTCGAAAATAATAATGCTTTGCAGATTCCATGCTGCATCGCATAACTGCATGCATAAGTTGGAGATAGAATTGCAATTCCAAGTTGAGACACTGAGCTCCAACCCAGAGCACGACCACTGTCTCGTTCAAAAACAGCATAAATGGCAGCAATCACAGCACTGATAACACCAATCACAATCATC
>CERR01004062.1_pt1 | contig 11253 bp, 8 predicted proteins | sample 530841 | NCBI WGS metagenome assembly CERR01 (sample SAMEA2621021, study PRJEB7988) | marine metagenome | biome: marine biome (ENVO:00000447); feature: surface water layer (ENVO:00002042); material: "saline water (ENVO:00002010), including plankton (ENVO:xxxxxxxx)" | depth 5 m | reverse complement strand
AGACAAAATTAAAATTCTCTTGCTTGAAGGTGTTCACCAAAGCGCAGTAGAAACGCTTAAACGTAATGGTTACAGCAACATCGACTACGTAAAAACATCGCTACCTGAGGACGAACTTAAAGAGCGTATTAAAGATGTGCACTTTGTAGGGCTTCGTTCTCGTACTCATATTAACCAAGCAGTTTTAGACTCAGCTGAAAAGCTAGTAGCCATTGGTTGTTTTTGTATTGGTACTAACCAAGTTGACTTAAACTCAGCTCGCGAGCGCGGTATTGCAGTATTTAATGCACCGTTTTCAAACACTCGTTCAGTGGCTGAACTTGTACTTGGCGAAATACTATTACTATTACGTGGTATTCCAGAGCGTAATGCAGCAGCGCACCGTGGCGGCTGGTTAAAAACAGCAACTGGCTCGTTTGAAGCGCGCGGTAAAACGCTCGGGATTATTGGTTACGGCCACATAGGTACACAGCTTGGTATTATGGCTGAAAACATAGGTATGAACGTAGAGTATTACGACATTGAAGATAAGCTCTCTTTAGGTAATGCAACACAAATTCATAACCTAACACAGCTTTTACAGCGCGCTGATATTATTAGTTTACACGTACCAGAAACACCGCAAACTAAAAACCTAATTGGCACAGCAGAACTTGCCGTAATGAAGCAAGGATCAATACTAATTAACGCTTCACGCGGTACTGTAGTGGATATTGATGCACTTGCCGAAGCACTTAGCGAGAAAAAGCTAAGCGGCGCAGCTATTGATGTATTCCCTGTTGAGCCAAAATCTAACGAAGAAGAATTTGTATCGCCACTGCGTGAATTCGACAACGTTATTTTAACGCCGCACATTGGTGGCTCTACCCAAGAAGCGCAAGAAAACATTGGTATTGAAGTAGCCGGTAAATTAGCTAAATACTCAGATAATGGTTCAACTATTACAGCGGTTAACTTCCCTGAGGTTTCGCTTCCAGAGCTTGCTAACCGTAGCCGCTTATTGCACGTACACCACAACCGCCCTGGCGTACTTACACAAATTAACCAAGCGTTTGCCCAGCACGGTATTAACATTGCCGCTCAATACTTACAAACTGATGAATCAATTGGTTATGTAGTTATTGACGTAGATACCGATCAGTCAGAAGTTGCACTTAAAGAGCTAAGCGCAGTAGAAGGTACAATTAGAGCGCGTATTCTTCACTAAAAGATGAAGTGTAAAAAATAATTAAATAAACACCGTGTTTAAAATAAATACGGTGTTTTTTATTTTAAAGCTAACTTAACTTTAAGCTCTCATTTCAACGCATTTACCTAGGTGCCCATTATAAACCTTGAGTAGCTCCTTGCTTAAACAGTTTCAAGTTTTCATAGCCACTTATACTTTCACAGCTGATGCTATCCTCGCATTTACCTCCTTTAATACGACTCGATACGGCGGTTCGCATACTAGGCATATTTTTTATATTAGTGATAAAATTACCCATTGTTTGCTTTTCTCTAACAACGGTTATACGCTCAATATCTTTATTTTCAGGCTCTCTTGGTAAATCAATGCCTAAAGCGGCAAGCTTTAGTTTTGCCCTTGGGTCTTTTATAGCCGCCTTTTTATAATGCTTAATTGCTTTTTCTTTATTGGATTGACCTAAAATTGCTGATTCATACACTTTAGCTAGTAAAAAATTTGCCCTCACATAGCCCTTATTTGCTGCCAGTTCTAGCTTTTCTTTTGCTTCTAAAGCATCATCTTTTGTCGGGTTATTAGTTAGCATATATGCTGCAATATAATAATTTGCTTTTGGTAACTTTTTAGCGGCATGTCGTAAGTTTGTAAAGCCAAGGCTTTTATTAACTTCACCACCTTGGCCTTCAATCATCATTATGCCAAGTTTAAACTGGCTATTAGGCAGCCCCCAACGAGCGGCTTCATAAAAGTACCTTCTTGCTTTTTTTAAATCTTGCTCTACACCATAACCATTATAATAAAAAGTGCCCAACATCTCTTGAGCAAGTGGGATCTGTTGACGTGAGTATCGCTTTAGTTTTTTAAACTCTTCCTTACATTTTTCTGAAGAGCATGACTCCACCTTGATATTGTGCTCAAAATTAGTTTTTGCTGATAAGGCAGGCGAAAGCGATAAGATTATTACTTGGGTAAGAATTAAAAATAAGCGCATAATTAGGTCCATTTCCGTATGTATAACTAATACACTAGCCAAACAGAGACTAAAAAACAAGCAGTTCAACCAATGAAAAAGCATTTAAAAACAGATTATTATATTGCATAAAAAAGCGTGAGATATACCCACGCTCTAACAACTTTATTGTTTGCAGCCAACCATATAGGCAACTACAAAGCTAAAACGACTTTACTCGCCTTTAACTTCTAAATTAACAAATTTAACTAGCTCTTCAGGCTGGCCAGCTAACATCATTATTTGCTGGTTTACTTCCATCATGGTTTTACCTTCAGGCAATTTTGCCGATATGCTTAATGAGTTTAAACCTTTGGCAAAATCAGTCAGCGCCTGTGCTATTTCTTCAGTTACGGGAGCTTGCTGTAACTGTTGCTGTAGCGTCATTTGCATTTGCTCAAGCGTCATTCCTTGTTTTTCAAGCTCGCTCACAAATAGCTCTTTTAATTTGCCTTGGTTATTAAGTACTAAATTAATATTTCGTGGCTCAAGCTTACTCATAGCTTGCATAACTAAGGTTTGCTGTTGTAACTCTTGCTCGTACGTAAGCGGCGTGTCACCTGCTTCTTGCTGTGCTTTGCTTATCGCAAGGGATGCGTCCATTAATGCTTTAGAATTGGCAAGGCCTACATCCATATTAAAACTAGCAATATCTTTTGCATCAAGCTTTAAAACTACGTCGCTGTCGCCAGATTGTTCATCGTAATCGAGCGATGAGCTTAAGTCGTAACTTGCAGAGGCAAGCATTTCGTTTGTATCAGCAGGTAGTTTTGCTACAAAGTCTTTATCGAACTGAAAGCTTTTTACTATAAACGATGTATGTGGCGATATTTTATCGGTTTCGTAACCGGTTACTTCAATACTTTGAATATGCGCTACGTTATCACCTTCAGGGCTAATTACTTCCATGTTAGTAATTTCAACACTTTTAGAAATAACACTTGCCGATAAACCCGCGTATTTAAATGTTGCACCGGTTTGATCGCTCACTAAAGCAAGCTGCTTGTCTACTTCGGTACGTACTTCTTGAGTTGCTACATAGTTTGCGTAGCTAACACCGCCTACGCCAGCTGCAACAACGGCTATGGCTATTACGAGTTTTTTCATGCTATTTCCTTATTCTGATCTGTATATAAATTGTGTATGCTCAAGAGTAACATTGCACAGCAGCAGCTGTAAGCGTTAATTAATTAAACTCAGTAACTCGTGCACGGTTTTTACTGGCGTAATTTTAGCCCCTAGTCCTTCCATCGATTTATGGTAATTACGAAACGGAATAAATATTTCAGTAAACCCATGCTGTGCCGCTTCTTTAACCCGTGGTACACCGCTGTCGATTGGGCGCACATCGCCGTTTAAACTAAGCTCTCCCATAATGCAGGTTGTACGCGGTACAACAAACTCGTTTAAGCTGCTTAAAAGCGCGGTTACTAACGCTAAATCAATACAGGTTTCGGTTTCATCGATTCGTAAGCCGCCCACAATATTAAAAAACGTATCGTGAAATATTTTAGTTTTGGTGTGTTTGCGTAAAATACCAGTGAGCATTTTTATTCGGTTCATGTTTAAACCCACGCACACACGCTGCGGAAATTCGGCTTCGGTTTCGGTGGTTAAACATTGAATTTCGAGCAATAAATTACGGTTACCTTTTCGGATACACGTAATAGTAGAGCCTGGTGATTCAGTACTTGATCCCGATAAAAAAATCTCGCTGGGGTTATCAACACTTAGCATGCCGCGTTCGCACATTTTAAAAATGCCTACGGTATCAATATCACCAAAACGGTTTTTATTAGCTCTAAGCGTACGTACTTGTCCATCATTCGTGTCAATATGCAATAAGGCATCCACTATATGCACTAATGTTTGCGGCCCTGCAATTTCGTTGTTTTTATTAACATGGGCAATAATAAACATAGTGACATCGTTTTGCTTACAATACTGAGTAAGCGCTTGCGCGGCACTTTTTACTTGCGAAGGCGAACCAGGGCTGCCATTTGCAGTGTCGGTTACAACAGCTTGAATAGAGTCGATAACAGCAAACTTAATTTTATTTTTATCAAGCTCTTCAATAATGGTTTCTACGCTAGTTTCAGAAAGTAAATAAAGCTCATCGGCGTTATAGTTAAGCTTTAAGCGGTTTACACGGTTTTTAAACTGCGACAACGACTCCTCAGCAGTACAGTAAAGTGATGGCATACGCTGCGACATTCTGGCTACTAAATCAGATAATAGCGTTGTTTTACCCGCCCCTGGGTCGCCCGATATAATATTAACCGAGCCCGTAGTTACGCCGCCGCTTAGTACACGGTCAAGCTCGCCTATTTCTGTTAGCTGCTTTTCGGCCTCGGTGGTGGCTACATCATCAATTTTTTTAGAGCCGCCACCAATGCCACCTGCATAACCACCAACGGTTGCTCGCGCAGCGGCTTTTTTACTTTGCCCTGCAGAGGGTTTAAATTCTGCCAACGTGTTCCACGCACCACAGCGACACTGACCTTGCCAACGTTGGTAGTTCATACCGCACTCAGTACAAACAAATTCTACTTTTGCCGCCTTAGCCATTTATAACCTTACCTACTATTCTTTAATTTAAAATGCATACATTTAGGTGTTTATTTTATCATGGGGAGAACGACATAGCAGCGCTACATTGCTAAAGCCAATCAAGGATCTATATTAGAAACAAACACATGTAATTTTCTCTTTTACTTTAAGTTAGGGCATACTTATTGCTTTTAAATACTTTAAAGTAACTTGCCAACAAATTGGCATTTAACACATAATAACAAGAGTTAAACTGTACTTACACGAAAAATCGTACCTATATTAATAACATAGCACGATGTTACGTTTATTGAATTTTTCAAATAAATGGACTTTACAGTATACCTACTTTTCAATTAGACGGTGACGATTTATAAATGGCTGAAGACATACTGCTCAAACACGAAGACCTCGTAAATGAGCTAAAAACCTATTTAGGTAACGCAAAGTTCGACCTAATTTTCAAATCTAAAACGGCAGGTTTAACAAAGCCTGAGCAGTTTTTAATGAAAATGGAAATGTCGCGCCTATCTCAGCCAGTTGCCCGTTTTGTTGACCTGCGAGGCTTAGTAACAGGCCAAGTTCGCCCGTATGAGCACAATGGTAAACAACACTTTATGGATGACACCGCCATAGAAGTATTTGAGGCAGCCTTAAAACAACACGGCGGCTATACTTTAGCGGTATACGAAGCGGTAATGAATACCGAAAACAACCATCGCGTATTACAAAAACAAGCACAAGAGCAAAGTGATACACAAGTTGAAAACGACACTCTGACTACCAGCGTAATAAAATTTGCCTCTTATGAAAGCCGCTCTGAGGAGCGAATGAACTACTCGATTAAAGTTAAAATTGAGTACAACGATAAGAAAAACATTGCCGCGAGTACCTCAGATATCTCTTTGAGTGGTTGTAAAATTAAGCTTCCTACCCGCCAAATTATAAAAAAAGGGCAGCTAATTGCCATGCGGCTAGTAGGGCTTGAGCAAGATTTTGAGCTAGGCCTTAAAAATGGCATTCAATATGAAGTAGTTGCAGTTGAAAACATATCTCGTGAATACAACCACATTCGTTTAAAGCGTACTTTTATAGAAAAAAATGAAGCGTTCGATAATTTTTTAGATAGCTTTATAAACGGTAATAAACGCCGCTATAAAGTGAACTTAGATAACACCCTAGATGCTGTTGTTTCAAAGGGTTATGAGCAATATTATATTCCGCGCGTTACCTCTTTATACGTGTTTATAAGTAAAAAAGGCGAACAAATTGTTCCTAGTTTAAGCCTAACCACTGAAAATAATATTTTTATTCAGCGCTATTTTACTGATGAACGAAAAGTGCCCTGCTTATATAGCATTTTAAATAATCAACGAATTAGTCAAATGCTTACCCAAGTAAACGCAGTAAAAGAAGATTACTTATATACGTTTACTCATGTTTCTGCAGGAAAAATTTATTACTACTCAGCCACGCGTACAGAGCTTAATAACAACCCTAAACTAAGAAACCTGTTTTTAGGGTTTGGTAGCCAAAAAGACAGTTGGCAATGCTTTAAGTTACAAGTTATGCCAAGCCACCCTGATGATTCGTTTATTCCATTATCGTTGCCTAATTCGGCGGGTAAAAACATAGAAAAGCTAAATAAGCCACCTTCTCCAAGAGTGGCAGGCCTTATAAAAGATGTAAAATACATTGCGGTTTTAACCGCCATTGGCAACAGTGAAGAACAAGCGCATTATAAGAAGCAGCCCTACGATAAGGCGTTAGTTAACCAGCTTAAACATTTTGGCCACGCTAAGCATAATAAGCCTCCTTATTTAGATATTGTGCCACTAGAGTATGTAAATTTACGCTCTCACAAACGTTACTTATATAAAACACCTGCCGAGCTTACGTTTGAGGATAAGCAGTATCAGGCTCATACTCGGGATTTTTCGGTTATGGGCTTGCAATTAGAGTCAGCCTCGCCGGTTAGCTTTAAAAAAGGCGATATTGTTTTACTGTCTTTCCCCGATTTACAAAAAATAACTAAAAAGCATAATTTAAGTGAGCTTAAATACGAAGTGATGGCAATTAGTAAGTCGTTAACGACCATTAATTTAAAAGCCAACAGAGTTGCTGACTTACCACATGCAGGGGTTAACTTTTTTACCCAATTAATTCAAAGTAATAAAGATAAATTAAAAGTGTCTGAAGAAGCCCCTAAAATAGAAGGCCTTTCTACCGCACTGAGAAATATGGTGACCAAAAGTGTGTGCCAATTCCCGCTTTATTTACATAAAGAAGCAAGCCACTTTATTCCAGGTGCCATAGGTTTTGGTTTATATGCCAGCCCAATTCACGTGATTTTACAAAATTTTGGCTTATTAAATAATAAAACTGACCTAAGCCATATTTTAACGCAGCAACAAATTATTGATGTGATCACCCCAAGCATTAAAGATCGTAGCCGACAAGACCCGCCTTTGCCGTTTACACTCGCAATTAATTTTGACCCTAAACAAGATAACATTGAAAAGGCTGTGACGAGCCAATGCGTACTAGGGGAAAGCTATTCAAGCTTTAGTGAGCAAATTAGCGCAGGCGTTAAATCTGAGCTGGTATTTGTTATGCGCTTGTACTTATCGCGAACGGGTCGCCCAGATACAGACTACCTATCAAACGAACTTAAATATGTAAGCCAATATGCAATGCACAAAGCAAAAGACATAGAAGAAGCGCTGTGGGCAGTATCTGGGGTGGGTGATATTGTAGATATAACCGACGAAGCGCTTAGCCATTTAGAGTTAGATCAAAAGCAGGTCGCTCAAATGGGCCGCAGAAAGCTGCTGTGGTTAAACCGCTTGCGCTAAGCGGCTTAAATACCAATCGACTTAAAAGTTTATAGCGTGCTAAATAAAGCGTTAGCGGCGTTATAAATTTCTCATGTAGAACAACTACATGTCGAAATTTATGCCTTGTTATCACGCTATTTATCTGTCGCTATAAATGTCTAAATAACTTAACCCGATTGGTATAACTTATTTTGGTGGATATTCTCAGGTTACTTATTTAAGGGAATAGCCAACATATACAACAATTGCAGTAATGAACCCTGACATATAGCCGCTTGAGCTTGCTCCACCACTTTTGGTTTACCGTGTACGGCAACGCCTAATCCTGCTTTTTCCATCATGAGCAAATCGTTTGCACCATCGCCAATGGCTACCGTTTGCGTATTTGCTAAGCCCAGCTTTTGCTGCAGTGTTTCTAAAACAACCGCTTTTTGCTGCGCATCAACAATGGCACCAGAGACTTTTCCTGTGAGTTTATCGTTTGCAAATTCAAGCACATTAGCATGTACCTCATCTAAATTAATCAGCTGCTGCACACGCTCGGCAAAGGGTACAAACCCGCCTGACGCTATAGCAAGATACCAATTATGCTGCTTTAATATTTGGCATAATGCTTTAATACCTGGCATTAATGGTAGGGTGTTTTTTAAGTCTTCAATTAAACTTTGCTCTATGCCGGCTAACTTTGCTACACGCTGATTTAAACTTTCGCTAAAATCTAGTTTGCCTGCCATTGCAAGCGCGGTCACAGAAGCCACATCGTTATATACATCTGCTAAACGTGCAATTTCATCAATGCACTCTATGGTGATGGCGGTAGAGTCCATATCCATAACCAGCAGCCCTGGCTCATATAGGTTAGGTGGCGTTGTAACTTGCACTAGCTGAAAATCAAGCGTGTTTGCAAACTCTCTTAGCGCAAGCGGGTTAATTTTTTGCTCCGCCTCTGGGCTATAAAAACACAGAGCTGGGGCTAACCCTAAGTCGGGCTGATATTGACATACAGCGCTTACTTTAAGCGCGTGCGTTTTTAAAAAGTCGATAATACTCGTTACATGCTTTAGTTCAAAATCGCCCGCAAACGCAATACTAAATAACCCAACGGTTTTATCTGGTATTGTTTGAGCAGGAGTAAAACTCCCTTCTTCGTAATCAAACCATGTGTTTAGCGTTAAAGAATGTAATGCTTGCTCAGCAGCTGGCTGTGCCATGTTCATTTGCGACATGGGTTCTCCGTGTTTGTTATTTATTTTTCTAATTTGGCGTATCAATTAGGGTATTCATAACGCTAAATTCGCCATCGGGGTAGATTTAAGGTTATAGTTAGCGTAGTTGTAACATCAAATCAAAATGCTGTCAGTAGCATATACGGTGACTATGAAAAATAACCATATAAAAAGCCCTTTGTCTGCATCACAAAGAAAGCGAATCGTTCGCTTGTTATTGGCTGCGGGCTGTTTTGTATTACTGAGTTTTGTAGGTGTTAACAGTAGCTTTGAAAGCCACCAACTACTTTATAATAGTGCCGATAATACTGCCAAAAGCTTAACCTCATTTATGGCACTTAATGCTAAAGAGCCATTGCTTGCTAAAAATAAGCCACAGCTTAGAGCTTTGTGTAATGATATAAGCAAAGACGAGTTTGTACTTTCAGCCACAATTTACGATCAGCAAGGCGTACTTATAGCCAGCAGCGATCACTGGCAATCGCACCATATATTTGGCCAATTGCCAGAGTCCACCCCAGGGATTAGTAAACTAAAAACCCCGTTTGTTGAGCCTGTTGTAAGCGACATAGATAAGCCTTTAGGCTTTGTATCTATTACTTATTTAACCCGCGCGGCAATATCTGACAGCCACAATCACTTTCATGATTTAGGCAGGCAAGTTTTATTAATGCTAGTAATAGCCTGTATTTTTACATGGCAGCTAGGGCGAGGCCTAAAACGTTGGCAGGTAAATCGCTATATGCAAAAAACCTCAGAGCAAGAATCGTAAAGCTGCTGAGCAAGTTCGGCTTTATTGCTATTTGGCTTTAAGCTACATAAAACTTCAAATACAGCAGGAATATGCGCAGGGGTGTTAATTTCTCCCTGATGGCCACTTAATGGCATTGAGGGCGCATCCGTCTCAAGCACTAAATGCTGCGGTTCTATTTGAGCAATTACATCACGGGTTTTTGCTGCTCGTTCATAAGTAATAACGCCACCTACACCTAATTTAAAGCCCTGTTTAATATAATACTGTGCTTGTTGCATAGAGCCTGAGTATGCATGTATCACGCCGCCATATTTTGGCTTGCAGCGCTTAAACGCATGCGCAATTAAATCATGGCTTTGCCTGTGATGCACAATAAGCGGCAGCTTGAGCTCGTTAGCAAGGGTAATATGTTGCTCAAATAGGCTGGTTTGTTTTTCAAGGTCATCAATACTTCTATCAAGCCCGCACTCCCCTATTGCCACCAGCTGTTTTTTATTGGTTTTTGCAAAATCGAATAACTGCGCTAAGTGAGCATCTTTATGCTCATCTAAAAAGTAAGGGTGAAGCCCTGCGGCAATATGTACTTGTGGGTATTTAGATTTAAATTCAATTAGTTGCTGAGATTGCGCCAAGCTAATACCTGGCACAACAAAGCGCTCAACGCCTTTAGCCATACACTCTTTTATGAGTGCTTCGCGGTTTGCGTCAAACTCAGCAAAATCGAGGTGGCAGTGGGAGTCTATAAACTTCACAGCGTAAACCGGTTAAGGGTTTAAACGTGTTATTTGCCAGCTATTATCAGTTTGGCGCTGATATATAAAGCGGTCGTGTAAACGATGTGCGCCGCCTTGCCAAAACTCTATTTTAGAAGGGACTACGCAGTAACCCCCCCAAAAATCAGGCAATGGAATTTCACCATTAGCAAATTTACTCTTCATATTGGCAAAGGTTTCCATAAGCACTTTGCGCGATGAGACCGGCCTGCTTTGCGCTGAGGCCCATGCTGCTAATTGGCTTTCTTTAGGGCGCGATAAAAAATATTTAGCGACTGCAGCCGTCGGTAATGGTTTTGCCTCGCCGTATACAATCACTTGGCGCTCCATATGATGCCACGGAAAATGCAGCGATATTTTGTTATTGCCTTTTAGCTCTTGCGCTTTACGTGAGCCGGTATTAGTAAAAAATACAAACCCGTTATCATCTAAATGTTTTAGCAATACAATACGCTGTGAAGGTTGCCCGGTTTCATCAACCGTTGCCACAACCATGGCCGTTGGGTCTGGGATATTACTGCCCACAGCATGCTCAAGCCACGTTTCAAATTGTTTGAATGGATCATCTTGCAAATTATCTTCGCTTAGCGCGTCTTGCAGGTATTCACGGCGGATGTCTTCGAGTTTCATAAACAAATCCTTCTCTGTTTATTAAAGCGTATGTGGGTAAGTAAGGTCAGGCAATCAATAGTAATCAGTAATAAGAACAATTTTATATTTTGGGTTAGTGCTTGGTTAATGTTGGGTTTCGTTTCACTCAACCCAACCTACGGTGCTATCAGCTATCAGCTATCAGCTATCAGCTATCAGCTATCAGCTACAAAATTGATTAACTTACAAAAGTTCGTCAAGTAAAGCCTAAAATCATCTGCAAGTGTAGGAGTGCTAGCAAGGCGGTAAAACTATTTATGCCAAGGA
>CERR01008761.1_pt1 | contig 11322 bp, 7 predicted proteins | sample 530841 | NCBI WGS metagenome assembly CERR01 (sample SAMEA2621021, study PRJEB7988) | marine metagenome | biome: marine biome (ENVO:00000447); feature: surface water layer (ENVO:00002042); material: "saline water (ENVO:00002010), including plankton (ENVO:xxxxxxxx)" | depth 5 m | reverse complement strand
ACACCGAAAAGGGAGCTAATGCCTGCAAAAATCGGCGCAGCAATTACATGTCTTCAAGATTTATTTGCGCAAATTTAGTCGTTAAACAGCGCACAAGAACCCCATCGCACATAAAAAATGCGACGTTATACCAGTGTGCATAGGCCATTACCAAAAAGGCAGCGTAAATACGCTGCCTTTCTTATTTGACTTGGCTTCTTTGAAATTAGAAGCGAGTGTTCATTTGAACACTTAGAATGTGCGCAGTAGCTGACTGTGTACCAGAGAAGTTAGTGGTAAAGTCAGTACCAGGAAGAACATTACTTAGAATCGTTCTATCTTTGTCAATATTCGCTTCACGGCCATCAATGAATACGTAAGCCACGTCAATTGATGTATCTTCGCTTACCGTGTAAGTCATACCACCAGAGAACCAATGACGATCTGTATCTGGGATACTAAGTGAGCGGTTTTCTACCGATACCACACCGTCATCATAAGCATAGCCAGCACGAAGGGTAATTTCATCGTTTAGGATGTAAGTTACACCAAGCGCTGCACGCCATGAGTCGTCGAAATTCTCTTCTTTAATTAGGAAATCGATGCCGTCTTCTAGGTTAGCTTCAAGCTTCTCAAACGTACTCCAGTCAGTGAAAGTAACACTTGCTTGTACAGACCACTGATTGTCAATTTTTTGATCAATCGCTAGCTCTGTAATCGCAGCAAGGTTCAAATCTAGACTACCAGGCTGGTTTAAGTTGATAGGAAACACTGGCGTCTCTGAAGATACCGCGCCTTCTAGTTCTAGTTTCGTTTCTGCACGGTATGAAAGCGCAACATTAGTCATATCAGTTGGTTGCCAGAAAATACCGGCGTTCCAACCATAGCCCCAATCGTCACCTTCCATGCTAAACAGTGAATTGCCAGGAGTAAGCGTAGGTAATGTAATACCTAACGCTTCTGCTGTTGGCGCTAGGCCTGCAACAGTGCCCGCTAGCGTGTTTGATACGCCAGAACCAATTTCAGCTTCAGCGTAAGTGATGTTTAAACCAAAACCTACCATAAGCTGCTTATTCACTTTATAAGATACAGCAGGGTTTAGGGTTACCGTTTTTACTTCAGCTGTGTCAGCAAAATGCAGCGCACCAAAATCATCAGAGTAATCTGAACGAAGACCGTAGGTTGTGAATACACCTACACCAGCAGATAGCTTTTCATTAATTGGGCTTACATAAAAGAATCCTGGAACAAAAGCAGTATCTGCAATGTTATCTTCTGCTGCTGGCATAGGTTGGCCAACTGGGGCTTCGCCTAACGCATAGCTAACATCACCATCGATATCTACGTTCGGATCGATAAAGCTTACTGATGCACTGAACTCAGCTTCTTTAAATACACCAATCGCTGCAGGGTTAGTTGCTAAAATGGAGGCATTCTCTGGCTTAGCCGCTTGACCAGCCATGGCACGGCCTAGACCGTTTGCACTGTGTTCATTAACTTGGAAACCAGCTGCCAGCGCTGAAGAAGAGGCTAAGGTAGCAAGCGCTAAGCAAACTGAGGCACGTAAAGAAAACTGTTGCTTCATAAGATACTCATTGTAAAAGGGGAAAATTGCATCGGGCATTCTACGGATCTGAGTACTTTTGTTCAATGCAAGTAAACGCCATTTACGCACTTTTATCGCATTTTTTACAATTATAGCTACAACTTCGACGCATTTATAAGCAACTTTGATAAAACGGCGTTAACGAAAGATCTCAATATTGTTAACACTATTTTAATTAACTATCACTAACACCTATTGGAAATGCAAAAAGGTTTCACTCAAATTTATAAACAGGCTGTGTTATAGGTTGTGTTTATGTCTATAACCCCCACCCTATTTTAAACAGCGCAGATGTAACCGTGTTTAGCGATGCGCTTTTACATTCGATAAGACGTCGACTATTTGTGCTTGTAACAGGAGGACACCATGTCAACATACAAAGCTATTACACTCGTTAATCGCCCCCATGACAGAAAAATTGGGCCACATTTATTTGAAAGCAAAGAGCTCGAAATTCCCACGCCTAAAGACGGTCAAATTTTGATAAAGCAAACTCACATGTCTTTAGACCCTGCGATGTTAGGTTGGATGAGTGAAGACAGAGAGAGCTATATTCCACCTGTGGAGCTTGGCGATGTAATGCGCTCAAGCGGTGTGGGCGAAGTGGTTGAGTCTAACAACCCTAATTTTTCGGTTGGCGACAAAGTTATGGGAATGACTGGCTGGAGTGAATATGTGCTCAGTGACGGTTCTGGTTTTAACAAACTTCAGCCTGGCATTACTGAGGAAATGGCTCTTTGTGTTTTTGCACTACCAGGCCTAACTGCCACAACAGGTTTATATAACTTTGGCGAGCCCAAAGAAGGTGAGACACTTATTGTTACGGGTGCAGCAGGTTCTGTAGGCTCAATTGTAGGTCAGCTTGCTAAAGCAGACGGGCTGCGTGTAATTGGCGTAGTAGGAAGCGAAGACAAAGCCGATTGGATTGTTAACGAGCTTGGGTTTGATGGGGCTATAAACTACAAAACTGACAATTTAGAAGAAAAGTTAGCCGAACTAACACCAAATAAAATAGACGTCTTCTTTGAAAATACGGGCGGTCCTATTCAGCAGCACATTTTTAACAGAATGAATGCCCATGGCCGAATTGTGGTATGTGGAATGATTGCCGATTACCAGTCTGAAAAGCCGTCACCGGGCCCGAACTGGATCCCGCTGATTAAAAAACGAATTAACATTCGCGGTTTTGCTATGCCTGATCACTGGGGTGAAATTCCACAACTACTGCAAAAGCTTTCGCCTTATGTTCAACAAGGTAAAATCAAGTACCGTGCACACACTGTGGAAGGCTTAGAGAACGCCGAGAAGGGCCTAAATATGTTGTTTGAAGGCAAGAACACCGGCAAGATGATTGTGAAGCTGTAAGCCAATCGTGAAAAAGCGCAGTGTTATTCTAAGCACTGCGCCTGATTTAATACAAACTGGGCTTTACCTTTTTCTTTTGCTTCGTAAAGTGCTTTATCTGCTTCGTCAATAAGGCAATCGATTGACATATTCTCGGCCGACTTGGCAAACACCACACCAATGGAACAACTCATTAAAGGATGCTTTGCATCTTGTGCATGTTCTAATGCTGCTTCTGTCCACTTATTCAAAAGTGCATCACAGTGCTTCTCAACTTGTTCTTTCTGAATGTCGCTCAATACAACAATAAACTCTTCGCCACCGTACCGACCTAATATGTCTGTCTCTCGCTTAAAGACCTGCTTCATAATGCGGGCTTGTATTTTTATGGCTTCATCACCCTGCTGATGACCAAAACAGTCGTTGTATTTTTTAAAATCATCTAAGTCGAGCATCATCACGGCCATCGACACTTTATGACGCTTACTCAACGCCAACAGTTTTTCACTCTGCTCTCGTAACGCACGCCGATTCAATAAATCAGATAAGGGGTCAAATTTGCTAAGTTTAAGTAGCCTGTCATTGGTTTCTTTTAACATGCGTACGCTGCGATCTAACCGATAACGGGCATAGACACAAATAAACAAAGACCCAGATACAAATGCCATTGAAATTGGAACTCTGTCACCATAAACCGGCGCAACCCACATTAACCCCAAGAAACCCAGAATGTTGATGACGTTGGCTGCTAGCGCTAATTTAAAGGCAATACCCAGCGCAAACACACAGAAGAAAGCATATAAAATGGTGCCCTCGTAGGGGAAAATGAAGCTGTGCTCTTCCCAGCAAACCCATATTAACCAGTAGTTGCTGTAAGAAAGCGCAATAAGTAACCCAGCGAAAATGTAGGCTCGATGCTGAATGAACCTGCGCCAGAAGGAGAGTACAACAACGACGAGTATAATAGGGAATTGAAGAAGTAAGCGATCGAATATGTACAGCTCGTACATGCTGCTTGGTAGTAGCATCAAGTCAGCAGCCATAAAGGCAAGCACAAGTACAGCACCAATGATCAGCGCAATTCTCAGCCGAAGTAGCTCGCGGGGTTTATTGATTTGCACACGCCACCTTAAGCAATAAGTTACTGTTAAAGCATCTATATATTAGCCCATGGCGAAATCACCCACGGGCTCTTACAACTTCAAATTACTGAAGCTGCATCACTTTAACTATTATCAGTGACTTCTTGATTAAGCGCCAGTTTCGACAAACTTTCTTGCAGTGCCTCAACGGTGACAGGTTTGGTAACGATGTCGTCCATCCCTGCTTCTTTAAATGACACGTGACGCTCTTTGAATGCTTCGGCGGTAAGCCCTATAACCGGGATTTTGCTAAGCTCTCCATCAAGCTTTCGAATGCGTTTTGTCGCTTCAATGCCGTCCATCACTGGCATGTGCACATCCATGAAAACAACATCAATACCGCCCTCTTCTACTCGTGCAGCGGCTTTCAGTCCATTATCAACGTGCTCAACATCACATTTCAGCTGTTCTAAGAGTGCCTGTGCTACCACAGCATTAATGGCATTATCTTCAGCCAACAGAACTTTAATACCTTCTGGTAAGCTAGCGCGCTCTGCTTGTCGCGCGGAATCCGAATCGGCCGACGACTCCACCACGCGACGACTCTGCACCTTGGCGGTAACGGTGAAACATGAACCTTCGCCTACTTTGCTCACCACCTTAATATCACCACCTAATATTTGTGCAAGCTGCTTTGCAATAGCAAGACCTAGCCCAGTGCCACCGTATTTACGCGTAATTGATGAATCGGACTGCGTAAACTTATCAAAAATATGCTCGAGTCTGTCTGGCTCAATACCAATACCGGTATCTTTAACCGCAATTACCAAATGGTTCTCGCTCACGGTATCCTGTGAAGGCTGTTTGAGTTTGGCGGAAATAGTCACCGTGCCCTTATGAGTAAACTTAATTGCGTTACTCACCAAGTTAATGATTATCTGGCGTAACTTCGTAATATCACTGGTTACTGCCACCGATTCCATGTTCTTACTTTTGTAAACCAAACGCGTACTATTGGCGCTAGCATTGGTACCCAGTAGCGTAATAAGGTCATTCAGCATTGCGTCAAGATCGAACTCTGTAACGTCAACTTCTGACATACCTGATTCAATTTTTGAGAGATCCAGAACATCGTTGATAACGGTCGCTAGAATAGACGCCGATGATTTCAAATCGCTGGCATACTGATGCTGCTTATCCGACAGTTGCGTATCAAGAAGTAGCGTTGCTAATCCCTGAATACCATTCAGTGGGGTGCGAATTTCGTGACTCATTACTGCAAGAAAATCCGTTTTTGCGCGGTTTGCTTGCTGAGCTTGAGCAACGTATTGCTCTATTTCACCAGACATTGCCTCAACGTCTCGCGCTAAACTACCTAACTCGTCGTTTTGCTGTAAGTCTATACTGACCTTCTTATGGTCAACCGCAATGCGACTTGCTGCTGATTTTATTTTTTCGATAGGAGAAACAACAAACACCTGTGTGACTCTTCCCATAAGCAAACTAACAATAACGACAGCAAATAGCGTTACTAGTGACGTCAGCCACGCAATAGTAGATAGGGAAGATTGCAGTGCGTCAGCAGGCTGCAATACGGTAACTTTCCAATTCCATGGCGCAAATTCCGCACACGCAAATAACACGTCAGCATCGTTAATATTCGACTCACCAAAGGCGACCTTACGACTGGCAATGGTTGCGATTGTCGCATCTTCGACATTAGGAACCACAGTGTGCTCCATCGTACTAAACACCACAGTATCAGCACTCTTGTCGCTGATCGCAAAGTGGCGGTCGGTGGCTTGCTGCAACGACTTTAGCTCTTCAAACACTTCCTTTTGATAGGCCTCGCGAAACACAGGCACATTCTCTAGGCCCGACTCAATAAGCAGTTCACGTCTTTCGTCGATGATCTCTAAGACGTTTAATGTAAGCGTCTGAGTGAGGAGCTGATATTCTCTTTCGCGTACTGAATCGTACGCCGTCAAATAAGCCCAATACCCAGTAAGTGTCATACCAATTAATAAAATTGGAATGTAGATAACCAGCAGTTTCGATTTAATCCGCATACTTACTTCTAATTAGGCCTTATTGATACACATGTTTTTTCGACAGCTTCAAGTAATTTGAAGGAATGGGCAACTGCAGTTTGATTGCTGTAGACACATTTACCGCTACAGTGTACGTATCCATTTTATCAACGGGAATGTCCCTCGCCGATTTTTTCTCAAGAATTAGCTTGGCTTTTCTTGCAGCTGATTTGCCAATACTCGCTGGCTCAGATACTACGCCAAGAAGCGCACCTTCTTTCACAGAGGAAATGCTTTCTGCGAATAAAGGAAGCAGTCCCGTAGCTTCGTTTACCTTTGTTACTAAGCCATTCGATTCCGCGAGCGGCCCAGATGAAAGCCAGTAACCATCCAGCTCGCTTGTTTTTTGCTGCAAGCTGTTGATGATGCTGTCAGTCATTTCAACCAGTCCATCATCGCCTTCTAAATACGGTGTACTAACAGCAACAAGATTTATGTTCTCGTAGTCATCATTCAGTGCCAGAAGTTGATTAACCAAGTTACTTGACGATGGGTATGTAGAATGGACTAGACCGATGGTAAAAAGCGATGAGGGCTTAGACGCTCTGAGCACGCCCTCTAGCATATCTAGCTTTACCTTTGCGTCTAGCACGTGTGACTCGCCCGTCATGTTGCGTTCACTAACCGCACCAATAGCAGAAACTATTCCTTCTTCAACCGGTGCTGAGACCGCCATAAACAGCTTAGGTACATCAACAAACGCTTCAGACGCATTCAGCGCTCTGGTGGCAAGGGTCGCCACCGATACAATAAGGTCAGGCGCTGGGTTTTGTGCGAGCTCGGTAAGTATCTCCTTAGCACGAACTTCAGAGCCTTGGGCGTTATACGATGTTACGTTAATCTCGTGATCGGGCATAATCCGCGCAAGTTCCTTTTCGAACTCGGCCCGCGAATCAGCGACAATGGGAACAGGCAGTGTTTCAAGAACAATTAGGTCCAGGGTTTCTTTCGCAAAAGCAGCACTAGCGCCCCACATCAAAGAAGATAAAGCTAAAAGAAGGGAAAACCAGACCTTTGTCATGACTGTGAACCTAACACAACTAACTGAAAATACGCACATATAGACGTATCATAAAGTTATTCGAAGGTCATTCATAGTGGAAGTTATAACCAAATATTCAATACTGGGAATAGCTGTCTAAAAACTAAGATGCGATTTCCGCAAATGCGTTAACGCTAAACAAGCGCGCTTCTATATCGTAAATCGGCATCGACACGATAATTTCATCAACACCCGTCGCTTCAACAAACTGAGCTAGCTTGTTTTGCACCGTTTCTTTCGACCCTACCAACGCATACCTCAATACATTCGATAACATTGCTTCGTCAGTCGCCGTACAATATTCGTCAAAGTTAGGCATAGGCTTAGCGAAAGGCCTATTAAGACCGCGTCGCATGTTCATAAATTGCTGCTTCACTGACGTGAATAGGAGTTCAGCCTCTTCATCGGTTTCAGCAATCACCACCATTACACCAGCCATCGCTTTTGGCGCTGATAACTGAGGCGACGGTTTGAACATATTGCGGTACACATGAAGCGCATCGAATAGCGCATCGGGCGCAAAATGCGAGGCGAACGAATATGGGAGTCCCATTTTTGCCGCCACTTGGGCACTGTATAAGCTAGAGCCAAGCAACCACAGGGGGACATGAGTATTTGCCCCAGGTACTGCAACAATTGGCTGCCCGTCTTGCGGCGTACCCAAGTAGTGCTGAAGTTCTTGAATATCTTCTGGGTAACTGTCTACATCGCTTTGCAAATTGCGACGAAGCGCGCGTGCGGTTGCCATATCAGTGCCTGGTGCACGGCCAAGTCCAAGCTCTATGCGATTGGGAAATAATTCGGCCAAGGTGCCAAACTGTTCAGCAATGACCAAAGGTGCATGGTTAGGCAGCATAATACCGCCCGCACCAACTTTAATGGTAGCGGTGGCGTTAGCAATGTGCGTTAACACTACTGAGGTGGCAGAACTGGCAACACCACGCATGCCGTGATGCTCGGCTAACCACACACGTTCATAGCCACAGCGCTCAGCTTCCACAGCCATTAACTTTGAATTGTTTAACGCGTCTTTTACGCCAAACCCTTCAGATATTGGCGCTAAATCTAGCAGTGAGTATGGGATAGCCATGTTGCCTCGCAATGTTGAAACTTGGTATGACTTATAGGTATGACCTTACTCCTCGTTATACAACTGCCTTACCTGACAAAGTAAGACGGATGGAGAAAGTTTGTCGATGAAGTGAGAGTGGTGGAAAGAGAAGTGAAATAATAGTCAGGCATGATCTTGCAGGAAAGCCACCTAAATTGCAGCCAATACTCGCCTATTGAAAATAAAAAAGCCTGCGCTTTTGTCAGTCGCAGGCTTTGTTTTTGACACGAATAAGTGCTTCAGCAGTGTGCTTTATTCCACCGTAACCGACTTCGCCAAGTTACGTGGCTGGTCAACGTCGGTGCCCTTAATTAGCGCTACGTAGTAGCTCAATAGCTGTAGTGGCAAGGTATAAATGATAGGTGCGATTGGTTCGTCGCAGTGCGGTACGTTGATAACGCGCATGGTTTCATCACCTTCAAACGCCGCATCCTTATCCGCAAATACGTACATGATGCCGCCACGGGCACGTACTTCTTCAACGTTCGACTTTAGCTTCTCGAGGAGTTCGTTGTTCGGTGCAACCACAATAACGGGCATTTCGTCATCAATAAGCGCAAGTGGGCCGTGTTTCAATTCACCAGACGCATACGCTTCCGCATGAATATAAGAAATCTCTTTAAGCTTAAGCGCTCCTTCCATGGCAATAGGGTATTGATCGCCACGACCTAGGAACAAGCTGTGGTTCTTATCTGCAAATTCTTCAGCTAAATCTTCAATGCCACCAGTTATCGCTAAGGTCTCTTCAAGCTTTGCAGGTAGACTATGAAGCGCAGAGACAATAGCTTTGCTGTCAGCGTCTGTCATGCCGTTTTCTTTGCCCAGTGCTAGGGTAAGCATTAAGAACGCAGTGAGCTGAGTAGTAAAAGCTTTGGTAGATGCTACGCCAATTTCCGCGCCAGCACGGGTCATAAATGCAAGGTCTGACTCGCGTACTAATGACGAACCCTGAACGTTACAGATAGTCAAACTAGACATATAGCCCAGCTCTTTTGCTAAGCGAAGGGCAGCTAACGTATCGGCTGTCTCACCTGATTGAGAGATAGTAATAAGCAGGCTGTTCGGGTGCACTACTGACTTGCGGTAACGAAACTCCGATGCAATTTCTACGTTGCACGACACATTTGCATATTGTTCTAACCAATAGCGCGCCGTCATACCCGCATGGTAGCTGGTACCACAGGCAATAATTTGTACATGCTGTACTTTTTTGAATATGTCATCAGCACCTTTACCAAATATATCAGCGGTAAGACCGTTTTCGTCAATACGATCTTTAAGCGCATTACGCACAACGGTTGGCTGCTCGTGAATTTCCTTAAGCATGTAGTGGCGGTAACCCGCTTTGTCACCCGCGTCGTGCTCGATATTCGACTCAATCGCTTCGCGTTCAACGGCATTGCCGTCTTTATCGAAGATTTTAACGTCGCGACGAGTAATCTCTGCCACATCGCCTTCTTCTAAAAAGATAAAGCGGCGTGTCACTGGCAATAATGCCATTTGATCTGACGCAATGAAGTTTTCGCCAAGCCCCAAACCAATTACAAGCGGGCTGCCCGAACGTGCAACTACTACGCGACTAGGATCTTCTTTATCCATGATGACGGTGCCATACGCACCGTGGAAGGTTTTAACGGCACTTTGCACAGCGTCTAGTAAAGTCTTACCTGACTTAAGCTCTTCGTGTACGGTGTGAGCAATAGTTTCTGTGTCGGTGTCGCTGGTAAAGGTATAGCCCTGCTCTTTTAACTGTGCTTTTAAGTTAACGTAGTTTTCAATAATACCATTGTGAACAACAGCTACACGTTCAGTTGAAAAGTGTGGGTGCGCATTCGCTTCAGTCACACCACCGTGCGTTGCCCAACGGGTATGAGCAATTCCAGTTGTACCCAAAGCTCCACCTTCTGCCACCGCATCAGCAAGCTCTTGTACTTTGCCTGTACGGCGAATACGCGTAAGCGTGCCGTCGCCTTGCAATAGCGCTACGCCAGCTGAATCATAGCCGCGATACTCCAGTCTTTTTAAACCTTCTAATAGGATTTCAACCACGTTACGCTCAGCTACAGCGCCAACTATTCCACACATAATTATTCTCCACTCGGCGCTGCAATAAGTACTGTCACGCCCTGATTTTCAATATTAAGTTTGTCTTGTTCACAAATGCCTTCATCAGTGATCAAAACAGAAATGTTTTTCCAGCTTAGCTCTAGGTTAGGCATTTTATGCGTTAATTTCTTTGAGCTGGCTACTATAACCACCTTACTGGCCGCCACAGCCATGGCGCGGGTTACACCAATAAGCTCGTTAAAGGTGGTGGTGCCTCTGTTGACATCAATGCCCGCGGCACCTATAAACGCAATGTCAAAACTATAGGCACTAACCAACTGTTCAGCCATAGCGCCTTGAAACGACTGAGATTGGGCATCCCATGTGCCCCCTACCATTAACACCGTCGGCTCTTTTTCACTTTGGGTAAGGTAATTGGCGGTTGATAACGTGTTGGTCATTACCACTAAATCATCGATATGTGACAAATGGGGCAAGATGGATGCGGTGGTAGACCCGCAGTCTATAACGAGCTTATTGCCCGGTTTAACCAAGCTCGCTGCAAGTTGGCCTATAGCGTTAATTGCTGGGCTAGTAGTTGAATTCGTGAAAGGGTCATTGGTAATAAACTGAGATGGCCCAGCATTTGAGTTGGTAGATGATGGTACAGGCACTGCGCCACCAAACTGTCGAATCAGTAAACCTTGCTGCGAAAGGGCTGCGAGATCTTTTCTAATGGTGACTTCAGAGGTAGCAAAACGCACGGCCAAATCTTCAACTTGTGATTGACCATGCTCTTTCACCCACGCCACTATCTGCTGGCGGCGCTGTTCAACCGATTTACTACTTTTCAATATAACCTCATACTCTTGCCGCCTTCTCGCTAAACCTTTATGTACGCGTTGTTCCAATTGAGAACAAGCCATAAAAAGTCTGCAAAACAGTCCGCAAACACACCTTCCACATTCAACTGTTTCAACTATAACTTTCAAAACGAAAGTTATTAGTTTTAAAGTGAAAGT
>CERR01068273.1_pt1 | contig 11344 bp, 8 predicted proteins | sample 530841 | NCBI WGS metagenome assembly CERR01 (sample SAMEA2621021, study PRJEB7988) | marine metagenome | biome: marine biome (ENVO:00000447); feature: surface water layer (ENVO:00002042); material: "saline water (ENVO:00002010), including plankton (ENVO:xxxxxxxx)" | depth 5 m | reverse complement strand
TTTATGAAAAGTAAAATTTTAGTTATAACTATTCTAATAATAGGACAATCGATTTTTAGTCAGGAAAAAGTTTGGACACTTGAAGAATGTGTTATTTATGCTTTAGAAAACAATATTTCAGTTCTTCAAGCTAGAAATAGTATTTTATCTAATGAGCAAGATATAATTAGTGCAAAGGGAAATTTTATGCCTGGTATAAGCTCTAATATTTCAAGTTCTATGAGCATAGGAAAGGTTGAATTATATCCAGGAGAATTTGCGGATAGAGAATTTTATTCATCAAGCTTAGGCATAGGGCTTTCTCAAACGATATTTAATGGTTTTAGAAATATTAATTTATTGAATCAAAGCAAATTAACTTTAGAAAAAAACAAATATGAACTCGGGAAACTAAGAGATGATATTTCTTTGAATGTTGCTAATGTTTATTTGAATGTTTTATTTAATAAAGAAAATTTAGACCTAGCTATATCTCAGTATGAATTTTCCGTTTTACAGGTTAAGCAGGCATCTGCATTAGTTGAATCTGGAGCACAGCCTTCTTCTATATTAATTGATGCACAAGCTACGCTAAGTTTAGATAGTCAGAATTTGACAATAGCTAAAAATAATCATGAATTGGCATTATTGAATTTATCTCAATTACTTCAAATTCCTTATGAAGGCTTTGATGTAGCAGTAATTGAAGTTGATATACCATCAGAGAATATTATGTATAAGGATATTAGACCAATTCTTAACTATGCATTAGAAAATAGAAATGAAATAAAGGTTGCAGAAAGAGACATAGAGATAGCAAAATTAAACACTAAGATTTCTAAAAGTGCCTATTTGCCTAGTATTCAACTTGGATATGGTTTTAATGCCGCAGCAAATTTTTCAAATTTAACTGAAGATGATCCATTTATGGATCAGATTGACGAGAATAAAGGACATTCAGTTAATATGAATATTTCTATTCCAATATTTAGCAGGAATCAAACAAGAGCTGGAGTAAATAAATCAAAAATTTTAGAAAACTCTAGCGATTTAGCTTTAGAACAGGCAAAATTAAATTTAGAGTCAAGCATCCAACGCGCGTATACAGATGCTAAAGCAGCATTAAAGTCTTATCAAGCATCTCAGAAATCTGTACAAGCACAGCAACTAGCTTTTGAAAATTCAAGAGAGCGTTATGATTTAGGGGCATTAAATTCATTTGATTTGGAGCAGGCTAGAATTAGATTATTAAATGCCAAGTCATCTCTTATTAATGCAAAGTTTGACTTTATTTTTAAAACAAAAGTTTTAGATTACTATACTGGAAAAATAATAAATTAATTGGCTTATATATTAAATATAGAAACGTCAACAACCAATTGTTCTGTTGCAATTTTTAATGATTTAAATTTAATAGAATTCGCTGAAGTAAATACTGGGGATTATTCTCACTCAAAATCATTACACGTTTTTATTGATTCAATTTTAAAGAAATCAAAAATATCTCCAAAAGATTTGTCAGCAATTTCAGTTAGTAAAGGGCCTGGTTCGTATACAGGATTAAGGATAGGGGTTGCTTCAGCTAAGGGCCTTTGTTTTGCTTTAGATATTCCATTAATTTCTATTGAAACATTAAAAATACTATCCCAAAATATATTAAATAAAGGAACTGTAATCCCATGTTTAGATGCTAGAAGAATGGAGGTATATTCTGCAGTTTTTGATATAGATAATAAAATGATTAGAGATACAAGAGCAGAAATAATAAATGAAAACTCCTTTGAAGAATATCTTGAAGAAAATGATGTATATTTTATTGGTAATTCAAATGAAAAACTAAAGAAAATAATCACTAATAAAAATGCGAAATTTATTGATAATCATTTTCCTTCTGCTAAACAAATGGGCTTATTGTCATTCAATAAATTTAAAAGCAATAGGTTTGAGGATTTAAATAATTTTGAGCCTTTTTACTTAAAGGATTTTATAGGAACTAAATGGAATTCTAATCAATAAGCTTTAGAGCTTCTTTAATTGTTTTTACGGGCATTTTACAAGCCTTCTTTACACAAACATATATCATAGTTTCGCCTTCAATATATCTGTTCTTAAGTAATGGAAGGGAATTGTCTCCAAAGGATCCTACAACAATTTTGTTTGGCAGATAATTTTTATTTAATTCATTGATTTTTTTAATTGCATTATCTCCAACAATGGCAATTTCATAAAAATTCTTATTTAAATTTAGCATTAAATTCATCCAATTTGAAAATCCATTTGGATATACTTCAATTTGATCTGAGATATTTTTTACCATTGATAATGAGGTATTTAAATATTTTGAACTATCATAATAATGAGATAGCTTAAATAGGTTATTTGCCATTATTGAATTACTAGATGGAATTACATTATCTCTAAATTCAACAGTTCTTGAGATTAGCTTATCATCCAATTTTGATGTGAAGAAAAACATATCAGTCTCAGTGTTATAGAAATTGTCATACGTATATTTCATTAAACCATCCGCTGTATTTAACCATTTTTCATTTAAAGTATTTTCATATAGATTTAGGAAAGCCTGTATTACTGCTGAATAGTCCTCTAAATATCCATTAATTTTGCTAGTCCCATCTTTATGACTATGATATAGCCCCCCATCACTTTTTATCATATTTTCTAATATGAACTCAGCACATGAATTTGCAGCGTTAAGAAATTTCTCTTCTTCAAATACACTATAGGCATCAACTAATCCATTAATCATTAAACCACTCCATGATGCCAGTATTTTATCATCAATATTAGGCCTTGCTCTTTTACTCCTTTCCCTTATCAATATATTCTTCCATACATTTTTCTTTTTGATTATGTCTTCTTTAGAAACATTAAATTCTTTTGAAAACTCTACATCAGATCGATTTTTTATTAGGACATAATTTTCATCTTCCCAGTAACCATATTTATTAATATTATAATAATCTGCAAATAATTTAAATTCATCTTTAAGTAGACTTCTCAACTCACTTTCGGTCCATATGTAATATGCGCCTTCTTTTTCTTCTCCATCTAATGATTTACTATCAGCATCAATAGAAGAATAAAATCCTCCGTTAGAATCTGTCAATTCTTGTAATACAAAATTTATAGTTTCATATACTACATTTTTATACGACTCATTTTTTGTAATAAGGTACGCATCTGAATAAAGGCTGATTAATTGCGCATTATCGTATAGCATTTTTTCAAAATGGGGTATATGCCATTTTTCATCAGTAGAATATCTTGAAAAACCCCCTCCAATTTGATCATAAACACCACCATAAGCCATTTTTTCAAGAGTTAGATTAACTAAATCTAAAATTGCTTTGTCATTATTTTGATGTCCAGTTCTAAGTAATAAATGGATATTATTGGGCATCATAAATTTGGGAGCTCCAGAGAATCCTCCATGATTTTTATCTATTTTACTTGCTATATTTTCAATATATTTTTCTAATTCTTCAAAGCCAATTTCTGCTTTATTTTCATCTGTATTAATTACATCTAAAGACTTAATTCCTTTTTCTAATGTATTGGCATAGTTAATAAACCTTTCAGGTTCTTTTGTATATATATTAGAAATTTGTGTTAAAGCATTAATCCATTGATCTTTTGAAAAATATGTTCCACCCCATATTGGCCTACCATCAGGAAGAGCAACAATATTCAATGGCCATCCACCACTTCCAGTCATTAATTGAACAGCATTCATGTAAACCTGATCAACATCAGGCCTTTCTTCCCTATCAACTTTAATTGAAATAAATTTTTCATTCATTAAACTAGCAGCTAATGAATCCTCAAAACTTTCTCTTTCCATTACATGACACCAATGACAGGAAGAATACCCTATACTTATAATTACCAATTTATTTTCTTTTTTAGCCTGTTCCAAATATTTTTTATTCCATGGATTCCAGTTTACTGGGTTATATGCATGCTGTAGTAGATAAGGACTTGTCTCGTTAATTAAATTGTTGCTCATGCTAGAATCTTTTTCATTACAAGAATTGATAATGATTATTAATAACAAAAAAAAGAAAATTACTTTTTTCATATAATCAAAAGTACAAAATGAAATTGTTATTCATTAATTGCCTGAACAACTTCAACTTTACCTTTTAACATTTGCTTTAACATATTTTCAATTCCATTTTTTAGGGTTACAGTTGAAGAAGGGCATCCGCTACAAGCTCCTTGAAGAATCACGCTTACTGTTTTCGTGGTTTTATTGTATGATTTAAACATAATGTTCCCCCCATCAGAAGCAACAGCAGGCTTTACATATTCATCAAGAATAGTAATTATTTCTTTTGATGTTTCATCTAAGCTTTCTTCTTTAATAGCATCTGTTTTTTGATAGCTATCTGATAATATTTCATTATCACCTTCAAGGTATTCCTTTATAAATTTTCTTATTTTCAATGTGATTTCATCCCAGGATGATATCTCATATTTTGTTATAGAAATAAAATTTTCATCAATAAACACCCCTTTAACAAACGGAAATTTAAAGAGTTCTAATGCTAAAGGACATTTTTCACACTCATCGATAGAGTTAAACTCTATCTGGAAATCTACTAGCTTTTTATTTGCTACAAATTTTAGAACTGCTGGGTTTGGAGTGCTTTCTGCATAAATACTAATAGGGCTTTTCTTATGATTATCTTTTGCTATAACAATATTTCCTTGATTTAGATAGCTTTCAATTTTTTCAGAAACTCCATCTTGTACATCTTCCCATTCTACAATATTAAATCTTTCAATTGCAATAAAATTAGAAGCTATATATATTTTTTTTACAAATGGGAGATAGAATAGTTCTTTTGCCAATTGAGAATTTGAAGTTTCATCAATATTATTAAATTCATAGTTTTCATGATTTGTAATAAAATGATTTATCTCAAATTTAAGTATGAACTTATTTTTAGTTTTACAGATAGAAACTTTATACTTCTCCATATATAATTTTTCACAAAAGTAATAAAATACACTGTATACTTAAAATCAATTACATATGATAATGTCTTATAAAATTTATATATTTGATCGATTGAAATTCCTAGGTTTATGCACTTTAAAAGAAACATTCTTTATATCAGTTTATTTTTTTACACTATTTTTTCTGCTAATGCTCAGGAAGGATTACCTATATACTCAGATTATTTAACTGATAATTACTACCTTTTATACCCATCTATGGCTGGAGTATCAAATTGTGGAAAGGTTAGAATGACAGGAAGAAAACAATGGTTTGATCAAGAAAAAGCTCCCGAATTACAAACACTTAGTGTGAATACTAGAATCGGAGATTCTAGGTCTGCTATTGGAGCAATTGTTTTTAATGATATGAATGGTTATCATTCTCAATCTGGAGCATATTTGACTTATGCTCACCATATTTTATTTTCTAGAAGCGAACTAGACTTAGATATGCTATCATTTGGAATAAGTGCAGGAATGATACAATATAAACTTGATGAAACATCCTTTTTAGCAGGAGGTTTTGACCCTATTATTGCAGGTATTGAACAAAGCGCAACAGATTTCAACATTGATTTTGGATTCTCTTACCAATACTTAGAATTTTATGCCCATGCTTCTATTAAAAATTTACTTAATAATGATGGAATTAATTTTAATGAACAAGGGTTGAGTTATAATAATTTAAGGACTTATCTGTTCTCTACAGGATACTTATTTAATAGTAGCTCAGGAGATTGGAACTTTGAACCATCAATTATGTTTGCTTATAAAGATGCTACTCAAGAAACCTTTTTAGATACAAATTTTAAAGTATACAGAGAAACAGATTTTGGTAGAATTTGGGCTGGGATATCATATAGAAGAAGTTTTGATGGCGCAGAATATTTAAATAATGACAATCAAATTAAAGCCCAGAAATTACAATATATAACTCCTATATTAGGATTAGAATATAATAGCTTTGTTTTTGCATACAATTATTCATATCAATCAAATTCAATAGTATTTGATAATGGTGGGTACCACCAACTTACTTTAGGATTTAATTTTGGGTGTAGAAAAGAAAGATATGATTGTGAATGTCCATGGATAAAATAATTTAAAAATCTAGACTATTTACTTCTCCATTTAATTTTACCATATTTTTAATTATTTCAGTCTTCCCATTTGCATATATTACATTTTTGTATTTATTTTCTAACGAGTTTTGAATATTATTTATAGTTAATATTTTTTTTGTTTGCCTTGCAATAGCTTCATTAGGGTCTTGAATATTTATGTTTTTTGGAAGTATTTTTTTTATTATAGGAATAAGAAAATGATAATGAGTGCATCCTAGAACCAATTGATCAATATTTGATTTTAGCATTGGCTCTATATGAGATTCTAATAGATCACGAGTTTCTTTTATTTTGCCCTTTTCAATTAAATCAACTAGTCCATACCCTATTTGCTCATATATTTCCACTTGTTTAGAAAATTTATTTGAGGTTTTATTAAAAAGACTACTTGTAAGAGTTTTTTCAGTAGCTAAAACACCTATTTTATTTGTTTTGGTATTAAATATAGCAGGCTTGATTGCAGGCTCTATTCCTATAACTGGAATTGAAAATAAATTTCTAATTTCATTTATGGCATTTGTAGTTGCAGTATTACATGCTATGACAATTATTTTACAATTCATTTGAATTAGTAAAGAAGTGTTTTTTAGGCTTAATTTTACTATATCAGAACTATCTTTATTACCATACGGACAGTTTTTATTGTCTGCCAAGTAAATAATATTTTCATTTGGCAATATTCTATTTATCTCTTCTAAAATAGATAGACCGCCAATTCCAGAATCAAAAATGCCTATAGGTTGTTTATTCATTTTTTTAAATAAAAAAAGCTGTCTTTAAGACAGCTTTTATATTACACTAACAAATGCTTATTAAAACCCTAACTCTATTTTAACATCTTCAAGCAGGTCTTTTCCATCAGCAAGGATTACACCTTGACCTTGAGTTGAATCCAATACATATGCAAACCCTTGTGCTTTTGCAACTTTAACTATTGCCGCTTGAGCTTTTTCTGTAATTGGTTTTAATAAGTCAAATTCCTTTTTTTGTAATTCTTGTTGAGCTTGACTTTGGTATTGACGAATACTTTGCTCCATTCCTTGGACTTCTTGTAATCTTCTAGCATTTTCTTCATCTGTCTGGGTAGATGCTTCAGTATCATACTGTTTTACCTTGCTTTGAAGTTCTGCAGCCATAGTTTGGATATCATTTTCATATGTCTTAGCAAGTTTTTCAAGCTCTGTTTTTGCCTCATTCATTTCTGGCATAGATGATACTAATTCAGTGCTATTAATATGTGCAACCTTGCTTTGCGAATGCACTGCAAAACTTAACGTAACACATAATATCAACAATAAAATCTTAATTTTTCTCATTTGTTTATTTGTTTCAGTTATTATTATTTATAAAGGTACTATCTTTTACTTTTCTTGAAGCAAGAATTTTTTGTTTTCTTTCTTCTAGCATTTTTTCTCTTAATTCTTTTGCTGTTAAAACTTTCTTAGGTTTTTCAGTAGCTGTTTTGTCTTCTATCTCTTCAGCATATTCGTCAAGATCATCGTTTAGTACAGCGCTAACTATAGTTTTATCTTCTTCCTCAGCCTCTCTTTTATCTCTTCTAGAGTCTAACTGTTTTCTGTTATTTGTTCTAGTAATTATTCTTAATATTTGATCACTAATATCAAATTTCCTATCCGAATATAACATTACAATATCTGCTGATTTATCAAATATGAAATCATATTTTCTAGATTTTGCAATTTCCTTTATTGCTATGAATATTTGATCTTGAATTGGCTGTATTAGCTGTTTCCTTTGAATAATTAGATCTCCTCTTGGGCCAAATCTCTTTTGTTGATAATCTAATATTTCATTTTTTTCAATTTCTATTTCTTCTTCTTTTTCTTGAACTAGTTCTTCTGTAAGTAATAACCTTTCAGCATTAAGGGCTTCTTTTTTGTTTTCTAATTCAGAGAATCTTGTTTCTATCTCACTCTTCCATTCATCTGCTCTTTCTTCTAATTGATCTCTAGTTTGTTCATATTCAGATAGATTTTGCAGTATATATTCAGTATCAACATATCCAATTCTTACCCCTCTTTGACTAAATGAATAGCTTGAGATAAGAAATATGCTAAATATGATTAAAATCTTTTTCATTTTATATTTTATCATTTATTAAACGAATTATATAAGAATATATTTTAGCATTGGATTATTTAATATTAGAATGATTGCCCAATTATAAAATGCGTTTCCCACCCATGCTTGGTATTTTGTCCAGGCACAGGGTCAAATCCATGACCAAAATCTATTCCAAGCAATCCAAAGGCTGGCATAAATAGCCTAACGCCTAATCCAGCAGAACGTTTAATTAAAAATGGATCAAAATCTCGGAAGCTATTATATGAATTACCTCCTTCAATAAATGCAAGAGCAAATATTTTTGCTTGTTCTCCTAGACTTATTGGGTATCTCATTTCTAATGAATATTTATTATATATTGTACCCCCATCTTGATTTGATAATGACTGATTAGGATAACCTCTAAGAGCAATAGTCTCTCTTCCGTCTAAACTATACATTCCCAAACCATCTCCGCCCAGGAAAAATCTTTCAAATGGGATAACCCCTCTATCATTATTATAGGCCCCAAGAAAACCAAATTCAAATGCAGGACGTAACACTAATTTCTTAGTTAATGCAGCAAACCATTCACCTTTAAATTTTATTTTATAAAATTCAAGCCATCTGTATCTTTCTTGATCTATCTCAGCGATCCTATCTGATGCAGTAGTATTGCTAGGATCTGTAACTAGATCATCCATTAAGTCATCTCTTTCATCTTTTAATGCAGAATAATCAACATTATTAACAGCTGAATAAGGGAAAGATAGTTTAGCAGATATACTAAAACTTGAACCTCCTGTAGGATATATAGGATCAGTAAAGGTATTGTTTCTACTTAAAGCAACAGTATATGATAGATTATTAGATGATCCATTACCAAATGTGAACAATCCTGTATTGTAATCATTTAAATCATAATATTGAAAACCAACATAATGTTGAAGTTGGAAATAATCATCAGGAACACTTAATCTTTTTGCTAATCCTATAGATATTCCGCTTATGTTAAATGATTTTGATTTATCTGCTCTATATGTAACAGGATTAAATAAAAATTGTTTTGTTTGAGTTAATTGAATAGAGAAATTAACAGGTTTTTTCCCACCTAGCCATGGTTCAGAAAAAATAAAACTATTTTGCGTATAAAACCTACTAGCTTGAAGTCTTAGAGATAGTCTTTGTCCATCACCCATAGGAACAGGCTTATAAGCTTCTTTATTAAATAGATCTTTAGCTGCAAAATTATTAAATGATAGCCCTAATGTTCCTATAAAACCACCACCACCATAGCCTCCCTGTAATTCAATTTGGCTTGAACCTCTTTCAACAACAGTATACTCTAAATCAACTGTTCCATCATTTGGGTTAACATTTTTAAAATCAGGAGAAATTAATTGAGCATCAAAAAATCCAAGTTGACCAAGTTCTCTAATGGTTCTTATAACATTTGATTTACTATATAATTGTCCAGGCCTTGTCCTTATCTCTCTATAAATCACATGATCATTAGTTCTATCATTACCAACAACAGATATTTTATTAAAGTATGCAGGCTTTCCTTCATTAATTCTTATTTCAAGATCAATTATATTTCCATCAGCACTTACCTCAACAGGGGTAACAGATGAGAATAAGTATCCACTATTCTGATATAAATTGGATAAATCATCAGAGTCAGGGTCAGAATTATCTGCAATTCTGTTTTCAAGTTCCACTCCATTATAAGTATCTCCCTGCTTAATTTTAAGTATTTGATTGAGCTGTTCATCAGTATACACAGAATTACCTAAATAATTAATTTTTCCAAAAGTATATTTTTCACCTTCTTGTAATTTAATTTTTAAAGAGATGGAACTTTCATCAAATGTTAAAATAGTATCAGACGTTACTCTAGCATCTCTATATCCATTTTCTTTGTATTTATCGACTAGACTAACAAGATCTTCTTTAAAATCATCTCCAATGTATTTTGACCTTTTCCAAAATCTAAATATTTTTGATTTTTTTGTATTCTTCATTGATTTTTGCAGAGTTTTTGAACTCAAATTATCAATTCCATCAAAAATAATTTCTTTAATTTTTATTTTATTACCCTTATTAATGTCTAATGACATTTTTACTTTATTCTTATTTGTAGAATCAATTACTTCTTCAGTCTCAATATTAACAGTTGCGTTTAGATAACCTCTTTTCTTATATTTATTTTCCAAGTAATTCTTAGTAGTAGTAATTAAATTTTCTGTTACTTTTACTCCTATTTGTAGCTTATTTTCTTTAATTATATCTTCAGTTTTTCTCTTTTTAACACCACTAATTTCAAGATTAGATAATTCAGGTAAATCCATTAATTGTATTTCCAGATCAACAACATTATCAATTTGTTTAATTCTATAGATTTCAACTGAACTAAACAGATTTGATTCCCATAATTTTTTTATTGCTGTGCTTATCTTTTCTCCTGGAATAGAGACTTCATCACCTTCTCTAAGCCCAGAATAAGTAATAATTGTAATAGGACTAAATGAAGTATTACCTGAAACTGTTATTTCTCCAATTATATTTTTATTAGAGGTATTAGCCTCTTGTGAAAACATATTCAAATTAAATGATACGGATAAAAGAAATACAATAAAGAATTTGATTTTCAATCTCATTTTATATTTAATTAACCTGTTCACTTGTTTTCCCAAATCTACGTTCTCTTTTTTGATAATTTATAATTGCTTCATATAGATCTTCCTTAGAGAAGTCTGGCCATAACTTTTTTGTAAAATAAAGTTCAGCATAAGCAATTTGCCATAATAGAAAGTTACTAATTCTTTTTTCACCACTTGTTCTTATTAATAAATCTACATCTGGTAAATAATGAGTGTAAAGATGCTGATTTATTACCGATTCATCAATATTTTTTAAAGAAATTAAGTTATTTTTAACTTTATCACCTATTGTTTTAATAGCATTTATAATTTCTTCTCTGGCACCATAGCTTATTGCAAGAGTTAAAGTCATTCTGGTATTATTCTGAGTTTCTTTACTGACCTTTTTAAGATATGATTGAACTTTTTTTGGCAGTCTATTTAAATCTCCAATAGTTTTAAATCTGATATTGTTTTTATTGAGATTTTCTAATTCTTTATTTAGTGATA
>CERR01084187.1_pt1 | contig 11419 bp, 2 predicted proteins | sample 530841 | NCBI WGS metagenome assembly CERR01 (sample SAMEA2621021, study PRJEB7988) | marine metagenome | biome: marine biome (ENVO:00000447); feature: surface water layer (ENVO:00002042); material: "saline water (ENVO:00002010), including plankton (ENVO:xxxxxxxx)" | depth 5 m | reverse complement strand
CTAAGCAATTGACACGTCATTTTTGAAAGATATTTTCATTTCCTCAGCACAAGAAGAGAAACACAAAGACACGTATACGCGCGTATTGATTACCACAGAAACAAAAAAATGTCGTCCTCATCCTCCTCTCTTCACAGTGGTCTTTCCTCCTCCTCTGGGAAGTTGGTCGCCACGTTCCGATCTTCGTCTTTAATAAAAAATAAGAGTCGTTCCCGCGCGTTGTCTTTTCGAGGAAAATCATCGTCCGCGAATTCTTCTTCCTCCTCGAAAGCGACGATGATCTTCAACGAAACGTCATCGTCGTCGTCAAAGGCAGAAGGAAAGAAATGCGAGCAGCAACGAAAACAAGAAACAAAAGAACAGAAATGGGAGAAGAAAGCGGCGTCTTTCGCGTTGGCGACGCTCGTGGCGACGTCGTTAGCGGTCGCGGATTGCTCGGTGTTGAATCAGCCTGCGGAGGCTTCCACTTTTGCGAATGAAATCACGCAAGTGGCTGGGAGAGGCGGCGGAGGTATGAGAGGAGGAGGCGGAAGATCGTACAGGTCTGCGCCGAGAGGTGGTGGGCAATACAGACGAGGACCGCCGCCGCGCGCGGGTTACGGACCGACGGTGATGCCAATGCCAGTGCCGATGTTTTCTCCGTTTGGGTTCGGTATGCCGTTTGGTTTCGGGTACGGCATGCCGTTTGGCTTCTTTGGTGGGGGCGGTTTCATCTTTCAGCTGTTCATGTTGGCGTTTGTCGTGAACGTGGTGAGTGGGTTCTTCAACGCCGCGGATCAATCTAGATACGATGAGTACGAAAGAGACGAGTGGGAAAGAGACCAGAACAAATCCATCGACGAGGATGACTTTTCGGACGACTGGAGAAAGAGACGCTAAATATTATTGAATTCCACTTTTAATATACCTACTAAAATTGTATCGCACAACAGCATTTTTACGCGTTTGAATTCGAACGTAAATAATTACTTTTTCTTCAATCAGAAGAAGCACATCCACCAGATATACATAGAAGCTAAATTGACGAGACTCGTAGCTTCCTCGATCAAACGCCGGACTTGACCGCTCGTGCTCAAAGGTAAACTCGGCGCCGCGCCGACACCAACGACGACGCCTTCTAATCTCGCCCCGATATTTTCCAGAGCCTCTTTTGCTTTTCGTTGCGAAACCACATTCGTATTACTTTGGTTACTGCTACTCTTCCCGCGAGTCCACTCAACGAGTGGATCATGTACGAACGTTTCTAACACAGACATCAACGCCTCGCGATGATTTCGTAACACGTCTAAAGTAATTTCACAGACGCGTTCAAAGGCGCCTTCGTAGCCTCCAACGCCTAAACCATCAATCATGTTTTGCGTCAATCGAAAAGGAACAACTTCCGGCGTTTCCAACTCTAAACCTTTGTCGAACAAACACGAAAAGTCCACGTGGACACAATCACCAGTTGTCGCATCCAACAAGACGTTTTCCGCGTGCCGATCTCCCAAACCGACGATGTGGCCGACCATCGACCAGACCGCAGATGTGTGCGCAAATGCCTTGCGAGCGGCGAACCACTTCGATGGATCTTTCCAAGTGTCAAGGAACCATTTGTGGAAAACGGGTGGGAATTTTTGTAACACCTCCTTCCCGTACCCGAGTGGCGATCGTCCTTTCCACCTTTCGTAGATTTCTTTGATGTCGTTGTGCGTGTGACGTCCGAATATACCTTCGCGAACGTATAAGTTTTGCATCACGTGACGCAAACCGGTCGTGTTCGGGACCCATTCGATGATACCACAGTCCTCAGACAATGGAATAACGGAGAAAGTGCGCAAATATAATCGTCTCTTGCGACTTTGTTCGTCGCGAGATAACAAACGGTTCAGAACCGCACAAAATTCCATCATTCTTAAATCTTTTCGCAAATCGTCCTTTGGTTTACACAAAAAGGAGTATTCCAAACCATCGTCACCGATGACGGTTAGTTTTTTCGGCTTTTGCAAAGATTGCAACAGTTGCACGTCGTCGACGAAACCGTAAAAACTTGGCGTTGCGGCAGGAAACGGTGTATGGTCCGTAGGATTTGAATCTTTCGGCGGGAGCGCCGCCGTCAAGGATAATTGAATTGGAATCATAATTTGCGACGGTAACATTGCACATAAACCCGGGAATTCTTTCTCAAGCGAAAAACTCTTCGCTTGACGTTGTCTAGGCTCTGTCGGTGCTTTCGGTTGAAACGCGCACAGCTTGACGAGGTGGTCGCCCATAGCTTGAAAAGCGGCGATTTGCTCGCGATGGCTGCTCTCTTCGCGAATCGCTTTTTGTAATACTTGTAAAGCAGATCGTTTCCGATAATCATCACGCGAACGCAACATTGGTGCGAGTTGCCACAACGTTTGATCCGAGTACGCGCGGAACAGTCGCGAAACTAACGTCTGGACGACGTGTAACACGTCTTCATTTTTGTGGGTCAAGCGAGAGGTGAGCTGCGGTAAAGCGACGAGCCATTTATACAAAGGAAACGCGTTGCTGTAAGTCTTGACGATGAGCGTAATGTCTTCACAACACTTCTTGGCGCGCTGAAGTTCCTTCTGCATCTGATGCTGCGTCGTTGCAGACGTTGTCGAAGTATAAGTTGCGTGCATTCTCTCGTAGTTGTCTCCGGCATCGAACCATAACGTCAACATTCTCGGTATGGAGGCATACACGTGGCGATGTCCATTTTTTGCGGATGCTCCGTAAGCTTTCGCAGCTTCCGTGATCAAATCGTAACTGGAGGTCACTTCTCTACTATTCGCGAGAGCGTTTGAACCTGCGCGACCGCCACCCTGATTATTCGCTCGTCGACTTCGCGAGGACGTGTTCAAATTCTGGGCGGCCGAAACGCTGCCAATCCCACTCATCGCCAATACCGCTTCTCTCCTTTGTGCATCTTTGAGTAGCTCGTCCAAATACCTCGCGAGGTGAAAGTGAGCCTTTTCTCTCGATCCGTAGTGCGTCTTTGCGCGCTTGTACAGTTCGAGAATTTCATTTTTTTGCTTTTGACCGGTGACCGCAGCCCAACGAGCGAGCTTAAGCGTCGCTTTTGCCAAGATCTTGGCGTCTTCATCACCTTCGGCCAGTATGTCCTCAGTTATGGTCGTCGTACTACCTCCCGAACGAGAGCTGTTGTTGTTTTCATCGGTGAAACCGAGAACTTCTTGAATTTCGCTGACTGCTTTGTGTTGCTTGCCTTCCGCCCAGAGTAACTTTGCTTGCTCCAAGGCTAATCGAACGTTGTTTCCAATCGTCGTTCGTTCACTCGCACCACTTTCAACTTGTTGCATAGAATTTCTAGCCTCTAAGAGTGCAAGCTGCGCGGCGCCGTGGTGACCAGCTGTTCGACATGCTCGCGCTTGCGCCAACCACGCGTTCGCTTGCGCAGGTGCAGCGTGAAGTAAACCGTAGATGCACCGTCGCAAAGCTAAGATCGGCTCTCGCGTCTGAATCGTAGCAGGTACTCTCTCTAAGCGCGCATCCCACGCGTTGAGTACAGTTTGAGTGACCACAGGAATACCCGATTTGGACTCTCGAGATATTCGAAATCGATTCGCGGTTGTTCTTGTATCGGCTAATCGACTTCTCGATGCGTTATTAGTGTTACCCTTACTAGAAGCGGAGATTTCGTTGTGTCGAGCAAGTTCAACTTGCATTCTACCCGTCTCTTCGCGGAAAGACTTGACAGCTTCAAAGCCAGCTGCGCACTCCTGCAACAAATGAAGCCGCACCAAACTCGGGTGCGCTCTTTGCCAACTCCCTTCCATCGCTGCTGCAGCTAATGGTGCCAAGACGGCATCGCGCGCAGATTTCATCGCACGGCGAAAACCTACTTCATCGCAATTGTTTACTCCATTTCGGTTATTATTTCGCGTCAAGGCGAGCATTATGCGTCCAATAGCGGCATCACCATCCGCAGGAGCTTTTGGATTAAACGCAGACGAGGACAGATTCGTCAATAATCCAGACACGTCGTCGTCATCGTTAAATACATTCACCGCTTGATGACGATGTAATCGCGAAGAGAGAATTCCTCCACCCGCAGTGCTCCGAATTCGTTTGCGAGAAGATCCGATGACGTGTTCTAACGACGCCGTCGTTGTGACAGTACCATCATATGAGTGCATTCCACCACCTCTTCTCGCGTTCTCGTTATCTAACTTTGTTAATAAACTCTCCAAATCATCCCATCGGCCCAATCGCCACGCGGCGTTTGCTCCAGATTCTGCCAGCGCTGCTGTTTCTTTGCGATTTCTTGAGAAGCGACGCGCCGCAAGCAGAGTTTCCGAATCTCTTTGCACCGTTCGTAAATGCCCAAGACCTTTTAAACAACGAAGCCTTCCCCATTCTGCAGGCGATAAAGTATCACTTGAAGATGATGATTTTGGCGTCTTCTTTGAAAGCTCAGATTCGTAGTGAATCAGTGCCTCCTCCCATTCCCCAGCTTCCTCGTGTCGTAAAAGCTCATCTTCCACTTTTGGTTGCGCGCGAAATCTGGGCAACGCCAACAACTGGTCCGGTTCAGCCAGGCCCTGATATACCGAGGCTAAGAATGAGACGTCGCCGTCTGCCATGTCGAGCTTTGTCTTCGCAAAATTCGCCGATGCAGGATTGGATACCGCACCCTGAGCACGACAATGGTCTTCAAAGTACCTGAGAGCACGAACTGAAGCGCCACAGTTCTGCGCCGCTTTTGCAAGTAGCGTTTTAGGAATATTCTCCAGGAACTCCTGAACAAAGTGCGCATTTTTGTGCATGGCATTTGCGCCATATGAATGACGTCTCGTACTAGAGATACGTACATTCGCAACCCACGTTTCGAGCTGGTCAAGCAAGTGGAATATTGCTTGTGCCGCCAATTCCGCGATACCACCAGAGCCTCCTGATGCAGACGACTTACTGTTGAGCGCGCTGTCTCTTCCCCTTTGCGAGCGCAACGCCGAAAATGCAACAACATCATTTGGGGATATTTCACCTCTGCTCGTATTTACCACGTGCTGCTCATTCTCCGAAACTACTATACCAGCGGCGTCTCTCAACACGGCTAAAATTTCGAGCTCGATGGAAAGTCTTCGCATTCGCGCGGTTTCATCTCCATCATCATTATCGATGACAATGGGGGTATCTTCGTTCGTATTGGCGTACTCTTCTTTGGTTTGCCCAGTCAGAGCATCTAAAACCATGTGCGGAAGCAAATACAGCGTCAGGCGTGTATCGTGTCGAAACACTCCCAAACAATTCTCGAATAAATCCGCACACGGACCGCGAGCTTCTATGGCTAATACGCGGCACCACTGCTGAATCCATTTCGAGAATGAGTTGACTGAAGAAGACGTTCCATATATCGGACGCGTCGAAGGGAGTTGCTTGTTACTACTTGAGGTGTAAATCGTCGTAAGATATGGAGCCAACGTGGTTCTCGCTTCCTCGGGTAACTCCGACCAGAATTTAGCCCCGTCCTTTGTTGATCCTTCCGGTAATATAGTGGTATCCATAGCGTAGTTATTACGCTGATTGTACAAAAATGTTGCGGCTTCTTCAATTTCAGCCGGTCTACACTCGCTCGTTATGAGGACTTTTTGTGCGCAGAATGCCGTGGCGTCGAGCATGATAGCATCGGTAGCACCGCGAACCATACGAGCTAAGTGGTCTACGAGCAGAGTTTGAGAAACTTCTGTAGGTCTGGTATCCAAATGCAAGTCAACAGATTCGGTGGTAATTCCTAAACGACCGGGATCGATAGCACCGAGCTCGCCCAGGCATTTTGCCGCCATTCTTTGCGAGCGTACTCTGGCTTGCTCGTTTTTTGCACTGCCTGTAGATGAATAATCGTGCGAAAAAGACTTCAACAGCGCAAATCCGAGATTACCTACGACCGAATCGGCGGTTGCACCTTCGCTCGAGCCTTTCACGAGAGCATTCAATTCATCTGTGTTCTCGTGGTTGCTTAATGCGCGATATATTTCCACCAGCGCAGTCTCTCGGACCGCCGCACTTTCTGTTTGGGACAAAGAGTTCGTCAACGCTTGTAGTCGAATTCCTAAACTATCTTCGAGTAAATTAGATCTTCTGGCGTCGTCAAGTTTCGTGTTCGAGTCTCGCAGTCTTTCCAGTCTGGGCAAAAGAGGCAGCGAAGCCAAAATCGGCTTTGGTAAAATAGCCTTCAATACGAGCTCATCAAGAACAGCTGCCGCTAGATTAGCGTCTGTCGTCGCAGAGTTCGCAGTGCTCGATATTTTTTTCGATGCATCTCCGTTTCCTTCATCGAATTCAGTGCTGTTTTGATTTTCCTGATCGCTATTCTGTAAATACGGTAACATCGTGACCACAATTTGACCGGCGATTCTCGATAAGTACTCGTTGCTGTGCTTCGCAATCACTTGCACAAATATCAACCACGCTCTGAGAGCATCTTTGCGCAAACTTTTGCGCTCAAGCGCGGCTGAAAAGTGCGCCATGACTTTTGGTGCAAATTGAGGCAAATGATCTTGGATTAAAATGACCATGATCGCGAGCGATTTCAGAAATCTGCGATGGATCACTTCGTTTCTCTTCTCATCTGGTTCGTACATGAGCATTTCCACAGCGGTGAAGTGAGCTCGCAAGAAATCTGGTAAGGTGGTGAATTGCTCATCACCTAGTGCCAAACGGCCAATATCGTGGAGCATAGTTTTCAACTCTTTCGCGCAAACCACCGGTTCTGGTACTTTCTCATTAGCGCCCGCGGATTTGATCAAACACCTAATGAGATACAACGCATTATCCGCAATCAGAGTTTCTATTTCTAAACCTGTCTGCTCTTCGAGAAACTCGATTGCATTCTTCTTTAGTGCTTCATTATCTCGAGCTGAAAGAAAATCAGCAATGACGACGTATGCGAATTCAGTCACTATAGACTTGACAGATTTCTCTCCTCGAAGCTCTTTCGCGTACGCCCCCAACGTCTTGATATCCCTTTTACGTACTAGTGTCGGGAACGCCGCAGGTAAAAGAGCATCGAGTAACTCTCGTTCTGAGCACTCTACGACTGCCTCACAAAGAGTACGCAACATTTCTTTATTATTAGGGATAATACATCCGATACCTTCTGCAATTTGAGCGTCTCCTAACAAAAGCTCCTTTGGTCGAATATCACGTTTCTTTGCCAGAGTGTGCAAAAGAAGAGCAGCAGTCGATGCCGTGAGTAAACTTTCCCCAGAGTTTGGAACGATATGTTTTACGCAGAACATAGCTTCAATCGTCAACGCGTCCCGTCTTGCTGGAACGGTCATAGCAGCGGTCGAAAAAACACGCAAAGAAAGCTCTCGTGCAGTGTCCGTCGGCGCTTCGTCCACGACGATTTTCAGATGTCGGAGCAATTTTAAAGACGCCTCAATCTCGATTTTGTGGATTGGATTTTGATTCATGGCTGACGGCGCACCGCCCCAAAGTAAAGCTACATTCAAACTCGATTGCCTGCGCAAATTCAAGCTGTTCAGATTTTCCGCCATCATTTTCATCGCTCGAAAGGAAAACGACGAAAGATCGATCTCCCCGTTTACGAGAGCATCTTCGAGGAGAATTTCACGCCGAGAAAATATACGCGTTGCATCAAGGACAGCTTTTCTTACGCTTGGGCTCTCGTGATGTGCTAATCGCCACGCGTATCCAATCAATTTATTGGTCCCAAATAGAGCAAAAGTTTCCTTTTCTTTTCGACGTCTTCGATCGAGAAAATCTGGACCGCACGTTAACGAGGTCTCTAAAACTCTTCGTAAGGAGGAAACCGCAACTTTGATTGCATCCGCTTCCCACTTCTTATCGACATTATTGTTCCTCCAAGCAGCCATGCGTTGCTTCTTCGCCTCTTCTGTGCCATCTTCTGCCTCATTAATTTCAGGACAGTCGTCGCAGACGAGAAAATTTGAAAAAATTTCAGAGTATTCTTCGATGCATAATTTTTCGAGCTCATCTCGCAAGAAAGGCATTTTTTGTACTTCGAGTTCACTCATTGCTTTTGCACGCGACGTTCGACCCCTCGATGGCGTCTTGGATTTGGATGGCTGATGGTAAACCACATCGGAAGATGCGATACGGAAGACATTGTTCTGAAAGTAGTGATTTTCTCGCGACTCTGTCGATCCCCTATCTTGCTGCGATACTCTCGCAAACAAGGCGTTCAGAATCTTGCGCCGAGTTTCTGAAGCGCTCACTAGGTTGATATTCACAACCGAATGAATGGACTCGCAAATGCATTCCAAGTCTTCATACTTTTTTTCCGAAGCAAGTCGAACGGCTGAGATAGCTTTAGACGTCAAGGAATTACGCAAACGCTCGAGATCAACTTCGTAGCTTTTATAAGCCGTTCTGGAGTTACTATTGTTGTTTTCGTTACTTTTCTCTATCAAAGTGTCGCTCAGAGATAGGGCAACTGCGAGAGATCCGAGGTCGTAATTAACACCAATCGCCATCGCCGCGATAGCTTTTGCTGCTAGAATTTCATACCGTTCTGCAGCGTCAGATACACCTTTATTCGCTTCTTCGCGAGTCATATCAATCGCTTTCTTCGTCAATTCCCCTAAAGCTTGACTCGAGGGTGAAAATCTCTCTGCAAAAAATTTGGCGAACGGTAAAGCCATGACAACCGTTGACTTCACTCGTTCGTCTTCGTCTACAACGGCGCGCTGCAACACGCGCTTTGCAAGTTCAGCAGAAACTATTGTTCCACTCGACTTTTCAGTCGTCGCGATGAAAGTGATCGCTAGCGCTACGGATGCAATCTTAGACTTTGTCGTACTATCAAGAAGTGCCCTAGCGTGGCGTCGTTCTTTGCTATTGTCCGTGAACTTGCTCGCGTTTAGCAGAACCCAGCTGACGTGCAGATCTTTCACGTACCTTGTGTACGGCCATAACACGACGTCTGGAGTAATATCATGCACATTGAGCAGCGAGAAATCGTCATCATTTATCAGCGATCCTCGGGTGGTGCTCACATCCATGTTTTGATTGGACTTATCTTCGTCATCGTTTCGTCGCTTCTTTGTCGTCGCAGCGAGAAGTAAAGCTGTTGCAGCATCGCAAAGCATCGTGAATGCGCAGAATTTTTCTCTCGCGAGAGCTACAGTTTCGATGTCGACGCTATCTCTATTACTCGCAACTGCTGCGCTCGAACTTTTATCTCTTGGATTCTTATTTTTTCCGAACCATTGCAACCACGTCGAGATGAATTTCTCAGAACACGCTCTCGCTTCATCGGCTGAATCAGACATTGCAGCTGATTTAGCAAGGGTTACAATGGCACCAATCCTTTCGAGCGTTTTTATATCGTTCGCACCGCTATTGAAACTTGTCGTTTCTGCCTGGACGCGTGCGTCTGGAATCCACACTCCGGGAGAATCTGGATCTGTGTTCTTTCGCGGTAAGCCGAGCTGTTCTAGCATTGATATCACGCATGACTCAGTCCATTTCGCAGCTGCTATTTGACGCTGCTTTTCTTCGTCTATAACATCCAAATTTGCGATATTCCCTGCTGCTTCTTCTCTAAAAAATGCTTGGTCTTCAAAATCGGTATCTTCGTCGCTAAATTCCTTCCCACTTTGTTTTCTGCCGACATTGTTGTTTCTCCCTATTTTTCCTGATTGATGTGGCGCTCGCATGGCAATTGCAAGTATTCCAGAGAAAGGCATCGAACCATCTCTAGTGACCGCGCAATGCATAATGGACGCACACGCTCTCGAGCATAACACACCGATTGTATCCGACGCTGAAGACGAGACTTGTTGTTGTTGGTGATTCCTTCGTTTTTTGTTTTCGCTTCTCCTTCGTCTGAGCGAGCTCACTCGTTTTTCTTCTTTATCAGCGCAAGTGGCGACGAGTAAAAGAGCCTCGAGTAAAATTTTTCTCACCTCTCGAGATTGGCAGACGGTGATGCACTTTGTGAGCGCTTCCACGAGCCTCGCGACGTTGTCGACGATTGTGTGCGAGGACGGTTTCTGATCTACTACGCTACTAGTATTACTACTCTGCTGCTGCTGCAAAGTTTGAAGACACATTCGCACAACGTCGAGATTACTAGTATGCTCATCATTGGGATCAAAATAGTGTAAAACATTCAGCGTAACTGCAATTGCAAAATCTTCGCGACCGATATTTTCGTAAAATTCTACGGAAATCGACTTTGCGCACTTCAACGCGTTCGAACGAACTTCATATGAACCGGCATATGCGCTCAAATCTACAATCGCATCGATAGTTTGTGGCGTGATCATCGTGCTCGCAATTTGCGGCGATACCTTGAATGTATAGGAAACGACTTGCAAAGCTGCGTTGACAAAGAGATGCATCGCAGAGACGCCTTTCGAAAGGTCCAAAGATATACACGCCGAGCGTTTCAAACCAGAGAGAAACTCTTCATTGCGCAGCGCTTCCGCACTCTTCTTCTTCTTAACGGTGACATCACTGCTATTTTCCTTTCCTTCAAAATCAGCATCTATAATCTTCATCTCAAAATGTTCCACTATAGCCGCAAAAGACGAAGCGACGTACTCCGCCACGTTCGTATTGTTGTTGTTATTATAATATGAAGAACTCGCCTCCGTCGCCGTCAATCTTTCTCGCTGTAAAATTAACCCCTCTCTCGCATCTTCTACCGCCCTCGACGCCCCTAAGCATAAAGCAATCCACCCTTCCCTATCGTCCACGGCAATGAATTGCATCAATTTGGACGCCAACTCCAACGCTACTCTTTTCGTTTCCAAAGAAGACGATACTGCGCACGTCAAAGGAAACACGCGCAAAAACACCGTCGCCGCCGCCGACGACGAAAACGTGTCTCCGCGTTTGAACAAGTTTGGCCGTTTTTGTATCGCATCTCGCAACACTCGGAGTACTTCCACTGTTAACGACTCGTCGTGAACGCGAGTAGATGAAGAAGTCATCGCTGACGCGGAGGACGTTTCGGGGCCTAAAGAGAAAGAGAGAGGTTTTCGATGCGGCGAAAGTGAGTATTTTTGAAAACAAGAGAGAAAGAGAGAGAGAGAGAAACAATGCATCGAAGAACATAAAAAGAAAGACGACGACGACGTACCACCAAAAACACCTCCGCGAAAGTGCGTCTCCACGAGCTTTTCGAGCGCGCTCTTTGTTCTTCTCTCGCTGTTTTTCTCATCGCTCGCGTTAGCTCCTCCTTTTTGTTGTTGTTGTTGTTGTTGTTCTCGGTGCAACACCAACAACTCCTCGCGAATGGTACGAACGAGATTTCGCACCGACGACGAACCATCATCTTCCTCCCCGCGATGCTGATGATGAAGACGATGATCACCCCCGCTGCCTCCTCTTCCATCGCCCCCGCGTTTCGATGGTTTTTGGTGTCCTCCTGGTGGTCCCATCTCTCCCTCTTATGTATCTATTTAATATGAAT